>OLPS01003979.1_pt1 | contig 10882 bp, 9 predicted proteins | sample 1673071 | NCBI WGS metagenome assembly OLPS01 (sample SAMEA3136752, study PRJEB25190) | human gut metagenome | reverse complement strand
AAATCATTTCATAAGTCATGATAAATAAGATACCATTCATACAATAAGTTAATTCTACATAGATATCCATCTTGCTTACCCCCTTTATCATCAGATATGATTACACTAAAAAAATTTCAAAAAAAGATGTGATTTTTAAAATCACACCTTATTCATCCTCTAATAAAACTTCTCCATTAGATTCAATTATTTCTTTATAACGATAATAAGAATCTTTTAATTTTCTTTCTAGCGTACCATGTCCATCATTAAAACGATCTACATAAACAAAACCATAACGTTTTTTCATTTCACCAGTACCAGCTGATACAACATCGATTGGACCCCAATATAAATATCCTCGACAATCAACACCATCTTCAATAGCATCATTAACATTCTTTAAATGTTCTTCAATATAATGAACTCTGAAATCATCATGAATTTCACCTTTTTCATCAATATTTTCATCTAAACCAACACCATTTTCTACAATTAATAATGGTAAACGATAACGATCATATAAAACATTTAAAGTATAACGTAATCCTACCGGATCAACAGCCCATCCCCAAGGTTGAGGTGCTTTATCTTTAAGATATGGATTATCACGGCATGTAAGTCCACCTGTATCTACTTTTAAGTTCACATCACGATCAAATGTTGTTGAACGATAATAACTAAATGATAAGAAATCAACTGTATTTTCTTTAATCAATTTTAATTCTTCATCACTAAATTCTACATTTACTTGATCTTCTTTCCATACTTTCTTTAAATAAGTTGGTACAATACCTAAGCAAAATGGATCTGCCATAAAGAAAATATTCATACGTTGAGCATCTAAAGTTCCAACAACATTTAAAGGATCACAGTTATATGGATAAGTAGCTACTGATGAAGCTGTCATCATACAGCCAATTTGGTAATCTTCACTAATTTCATGTCCTAATTGAACTGTTTTCGCATTTGCGACTAAGATATTATGATAAGCATCCCATTGATCTTGTTTTGTTGTTGAACCAATTGGATCACTAGGATCTTTAGGATCTTTGATTGTAAGAACCCCACCAGCAACAAGCGGCATTCTAAATAACGCATTGACTTCATTAAATGTAAGCCAGAACTTAACTTTTCCTTTATAACGTGTAAAAACAGTTTTTACATAACGTAACCAAAAATCAATTAATTGAGGATTAGACCATCCACCATATTCAGTAATTAAATGTAATGGTGTTTCATAATGTGATAAAGTAATGACAGGTTCCATTCCTAATTCATTCATGCATGCAAACATATCATCATAATAAGCAAGACCTGCTTCATTTGGTTCAAGTTCATCCCCATTAGGGAAAATTCTTCCCCAAGCAATAGAAGTTCTAAAACTATTGAATCCCATACCTTTCATTAATTTTAAATCTTCACGGTAACGATGATACCCATCTACGGCATCATGTGATAAATAAACTTTATCTGGATTTAATTTCATTTCATATTTTTTCTTATCTTCATTCCATTGAATACCAGGATCTTTAGACATAATACCTACAAGTACATCTGTAACGTTCGGTTGTTTCCCATCTTCCAACCAAGCACCTTCATATTGATTAGCAGCAATAGCGCCACCCCATAAAAAATCTTTTGGAAAACTCATTTTCTCTACCTCCGTTTATCTAGGAGGTATTATAACACTTACAAAATGCAAGATTTACTCGTTTCATATTTTGAAAAAAGTAAAAAAGAAGAATACAAACAATTCTTCTAATATTTATAAAAACCTTCACCTGAAGCCATTCCAAGTTTTCCTTCATCAATATATTTTTTTAACATCTTAGCCATTCCTTTAAAATTATAAGGAGCTAAAAATGAAGGAACTTTTAAATACATTGAAACAATATTATAAGCTGTCGTAAGTCCTACCGTATCTAAAATTTGGAAAGGTCCTTTAGGAGCACCTGTACCTAAAGTCCAAGCTTTATCTATACTTTCAGGATCGCTAACCCCATTAACATAAAGATCCATACCTGAAAATAATAAAGGAACAAGCATAGAATTTAATAAATATCCTGATTTTTCTTTACGAACAGGTAATGGTATCATTCTTATTTCTTTAGCAAAATCCATAATCAAATCAAAATATTTTTGATTCGTTTGTTTTTGTGCCATGACTTCTGTCATATTATTTTTCCAAATACTATTTGCAAAATGTAATGATAAATATTTTTCTGGACGTTTTGTATATTTAGCGAACTTCGATGGTAATAATGTAGATGAATTCGTAACGATAACTGTCTTTTCAGGTAATAAATCTGCCATTTTTTTATAAATATCTATTTTTTGTTCTACATTTTCAGCCATTGATTCAATAATTAAATCGGCATCACTGACTGCTTTTTGTAAATCTAATTCTAATTTAATATTTTCATAGGCCTTATTAGCTTTTTCTAAACATTGTTCTTTATCAAAATCTTCATAATCACTAATACCCATGGCCCAATTTTGAGGTGTCTTTCCTTTATCGCTATCCATTAAAGTAATCGTATCATGATAAACCTCTTTTAAATGATCTAATTTAGGCTGACATCTTCCTATACTTCCTTCACTTCTAAGCCAAATCGTTACATCAAAACCACAATAAGCTGCTTGATAAGCAATTTGACTTCCTAAAACGCCTCCACCAATAACAACAACATTTTTAATTTCCATAGATTCATCCTCCTACCTTTATTTTACCATTTTGTTAAAATGTTCACAAAAGATATTTTCGCTTTTAGTTTGAACTACATATAAAAAAGAACCCTATTTCTAGGATTCCTTTATACTATTCAGCTTTTGTTGAATTTACTTCTTCAAACATTTGAGGAATTGCATGTTTATCTTCTTTGTTTTTATATTTGAAGTAAACAACTGTTAATAATGAACATACTATTAAGATTCCTGCAAACACTGCAATTTCAACTGAAATTGAAGGAGCTGTCATACTAATTGTTTTTCTAAATCCATCTACACTATAAGTATATGGTACAAATTTATGAATAGCTTTGTAGATAGCTGGACCTGTATCTAATGGATATGTACCAGCAGAACCACCTAAGTTAACAATCATGAATACAAGTAATAAGAAGTCACCAATAAATCCAGTTGTTAAACTTAATAACATGACAAGTGACATAAATGCCGCCGATATGAGAATTGCAAGTAAGTATGTTAAACCTAAATTAACAGGTTCAAATCCATTAATTAATCTTAAAGCAGTAACCATTACGATAGCTGCTAATGTAGAAACTGTATACATAACAGTTGCTTTACTTGCCCAATATTTCCATGCATTTTCAGCTTTTTTAATACCATGTCTAATTGGATACATTAAAGCAAATGCTAAGCATGTTACATATAAACCAACTGACATCATATAAGGAGCCATTGCATGACCGTTATTTTCAACTTTAGAAGTTTCTTTATGACTTGTTTCAACAGGAGTAGCTACCATATCAGTAGTTTTATCTGTTGAATCAATCTTACTTTCTTCTGCACCAGATTTTAATGCATCATTTAAAGTAGTTACACCATCAGCTGCACTCTTAATTCCATCACCTAAAGTATCAGAACCAGCAGCCAACTGACCAGCACCATCACTAATTTGACCAGCACCATCAGATAATTGATTAGCACCATTCATTAATGTAGCATTATTGCTTACTAATGTTGAAGTACCTGTAGCCAATTGATCAACACCACTTGTTAAAGCTGTAATTCCTTTAGTTAATTCAGGAACATTACTGTTTAATTTTGAAGTACCATCAGCTAAAGCAGTAGCACCACTTGTTAAAGCTGTATTGTTATCAGCGATTTGTGTTAAACCTTTTTGTAAACTATCCACACCAGCTGTATAAGCTTGAACACCTGCAACTAAAGCATCTTTAGAATCAACAGTTACTTGTTTAATATTTCCATCATTGTCAACAGTTACATATTTACCACCATTAACTTTTGCATTCACTTCATTTAATCCAGCTTGGACTGTTTGAGTTCCACTTACTAATCCTGTAGGAACTTTTGTACCATCTGTTAAAGTTCCACCATTAAGAGCTGCATCTAAATCATTTAAACTTGATTTAGTTGAACTAGATAATGTATTAATTGCTGTAGATGCACCTGTTGTATAAGTAGCAACCGAATCCATATATGAAGCTACACCGTCTTTATATTTATCTACAGGGAAATAATTTGTTAAACCATAAGCATCGATTTCTGCTCTTGACATTCCACTAGTTAATAATTTACTAGCAATTCCTTGTTTTTGAGCATCACCACTTGCATTTAATGTTTTAATTAATGTAGCATAATTATCTAATGATGTTTTTCCATCAGATAATTGAGTCAATGAATCTTGACTTGCTGCCATAGTTTTTTTGGAAGTTTCAAGATTTTCTTGTAATTTTTTTACACCATCAACTACTTGTTGATTTCCTGCAACTAATTTTTCAGCACCTTCACCTAATGCTTTAACACCTGCATTTAATTCTGTGTTATTTTCAACCAATTGATTTGCACCAGCTAATGCTTGACTTACACCTGCTGTATAATCACTAACACCTTTATTTAATGCTTGAGCGCCAGTATTTAAATCACTTACACCACTAGCTAATGTAGGAGTAGCACTACCTAAAGTACCAACACCTGTTTTTAATTGGTAAATACCATTATTTACTGTAACAACACCATTTGTGTAATCTTTTAAACCTTTAGTTAAAGTATTTGTACCATCTTTAAATGTTAAAGAACTACTTGCTAATACTTTTAAGTTATCACTAATAGTTTTGTTACCATCTTCTAATTGAGTCATACCATCAGATAATTGTTGAGTACCATCGCTAGCTTCAGCAAATCCATCTGACATTGTTCCAATTGAAGTAAAGATTGTTTCAGCATATGTTTTTGTTACTGAAGATGAAACTTCAGCTTTAATTTTTGCGATTGCTGAATCATCCATTTTTGATGCAACATAGTTTGTACCTGGGTTTGTTGTATAATTTAAAACCATCTTTTTAGGATTTTTATCCAACAAAGTTGTTGCATTTTTGGAGAAATTGCTTGGAATCGTAATGACCATATAATAGTCACCATTTTTTAGTCCCTTATTTGCTTCTTTTGAATTTACAAAATGGAAATCTAATGAATCGTTGTCTTTTAATTTTTTGACTAATTGATCACCAACGTCTAATTTCTTATCGTTGTATTCAACTGCCTTATCTTTATTCACGACAGCGACAGGAAGATCTCCACTGTTTCCATATGGATCCCACATAGATCCAAGGAAGACAACTGTGTAAATACTAGGAATAAGAATAAGAGCAACTAAAACGATTTGAATCCAATGATTTTTTAAAATGTTTTTCCACTCTTGCTTAATCATAAATATCCTTCTTTCTATCCTCTATAGACATTTTACATCCATAGATATATAATGTCTATAGAGTATTATAATTTTTTCAATATAAATGTCAATATTCTTACATACAAAATATAAAAAATTAGTTATAATAAAAAAAGGAAGGGATTACAATGAGAATTAGAAAAAGTTTTGAACAAGCAATTTGTATTTTATTGCTTATTGGTACAAGTGAAGGACCACTTAAAAGTCATGAATTAAGTAAAATGTTAGATGTTTCTGATTCATATTTAAAAAAAGTAACTAGACAACTTGTAGTAGCTGGTCTTATTACCTCTAAGGCAAGTAAGCTAGGTGGTTTTATTTTAAACAAAAAAATGAATGATATTTCTTTTTTAGATATTTTTGAAGCAATTGAAGGAAAAGAAAAATTTATTGAAACTACACATTTAGTTGATAAAGTCTTTGATCCAGCATTAAATATTCAACATACAGAAGATATCATTATCAATCATTTAGATGCTGCTGAAAATCAATATAAACAAAAACTCAAAGAAATCAATCTTGGTGAAATTACAAATTATGTTCATCAAAATTCAATATAAAAATAGGCTATTTGAATAAGCCTATTTTTATTATATGGTTCTATTTTTATTTTTTGCTTAAATCATTTCAATTTTTTTAACCGTAACAACTAATCCAACAAAAGATATCATAAGAAGTATGCTATATAAAACATAATTAGCAGTATCTCCTGTTTTTGTAACTATGCTATTCTTATTACCTGTTACTTGTACTAAGTTATTATTATCTTTAACAACAGTAAATGTTGTACTTGCCAAGCCATCTGTCCATACAATTTCAAATGTGTGTTTTCCTGCAGCTAGTGTGTTAAGATAATCTTCTTTTAATGTTACAACAGTTGAACCTTCGCTAACAGTATAATTCTTTGTATCAACAATAATACCATCTACTTTTACACATTTGAATTTTGAAAATTCCCCATTACCTCTAATTACAAGGCCTTTATGAGCATCTTGTGTCCATGAACTACCAGCACCATCTAAAATTTTATATTCTTCTTGTCCTGGAGATGGTACGACTTTGGAAATTTTTTCTGTTTCTTCATACTTACAAACTTCACAGACTCTCTTTTGTTCACCTTCTTGTTTTTCAGTAGCTTCTCGCACAATTTGCCAATTACCAAATTTATGTCCTGTAGCTTTAATAACAATAGGTTTACTTATAGAATTTATCATATTACTATCTGAATACATTAATCCACAATCTTCACATTTCCAGTATTCTTCAAATCCATCTTCTGTACAAGTAGCTGGTTTTTCTTCTACTAATTGAAGATGATGTCCTTTTGGATCAATTATTTGTGTTCCACTTGTAACATCACACCTTCTACAATGAAAAGATTTTTCACCAGATTCTGTACAAGTAGCTTCTTTATCTACTGACATGGTGTCGTTCCAATCATGCTCACCATAATAATACTCGCAAATATTTGATAAAACATCCTTTGTTGTACTAGGTTGAACACCTGTTAAATCTGTACTATCAGATCCTCCCATTGCTTTTAAATTTGGATTTTTTTCTACATCGAAAGAATTATCTATAAAAATCCCATTACTATTTGGATTCCCTACAAAGCCTCCTGGGCTATATGTTTTTGAAGAACTAGTAATTTTTCCAGATGAGCAACTTTTAGTAATAGTACTGCCATCATTTGTACCTGCAAAACCACCAACTTTTGGTTCAAAACCAGTAACTATACTTTCTACATCACCAAAAGCTACACTATTTTTTATTTCAACATCTGACTCAACATATCCAGCAAAGCCACCCACATTCCAATCACTTGCTGTTACTTTAAGAAGCACATTTATCCACACCGCTTTCAAAGAATAACACCCCTGCAAATCCTCCTACAGACCATGAACCACTCACATTACCTTTAGCGATACAGTTTTGATAAATCCCATTAAAATCTTCACCTATGAAGCCACCACTTTTACCTTCGCCAATGACTTCAACATCTACCACGCAGTCTTTATAAGTTCCATAACTGTTATACCCTACTAATCCCCCACTCAATGCTTTGGTATTTTCTACTGTTCCTGAAACTTTACAATTACTTACAGAAATAGACATCCCATATCCTTGTGAAGCATTTCCAATTAGAACTCCTGCTGCATTTCTATCTTTACATGATGCTTTTACATAAGCATCAGATATGATAATATTTTTTAGCTCATATCCACTAAAATTTCCAAATAAACCAGCACTTACTCCTTCTTGAATTTCATCTATATAAAGACCTGTAATTGTTTTATTATTACCATTAAAGTAGCTACTAAATGCATGAAAACTATCATTAGAATCTCCATAACCAATTGGAATCCAACGATGTGCACTTAAATCAAGATCTGCTGTCAATACAAAATATTCTTTGGCATGAGTTTTATCGACTATACCAGAGTTAACATCTACCGCCAATTTAGCAAGCTGTTCTGCTGTTTCAATTTGCCATGGGTCTTCAGCTGTTCCACTTCCTCCTGCAAAATCAATTGCTGCATAATCTGTCCAAATACCATTTGGGGCATCTTTCGCAAATACTGGTATCGACATACATGTAATACTAAAGAAAATACTTATTATAATTCCTAATATAAAACTTTTACGATGTCTTTTTCTCATTTTATTTTCCTCCTTTTTGTTGATACTCCCTGTATCATTATTTTATATAAGAACTCTAAAAATGTCAATTTATAAACTTAAGCGCTTCCATTTTTTACAAACAAAAACTCAAGGACTGTTCCTTGAGCTATCTATTATAAAATATTCTTAAATACATCTTATTTTTTATTAAATAACAATTCTAATAAATGAACACCATTTCCTTTTCCTAAAAGAATTCCTTTTAAACATCGATTACAAACACAAATAATTTTCTTATTATCAAATTGTTGAACATATTCTTGCATGTATTTTTCTTGTACATCTTTAGGATAATGTGATAAATGTGTATCATCTAACGCTTTTGATTCATAATGGAGTGTTCCACAAAAAATAGAATTGTCTTTATTATTTTTCATTTCAATAACTTCGATATTCATTTTCTTTAAAAGACTTCTAACAGCTTGATGTACTTCAGGATGATTTCTATCACGAAAACAATCCTGTAAATACATTTTTTGTCCATGATAATCAGGAAAATCAAAATTATCTAATTGATCAAAATATTCCCAAACAGACATAGTCTTTATTTGATTCTCTATTTGCTTTCTACAAGCTTGACATACATATAAACCAATATCGCCTTTTTCAAATTCTCTTTTATCAATTTTACAACATCTTCCAATCGGCATTTGTTTTTCAAAATAATCTCTTACTTTTTTTGCTGTTTGAAGATGCATTGTAGCAAAATTACAACTTGGATAATAAATATACATTTTTCTTTCCTCCTATATCATTTGAATAACAACCTCACTGATTCCTGCAAGAACCATAACTAAGATTGGATTCATTTTATATTTTCTAAGTAATATTAAACAAATAACAAAAACAATCATTGCATGATATCTTAAATAAGATATCCCTATAATAGATTCTTTAAAAAATGAAGAAATTAAAATACTTATACCACTAATTGCAATCATTGAAACAACCGCTGGTCTTAAATAAGCTAAAATTGTTTTCATTACTTCCATATTTTTATATTTTACATATAAATAAGCCAGTAATGAAACAATCACACACGAAGGTAAAATACATCCAAGTGTTGCAATCAATGCCCCTGGTAAATGAGCAACATATTGTCCTACGAAAGTAGAAGAATTAACTGCAATTGGACCAGGTGTCATTTGAGAAATTGTAATAAGATCTGTAAATGTATTTTGACTGATCCAATGATATGTAGAAATTACTTGTTGACTAATAAGTGGTAAAGCTGCATATCCTCCACCAAAGCTTAATAAACCTATTTGAAAAAAGGCCCAAAATAATTGTAAATAGATCATGCTTTTTTCCTCCTCATCACTAAATCAATAATAGCAAGTAAAATACATCCTAAAATAATGTACATAATATTAATATTAAAGAAATAATTCAAAACAAATGAGACAATCATAATTAAGATATTTCTACCTTGATGTTCATCCATGACACTTAAAGCCATATCATAAACAACACTTACAATAATTGCCCCAATTCCTGCACGCATTCCAAGTAACATCGCACTTATGATTTTATTCGTAATAAATATTTTATAAAAATAAGCTATCACACTAATAATCACAATAGGAGGAATAATTGTCCCTATCACACAAACAATAATCCCTAAAATCCCTGCCATTTTATATCCTAAAACAATCGCTCCATTAACAGCTATTGCTCCCGGAGCACTTTGTGCAATCGCTACTAAATCCAACATTTCTTTTTCATCAATATAATGAAGTTGATCCACAAATCTTTCTTTTAATAAAGAAACAATCACATAACCTCCACCAAAAGTAAATGCTGATAAATAAAGTGTAGAGGTAAACAATTCCATTAATAATTTTCTTTTTTCCTTCATTTCTATCACCTATTTCATCTTAATACACATTGATTCATCTGTAAAATATTATATAATTATATTATACATAGGTATTTACCTATATAAGGAGGCGTTATGACATTTAGACATCTAGAAATCTTTATGAGTGTTTATCAAAATCAAAGTATTACTAAAGCATCCAAAGAATTACACATTAGCCAACCTTCTGTTTCATTAGCTATTAAAGAATTAGAAGAAAAATATCAAACACCCTTATTTGATCGTATGAACCGTCAAATTTATCCTACAAAAAAAGCTCATCTTTTATATAATCATTCATTACAGATTCTTTCATCTCTTGAAAATATGGAAAATGAAATGTATGAAGACCATGTAGAAAATATTTCTTTTGGCTGTAGTGTCACTATGGCACAAGTTTTTTTACCTCAATTATTAAAAAAATTAAAAATGATTTATCCAACTATTCATTTTCATATTATCGTTAATAATCTTGAATATATAGAAAATTTACTTTTAAAAAATGAACTTGATTTTGCTTTAATTGAAACAACACCGCTTCATCAATTAAAAAAAATTGCTTTCTATCAAGATGAACTTGTTATCGTTGTTCATCAAAAGCATCCTTTATTAAAAGTAAAAGATTTAAAAGAATTAGAACATTTTGATTATTATTCACGTGAAAAAGGAAGTTCTATTTATGAACTTGTTCATAGTTATTTTATAAGTCATGATTTAGATATTGTGCCAACTATTGAATGTACAAATCCTCATGCTTTAATTGAACTTGTTAAACAAAATGATGGTTTTACGATTCTTCCTTATTCTTTAGTTAAAGAATCAAAAGAAATAACTTATTTAAAAAATAATGATTTTCAAATACAAAGAACGTATCATATTGTTATGCATAAAGACAAAAAACTCCTTCCTCTCTATCAAGAAATATT
>OLPS01003973.1_pt1 | contig 10908 bp, 8 predicted proteins | sample 1673071 | NCBI WGS metagenome assembly OLPS01 (sample SAMEA3136752, study PRJEB25190) | human gut metagenome | reverse complement strand
AAGCTGTCTTTCAGCAGGACGCTGCGGTTGAAGACCAGATGGTCCGCGCGGCAGTCGCGGGAGTCCATGCAGAAATAGCCTACGCGCATGAACTGGAAGCCCGGCGCGGTTTTCGCCGTGCGGCCTTCACCCTCGGCATCGTACTTCTTTGCCTCTTCGACGAGCGCGGATTCGACCTTGCAGCCGGTCAGAACCGTCAGGGAATCCGGGTTCAGGCAGTCGAGGAAGTTTTTGTCCGGGCCGTCGGGCTGCGCGTCGGAGAAGAGGTTTTCGTACAGACGGACCTCCGCGTCAACGGCAGTCTGGCAGTCGACCCAGTGGATCGTCGCGCCCTTGACCTTGCGGCCATCGGCGGGGTCGCCGCCGCGGGAATCGGGGTCATACGTCGCGTAAATTTCCTCGATGCTGCCGTCGGCGGCCTGCTTGCAGCCGGTGCAGGTGATGAGATACGCACCCTTCAGACGGCACTCCGGGCCGTTGGGGTACAGACGCTTATACTTGGGGATGGGTTCGGGGAGGAAATCGTCCGCCTCGATCCAGACCTCGCGGGAGAACGTGACGGTGTGCGTGCCCTGTTCGGGATGGACGGGGTTGTTTTCGACCTCGAACGTCTCCGTCTGGCCCTCCGGATAGTTCGTGATGACGAGCTTCACCGGGCGCAGAACGGCCATGGTGCGCTCTGCCGTGTCGTTGAGATCTTCGCGCAGGCAGTGCTCCAGAAGCGCGTATTCCACAGTGTTGGCGGACTTCGCCACGCCGATGCGCTCGCAGAAATCGCGGATGGAGTGGCTGGTGTAGCCTCTTCTTCTCAGACCGCAGAGCGTCGGCATACGCGGATCGTCCCAGCCGGAGACATAATTCTGCTCGACCAGCTGGCGCAGCTTGCGCTTGGACATGACGGTGTGGTCGATGCCGAGACGGGCAAACTCGATCTGCCGGGGCTTGGCGGGAACGGAGACATTGTTTACCACCCAGTCGTACAGCGGGCGGTGCGCCTCGAATTCCAGCGAGCACAGAGAGTGCGTGATGCCCTCCAGCGCGTCCTGAATGGGGTGGGCAAAGTCATACATCGGATAGATGCACCACTTGTCGCCCTGCCGGTGATGGTGCATATAGCGGATGCGGTAAATGACCGGGTCGCGCATATTGAAGTTGCCGGAGGCAAGATCGATTTTTGCGCGCAGCGTGCGGCTGCCCTCGGGGAACTCGCCGTTTTTCATGCGCTCGAACAGGTCGAGGTTTTCCTCGACGGAGCGGTCGCGGTACGGGCTTACGGCGGGCTTGCCGATATCGCCGCGGAACTCGCGGAACTGCTCGGGCGTCAGGTCGCAGACGTAGGCAAGGCCCTTCTTGATCAGTTCGACGGCAAACTCGTAGTCCTTTTCAAAGTAATCCGAGCCGTAGAAGAAGCGGTCGCCCCAGTCGAAGCCCAGCCAGTGAATGTCCTGCTGGATCGCGTCGACGTACTCGGTGTCCTCCTTCGTCGGGTTGGTGTCGTCCATGCGCAGGTTGCACAGGCCGCCGAACTTTTCCGCCGTGCCGAAATCGATCGTCAGCGCCTTGCAGTGGCCGATGTGCAGGTAGCCGTTGGGCTCCGGCGGGAAGCGGGTGTGCACGCGCTTTCCCTCGAACCGCCCGCCGGGGGCAAGGTCCTCTTCAATGAACGCGTCGATGAAATTTCGGTTCTCCAACGGCTTTCTTTCTTCTTCCATAGTAAAAATCCTCCCGGATGAAATGTCCTGTAATTTATACATTATAGCCGATTGCCGTCCATAACGCAATGCAAAAATGCGCGGAGGCTTCCAGAATGTGAAAAAAGTGAAAACAATGCGGGAAATTTGCATTTTCCTCTTTTCAACTCGCCGAATCTATTATAAAATAGACGCGAATCGAAAAGGAGAGATCACTGACTATGCGTGAACCGAAATATAAACGAGTGTTACTCAAGATCAGCGGCGAAGCCCTTGCGGGCGACGCGCACCGGGGACTGGACTTCGCGGTCATCGGCGGAGTGTGCGACGTGATCCGGCAGTGCGTCGAAGCAGGCGTACAGGTCGGCGTCGTGGTCGGCGGCGGCAACTTCTGGCGCGGCGTCAAAGACGGCGGCGGCAAGATGGAGCGCACGCGTGCAGACCACATGGGCATGCTTGCGACCGTCATCAACGCGCTGGCCGTGGCCGACTGCCTGGAGCAGCGCGGCGTGGAGGTGCGCGTGCAGACCGCCATCGCCATGAATCAGATCGCGGAGCCCTATATCCGCTCCAAGGCCATCCGGCATCTGGAAAAGGGCCGCGTCGTCATCTTCGGCTGCGGCACAGGCAACCCGTTCTTCTCAACGGACACCGGCGCGGTGCTGCGCGCGGCGGAAATTAACGCCGACGCGATCCTGCTGGCAAAGAATATCGACGGCGTTTACTCCGCCGACCCCGCCAAGGATCCCAGCGCCGTCAAATACGACGCCATCACCTACGACGAGGTGCTGGCCCGCCATCTGGCCGTCATGGACACGACGGCGACTTCGCTTTCCATGGATAACCATATTCCCGTTCAGGTCTTTGCCCTCAAGGATCCGCAGAACATTCTGCGCGTCGTGATGGGCGAGCCGATCGGCACGATTGTAAAGGAGGAACTATAACATGGCAGATCTCAAGGAATTCCAGCGCAAAATGGAAAAAACGCTCGACGTTCTCGCGTCCGACTTTGCCGCTGTGCGCGCAGGCCGCGCCAACGCGCAGGTGCTCGACCGCATCACGGTCGAGTATTACGGCCAGCCGAGCCCCATCAACCAGGTCGGCACCGTCTCTTCCCCCGACCCCCGCACGCTCGTCATCCAGCCGTGGGACGGGTCGCTGCTCAAGGCGATTGAAAAGGCCATCCAGACCTCGGATCTCGGCATCAACCCGCAGAATGACGGCCGCGTTATCCGCCTTGTCTTCCCGCAGCTGACCGAGGAGCGCCGCAAGGATCTCACGAAGCAGGTCCGCAAATACGCCGAGGATTCCAAGGTCGCCGTCCGCAACATCCGCCGCGACGCAGTCGACTACGTCAAGAAGGCCCAGAAGAAGGGCGAACTGACCGAGGACGACCAGAAGAAGGCCGAAAAGGACATTCAGGATCTCACCGACAAGCACGTCAAGAAGATCGACGAGATGTGCGCCAAGAAGGAAAAGGAACTGATGGAGATCTGAGTGCGTGTTTCCAACGCGTACCCTCTGTAGGGGCGGACGCCTCTGTCCGCCCATGCAAACTGCACTGGTTTTACAGAAATTTGCGGCGAATCCCCTCCGTCATTTTCTTCGGAAATACCACCTCCCCTTACCGCGCGGGGCGCGGCAAGAGGAGGCTTTGGTACGGCCGGCTCCTGTTCGCATTCAATTAAATGCAATCTCCCCAGAACCTCTCAAAAGCCGCCGGACGGCGGCTTTTGTCGTGAAAGGCTTTTTATATGGAATACAACAACACACTCCCGCGGCATATCGCCATCATCATGGACGGCAACGGACGCTGGGCAAAAAAGCGCGGACTGCCGCGCAAAATGGGCCACGCGGCAGGCGCGGAGACGTTCCGCCGCATTGCGACCTACTGCAAGAATCTCGGTGTTGAATACCTGACGGTCTACGCGTTCTCCACGGAAAACTGGAAGCGCTCGGCGGACGAGGTGCAGGCCATCATGGCCCTGTTTGAAAAATATCTGCACGAGGCCATCGACGAGATGGAGCGCGACCATATCCGCCTGAAAATTTTCGGTGAGCTTGGCCCCATCAGCCCGGAGCTGCGCGCGCTCATTGAGCGCACGGACGAAATTTCCACGCACTATCAGGGCTTTCAGGCCAATATCTGCATGAACTACGGCGGCCGGGACGAGATTGTCCACGCCGCGCGGCGCTTTGCTGCCGACTGCGTGAAGGGCGTAAAAAAGCCGGAGGAATTAACAGAGGCGGATTTCGCGCACTATCTCTACACCGACGGCATCCCCGACCCGGAGCTGATCATCCGGCCCTCGGGCGAGCTGCGCACGTCGAACTTCCTGCTCTGGCAGTCGGCGTATGCGGAGTATTATTTCACGGATGTGCTCTGGCCCGATTTTGACGAACCTGAACTCGACAAGGCAATCGCGTCGTATCAGAAGCGCGAGCGCCGGTTTGGAGGCCGCAAATGAAACAAAGACTTCTCGTTGCCGCCGTCGGCGTGCCGCTTTTGATCGTCGTGCTTGTCATCCTGCCGCCTGTCGCAACGGCGATTCTGACGGCGGCCATCGCGGGCGCAGCCGCGTGGGAGCTGCTGCATACGGCGTGCAGGCAGCCGAAGCTTCTCTATGTGCCGACGATTTTGTGCGCGGCGCTCGTCGTGCTGGCCATCGTATTCGGAACGGCGATCACGGCGACGCTCATCTACGCGTTTTTCTATGTGATGTTCCTGTTTTACATGGCCGTCAGCACGCATGGGAAGGAAACTGCCATTCCGTTTGCGGACGTGGCGGTCTGCATCGTGGCGGGCTTCCTGTTCCCGGCGATGTACAGCTGCATCGGCCTGCTGCGCAATGTCTCCCCTGCGTTCGTGCTCATGCCGTTTGTCATCGCGTTTATTGGCGACAGCTTTTCCATGCTCGGCGGCATGGCCTTCGGCCATAAGAAATTCGCCCCGCACGTGAGCCCGAACAAGACGTGGGCGGGCTTTCTTGCCGGGCCGGTGGGCAGTGCGCTCGGCATGGTGCTGCTGGGGCTTGTCTCCAAATGGCTCTGGCAGATGGAGCTGCCGCTGTGGTATCTGGCCGTGATCGGCATCGCCGCCAATCTCTTCGGCCAGCTGGGCGATCTGTCCATGAGCCTCATCAAGCGCGAGGCCGGGATCAAGGACTACAGCCACATTTTCCTGACCCACGGCGGCGTGCTCGACCGGTTTGATTCGACGCTGTTCCTCGCGCCTGTCGTGTACGCGATGCTGTTTTTGCTGGAGAAGCTGGTATGACAAAGACGATCACGATTTTAGGCTCCACGGGCTCCATCGGGCGGCAGACGCTGTCTGTCGCGGATGAGCTGGGACTGCGCGTCGCCGCGCTGACGGCGGAGCGCAATGTTGATCTCATGGAGGCGCAGTGCCGCAAATACCGGCCAAAGCTCGCTGTTCTGGCAGACGAAGCCGCTGCGGAGGAATTAAAAGTCCGTCTGGCGGATATGAATATAAGGGTGCTCGCGGGCGCGGAGGCGCTGTGCGAGGCGGCGGCTCTGCCGGAGGCCGATACGGCCGTTGTGGCCGTGTGCGGCTTTGCCGCGCTGCGGCCCACGCTGACGGCCATTCGCGAAAAAAAGCGCATCGCCCTTGCCAATAAAGAGACGATGGTCTGCGCAGGGCAGATCATGCAATCTGCCGCGCGGGAATCCGGCGCTGAAATTATTCCCGTCGATTCCGAGCATTCGGCCATTTTCCAGTGCCTTATGGGCTGCCGGGACAGAGCCGAGGTCAAACGCCTGATTTTAACCTGCTCCGGCGGGCCGTTCTTCGGAAAGACGCGGGAAGAGTTGGTCTGTATGACCAAATCGGACGCGCTGCGCCACCCGAACTGGAAAATGGGCGCGAAGATCACAGTCGACTGTGCAACGCTCATGAACAAGGGGCTGGAGATCATCGAGGCCATGCGGCTGTATGAGCTGCCGCTTTCAAAGGTCGAAGCCGTCATCCACCGGCAGTCGGTTGTGCATTCGCTTGTGGAGTTTGTCGACGGAGCCGTCATGGCGCAGCTGGGCGTGCCCGATATGCGCATCCCCATCGGTCTTGCCATGACGTATCCGAACCGGGCGCACAATCCGGCCCCGGCGCTCGATCTTCTGTCCTGCGGCCCGCTGACGTTCGACGCGATCGACGAGACGGCGTTTCCGTGCTTCGCGCTTGCACAGCAGGCAGCGCAGACCGGCGGCACGGCCTGCACAGCCCTGAACGCGGCCAACGAAGAGGCTGTCGGCCTGTTTTTGCAGGACAAAATCAGATTTTACGACATCGCGGACGCGGTCGAGGCCGCGCTGCGCCTGCCGGTTGTGCAGGAGCCGTCGCTTGCCGATATTTTTGAGGCCGACCGCCTCGCCCGCATCCATACCCGTGAGCGGTTTTTGAAATAAAGGTGATTTCATGTATATTCTCTTTGCAATCCTCATTTTTGGTTTTCTGATCTTTATCCACGAGCTGGGCCATTTTCTGACGGCCAAGGCACTGGACGTGCAGGTGAACGAATTTTCCATCTGCATGGGCCCGGCAATCCTCAAAAAGCAGAAGGGCGAGACGCTCTATTCTCTGCGCTGCATCCCCGTGGGCGGCTACTGCGCGATGGAGGGCGAGGATGAAGAATCCGACAACCCCAGAGCGTTCACGTCCAAGGCTTGGTGGAAGCGGCTGATCATTCTGGCGGCAGGCTCGTTTATGAATTTCCTGACGGGCCTTGTCGTGCTGGCGCTCATCTATTCCTGCGTCGCGGGCTTCTCAACGGCCAAAATCTCCGGTTTCTTTGACGGCTGCCCGCTGGAGTCCGAACAGGGGCTTCAGGTTGGCGATGAACTTTACAAGATCGACGGACGGCGCGTGTATATCTACTCCGACGTCGGCACGCTTCTGGCCCGGAACAAGACGGGAACATTCGATCTTGTCGTCAAGCGGGACGGGAAACTCATCAAGCTGGACGACTTTGAAATGAAGCAGCAGCTCTATGAGGTCGACGGCGAGCAGCAGTATAAATACGGCCTGTACTTTGGCTATGAGGAAAAAACCGTCGGAACGGTGCTCAAAAACACGTGGTATACCGCGCTGGATTTTGCGCGGCTCGTGTGGATGAGTCTCGGCGATCTGGTGTCGGGCCTTGTGTCGGTCAACGATATGTCCGGGCCGGTCGGCGTTGTGTCGGCCATCGCGCAGACGGGACAGAGCGCCGCGACGACGGCAGACGGCATTCTGAACGTTCTCTACCTTGGCGCGTTCATCGCGATCAATCTGGCCGTTATGAATATGCTGCCGCTCCCGGCGCTCGACGGCGGACGCGCGTTTTTGCTGCTGGTGAACACGGTGTTTACGGCAATTACAAAGAAGAAAATCCCCTCGAAATTTGAAGGCTATATCCATGCCGCAGGCATGATCCTGCTGCTGGCCTTCATGGCGTTTATCACATTTAAGGATATCTGGAAGCTGGTGCGATAAAAATGGAGCGGAAACTCACAAGAAAAATTATGGTCGGCGGCGTTCCGGTCGGCGGAGGCGCGCCGGTATCCATCCAGTCGATGCTGAACACGAGAACGACCGACGTGGACGGCTGCCTTGCGCAGCTCCGCGCGCTGGCTGCCGCCGGGTGCGAGATCGCGCGGCTGGCTGTGCCGGATATGGAGGCGGCAGAGACGTTCGGAGCCATCTGCGCTGCGTCCCCGCTGCCGTTGGTCGCGGATATCCACTTTGATTACCGTCTTGCCATCCGCGCGGCGGAAAACGGCGCGGCCAAGATCCGCATCAACCCCGGCAACATCGGCGGGGAAGAGCGGGTGCGGGCCGTGGTCGAGGTCTGCGGCGCGCGGAGCATCCCCATCCGTATCGGCGTGAACGGCGGCAGTCTGGAGCCACGTCTGCTGGAAAAATACGGTCATCCCACGCCGGAGGCGCTGGTAGAAAGCGCGTTCGGACATATTGCGCTGCTGGAAAAGTATGATTTCCATGATATCTGCGTGTCGATGAAATCCAGCTCCGTCCCGCTGATGATCGAGGCGTACCGGCTGTTTTCCGAGCGTTCGGACTATCCGCTGCACGTCGGCGTGACCGAAACGGGCACCGAGCGCATGGGCACCATCAAATCCGCTATGGGCATTGGAGCCCTTCTGTGCCAGGGCATCGGCGATACGATGCGCGTATCGCTGACCGCCGACCCGGTGCAGGAGGTGCTGACGGCGAAGGACATTCTGAAGGCCGCCGGGCTGCGCAGGGACGGCGTCAACATCATCGCCTGCCCCACCTGCGGGCGGACGCGCATTGATCTCATCCGGCTGGCAAACGAGGTCGAGCAGGCGCTGTCCGACTGCCAAAAGCCCATCACGGTCGCCGTCATGGGCTGCGTGGTCAACGGCCCGGGCGAAGCGCGGGAGGCCGACGTCGGCATCGCCGGCGGCGACGGCTGCGGCATTCTGTTCGTCAAGGGAAGACAGCTTAAAAAGCTCCCCTATGACGAGCTTCTGCCCGCGCTGCTTGCGTACATCGGAACGCTGTAAAAAATCAAAGCGGCATTCCCTGAGCCGGGAATGCCGCTTTTCGTATCACGGTTTTTGACAGGCGGCTATCAGGAATTCCGTCGTGACGCGAAGCGAGGGCACGGCGGCAAGCTTTTGCTGGTCCTCCGCGCCGGTCTTGTAATAATAGGGCGTCATGAGAAACAGCGCCTGCACATCCTCGTTTGACGAAAGCGTGATGGTCTTTCGGAGCGTCTGCGTCCGCAGCAGGCGGAAGCCCTCGACCGCAGGCTCGGCGGGCGGATTTTCGTATGGCCGGTCATAGACGGCGGCCTTCAGCTCGAACAGGTGCCGTTCCATCGGCACAACACGCAGCAGATATCCGCCGGGCTTCAGGACCCGCAGGAACTCCTCCGCCATGAGCGGCGAAAAAATATTGACGATCAGATCGAGGCTTTCCGCCGCCAGCGGAAGATGCGCAGTGCTCGCCGCGCAGAAGATCCCCTCCGGCACCTGCCGTGCCGCCCGCCTGACGGCCTCTGCGGAAATATCCGCGCCGAGCAGCTGCGGGCAGCCGCCCTTTGCCGCAAGCGCGTCATAGATCGCGCGCGTATACGTCCCCTCGCCGCAGCCCGCGTCGAGCACGCAGGCGTCCGGCCCGGTCAGCTGTGCGCAGCTCCCGGCCACGGCTCCGATCAGATGATCATAATAGCCGCGTGATAAAAACGCCGTGCGCGCCGCGACCATGCGCTTATCGTCGCCATGGCGTTTTCCGGACGCCGAGGGCGGCAGGAGATTGACATAGCCGCTGCGCGCAACGTCAAAGCAGTGGTGGTTTTCACACCGCCATGCCTTTTCCTTCCGCGCAAGCCTCCCGCCGCAGACGGGACAGAGCAGATCAAGCATAACAAGCCCTCCGATCGCGATAGTTTCTTTATTATACCGCGCCGGGACGCGCAGCGCAAAGAAAAATCTGGAATTGTGCGCGAAACGTGTTGAATTTATGGCGGAATCTGTTATAATTTCAGCAGAAGAGAACGCGCGGGACAAAACGCCGCGCTGGAGCGGAGGAAAAGCATGAAAAAGCATCGCGCCCTTTGGGTGATTATCATTGTGATTGTCGTGCTTGCGGCGGCTGCCGCAGGCGGTTGGTACTGGCTTTCGACCAAAGCAGCGCAGGCGGAGCAGGCGCACAGCACTGTTTATGCACAGTATGCGTCCATGACTGCCGCTGTTGACAATGTCACGCTTACGGTAACGGAGGATGGTTCGCCGGTCAGCGAGTATGATTTACAGAAACTCGGTCTGCGCGACGATCTGATGAATAAGGTCACAGCGCAGTTTTCTGAGACGGATCGTATGACAGCTGAGCAGTTTGCTGCGCTCGGCATCCGCGAAAAGCTGAACTGGGCAAAAAACGCCCATCCCGCGCCTTATCCCTGCACCGTCAGCATGGAGCAATTTGACGCGGCAGCAGTTTTGGCCGACCTGCAGAGCATGAAGCGCACGGCGGCAGAAAACGCCTATACTGTGCTGGAGGACGGCGTCTATACCGTCCACGCCGAGGTTCCCGGAACCGAACTGAACGAGCAAACTGTTCTGGACGGGCTGCGCGCGGCGGTCTCCGTGCTCGGTGTTACGGCGGACGGGCCGCAGGACACGGCGTTTGAACTGACCTCGGTTGACTGCTACAAGCAGCCCGAGATTACGACTGCGACGCTGCGAGACACGCCGGACAGCTTGTTCCGCAAGGCGCTGGCAGAGCTTGAAATCAAGGTGACATTCAACGCAGATACCGCGCAGTATCTGCCGCACGGCGAGGAAACGCTCACAAGCCATGATCTGGCTTCCATCGTAGACCTGGACCCGGACGGAACAGTCACGGTTGACGAAAAGGTTCTGAGCGAAAAGGTTTCCAAGCTGGCCGAGGGCTACAGCAAGCAGGACGCGCCGTTCCTGTTCGATTCGTGGGTCAAGGGCCTGACGGAGATCAGGTTTATCACCTGCGACTATCGGATCGACGTGCAGAGCCTGACGGAGCAGATCCGCACGCAGCTGCTGACGATGCAGCCCGGCTCCGTATCTGCCGAGGCCGTCTGCTATGACAAGGACGGCAAGCCCTTCTCGCTGGGCGACAGCTATATCGAGGTCGACTTCGACAACCAGCAGATGACCTTTATCAAGGACGGCCGTCTGGTCGTCAACACCAATATCGTGACCGGCGCGCTCAACGGCCACCAGACCCCGACCGGCCTGTACGAGACGCACGGCAAGGAGCACGACGTCTGGCTCAAGGGTGACGATTATCTCGTCTTCGTCAAATACTGGGTCAGCGTGGTCGGCGACATCATCGGCCTGCACGACGCATCGTGGCGGTCGAACTTCGGCGCAAGCTTCTATGTCTACGGCGGCTCCCACGGCTGCGTCAACACGCCGGAGGAGGCCATGGCCCTGATCTGGAACCTGGCCGAGGACGGAACGCCCGTTCTCATGCACGGCGCGAACGAGTGGTATGAGCCGGCCAACGGCAACCCGCGCGAGACAAAGGATCCCGCGCGCGGCACGACCAGCAAGGTCACCGTCCCGAACGGCACGCGCGTGCTCGAACCCGGCAGCAGCCGCATCGAGATTCAGCCGGACGACGTTGTCCCGTTTGAACTGCCGAAGGAGGCAGAGCAGGGGGAGGAAGCTGCTTCAAACACCGAGGCCACAGCCAAGC
>OLPS01003961.1_pt1 | contig 10941 bp, 8 predicted proteins | sample 1673071 | NCBI WGS metagenome assembly OLPS01 (sample SAMEA3136752, study PRJEB25190) | human gut metagenome | reverse complement strand
CTCTTGAACCCCATTCAAGCGCGCTACCAAAACTGCGCTACACCCGGATATCTGTTTGCGTTTGCCGCTCACAGCTTGATTAGTATACCCGACTTTGTCCGTTTTGTCAAGCGCTTTTTCCAAATTTCTGGTGTAGTTTTTACATTTTACTGTCCCGGCTTTTGCCCGCCAAAAGGATGCGCGAAAGAGCGTTATTTTCAAAAATCGCGATACACATCTTCCTCATCGTCCTCATGGATGGGGGTGGTGTCGTCCGGCGGTGCGCCAAACTCCACCGTGGCAAAGGCCAGCGCGAATACACTGTCTGCCCCAGCGTGAAGCAGTGCCTGCGCGCAGGCGGCAGCTGTTGTGCCGGTGGTGATGACGTCATCCACCAGCAGGATGCGCTTACCCTCCATCTGCTGCGGCTGTGCCGCTCGGAACACACCTGCAACGTTGGCTATGCGCTGTTCCAGCGGCAGACCGGCCTGATGCCGTTTGGCGCGGGTGCGCTCCAGTGCCTGCGGTGCCAACGGCACCTCCATAGACTTGGCCAGCGGCAGCGCCATCAGTTCCGGCACATTGTAGCCGCGCCTTTTACCGGAGGCCGGCACCGGTACGATCAGGTCGTACCCGATGGCCGCCCACGGCACCGGCTGCGGAAGCAGCTCGCCGTACTGCACGGTCAGTTCACCGCCAAAGGCCAGCTGTACCAGACGGTTGCCCATCTCCACAGCCCGCCACGGCTTGCCCTGATACTTCGCGTTCAGGATGCCGCGCCGCACACAGCCACTGTAACGGTAGGGCGCAGCCGCACCGGCCAGATTACTGATATAGTGCTGCGCCGGGTCCAGCCGGATGCCCGGCTTGCGGCGCAGCGTTTCCAGCTGCTCTGCACAGTCCGGGCAATCTCGTACATCCCCCAGCACCCGGCCGCAGAAAGGGCACTCGCGCGGGTAGAGCAGCTGCCGTACCGCCCGCAGCGCCCTGCGCCGGGGGTCATAGTAGTCCATCAGTCCTTTTTGACCGCCACGATCACCCGCACGCGCTTGCCTGCTGCGCAGCCAAAGTTATCGTACCAGCCGGTCAGGTAGTAGCCCTCAGAGTTCACCTCAGAGAGCTTGGTGGCGTAATACTGCCCCTTGTACCATAGGTACACCTGCATATCGTCAGCCGTCTCGTAGCGGGTGCCGTTGCTCATCACCGAGGCTGCACCCACCTGATCGATCTTCATGGGCATCAGCTGGATCATGGCCTTTACAGTGCCGTTCACGTTTTGCCGCACTGCCAAACCGCCCGCCAGCACCGGATACTTGATGGAGGTGGAAAAGCTGGCCTGACTGCCGTTGACGTAGCAGATGTAGGTAGCGCCGCCGCCCACAAAGTTGAGGATGGTGCTCATGGGCTGGCCGGTAATGTTGGCCAGCTGCTTGAGGCCGATACTCAGCAGTGAGCCGGAACTGCTGGTGATGCGGTTCCAGACCGTGCTCAGCAACGAGCCGTCAATGACGCCCCACAGGATCTCGCTGGTGGTGGGCACCAGCACACTGCGCAGATCGTCCACCACGGTGGTGGTGTTGGTGGTGCCGCCGGTAGAGCCGGAACCGGAGGAGCTATCCCCGGTGGAACCGCTGCCGGAGCTGGAAGAACTGTCCCCGGAAGAGCTATCCCCCGAGCCGGAGGAGCCGCTGCCGGTCAGGGTGCCCAGAATGGAACTGGCGTTGAAGGCCAGATTCTTCACGTCGTCCAGCACGCCGTATTTCCACAGATCACCGGTGACATCGTTCAGGATCAGGCGGTCGATTTGTCCCTGCTCATTCAGCGTATAGTAACGCACGGCCAGTGCGTTCAGCTTTGTCCCCGCTATTCGGCTGGGACGAACCGTCCCAGCCAACCCCTCCGATGTCGTATCCAGAATTTGTACGTCATCGGCCAGAGCATAGTCCCCCAGCGCGGTGGCGGTGTCGTTGATGGTGCCGCTGACCGATTTGGACTCGATGGCAGTCACCTGCTCCCCTTCGGGGGTCACGTTGATCTCCACCAGCCAGCCGGTGGGGTAGTTCAGGCTTTTGTCGATATTCACAGTGCGGGTAATGCCGTCGGTGCACATCACCGAGATCTTTTGCAGCACGTCTGCGCCGTTATCCTCTACAAGGCTGCGGGTAGCGGTCTGCACCACGCCGTAGAACACGCTGTCGGCTTCCTCGCCGGTGATCACATCGGCTACCTCGTTGTCCATGCCCAGCAGCAGGGTGACCACTTCGCCCACGCCGCCGCCGTTCAGGGAGGAGATCTTGGACGCCACGGCAGAGCTGCCCAGCGTGTAATTGCTGCCCGCCACGGTCAGCGCGGTAGGCGCGCTGGCGCTGGGCGATACTGCCGTGATGCGGCCTGCGGCGCGGCGGGTGTAGATCCACACCGTCTGCAGGCTCTCGCTGTAATAGTACACGTCGTACTTGTTCAGCTCTGCCGAAGCAGAGGCCTTATCGTTGCGGTAGACGCTCACCGGCGTAAAGGGCAGCTGGGTGCCCTCTTCTGCTACAAAGGGACCCTTGCGGCTCTTGAGCAGCACCGAAGAGGTATCCACCTGACCGTTGGACACCGTAAAGCCCAGCGAGCTGCCGTAAGCGCTGCCGCTGGCGGTGTTGGCGCGCAGGGCGTTGTACAGCAGCAGGGTGCTCTGCTCGTAGGTCATGGCCTGTCCCTGCGTGCAGGTCAGCTGATCCCGCAGACCGATCTGCTGCGCCTTGTTCAGCTGTGCCTGCGGGAAGGAGCCGGTCAGGTCGGTGGTCTTATAGCTCAGCAGCTTCAGCACCGCCGCACAGGCCTCTTCCAGCGTGACGGTGTTGTCCGGGCGGAAGGAGCCGTCGGTGTAACCGTTCATCCAGCCCTGCTGCACTGCAATGCGGATGTAGGGTGCCCACTGGGAGCTGCCGGGCACATCCCGGTACAGGGTGCCCACCGTGCCCTGCGCGCCTACGCTCTCCCGGTAGGTGGAAAAGGACACCAGCATTTTGGCAAAAGCGCCGCGGGTAATGTTGGCGCTAAGCTCCTGACCGGTGGGCACAGCGCCCAGAGTAATAGCCGTCTGCAGGGCCGTGTTGTTGATGCTGGCCGCCGAGACCGGCAGCACCAGCACCGACACCGCAATGCTGACCGCCAGCAGAAATGCGAGAATCCGTTTTTTCATTGGTCGTACCTCTTGTTCTTTGTTTATCACGCCGCCGCGATCAATCGTAGCGCAATGCTTCAATGGGGTTCAGCCGGGCTGCGCGCCGCGCCGGCAGGTAGCCGAACAGCACGCCAATGCCCACCGAGATGCCAAAGGCCACCACAATGGAGTTGAAGGAGGGGCTTACCGTAACGGTGGTATCGGTCATGAACATGGGCAGCACCTTGTTTGCCGCCATGGACACCGCATAGCCCAGCGCAATGCCTAAAACGCCGCCCAGCGCGGAGGTGGTGGCTGCTTCCACCACAAACTGCGCCAGAATGGTGCGCTCCTTTGCTCCCAGCGCCTTGCGGATGCCGATCTCACGGGTGCGCTCGGTCACAGACACCAGCATGATGTTCATAATGCCGATGCCGCCCACCAGCAGCGAGATACTGGCAATGCCGGTAAGTATCACGATGACCATGTTGATCATCTTGTTCATTTCCTCCAGCCACTCGCTGGCGCTGTACACATAGTAGCCGTTTTCGGTCTTGAGGATCGACATCAATTCCTCTTCCATCGTGCTCTTGGCCTCGTTGGCAAGGCTTTCGTCGGCCATCATGGCGGTGTAGCAGTCCACCATGCTTTGGCTGGAAAGCCGCATCACGGTGGTGTAGGGCAGGTAAACGCAGTCGTCATCGCTGCCCTGCTGCATAGTGGGGTCGCTGACTTTGGCAGACAGCACACCTACGACGCGGAACTTGTTGGCACCGATCTTGAGCGTCTGCCCCACACCGTTGCCGCCAAAGGCTACGCGGTTGAGGTAATCGCCGATGACGCAGACCTGCTTGTTGTCCTGCATATCCATGTACTGCAGGCCGCGCCCCTGAACGATCTGGTAATTCTTCATTTCGGTAAAGTTTTCGTCCACACCGCTCATGTTGGACCAGCGGTAGCTGGTGGTACCAATCTTCAGCGTACCTCTGGCATTGCCGCTGAACTCGATCTGGGGCGACACCGCCTTGATCAGGTCGGAATGCCGCTGGCATATATCGTACATCTCCTCCACCGGCACGGTACGGGAGCCGTAGCCCCACACCTGAATGCTGAGGGTGTTGGTGCCCAGTGCGGAAAAGCTGTCCCGCATGCTCTTGGTCATGCCGTTGCCCAGACCCACAATGACGATGACCGCCATCACGCCGATGATGATGCCCAGCATGGTCAGAAAGGTGCGCAGCTTGTTGCTCCACACGTTCTGGATGGCCTGCCGGAAGGTTTCAAAGATCATGCCTGTTCCTCCTTTTCCGGCGTTTCGGGCAGCAAAGTAGGCTGCACCATGGCCTCCGGTGCGTGGGAGTCGCCGTCATACACCACCTGACCGTCCTCCAGCCGGATGATGCGGTCGGCCTGCACGGCAATGGAATTGTCGTGGGTGATCAGCACTACGGTGTGTCCCTGCTTGTGCAGCTGCTGCAAAAGCCCCAGCACCTCGCGGCCGGTATGGGAGTCCAGCGCGCCGGTGGGCTCGTCCGCCAGAATGACCGGCGGGTTGCGCACCAGTGCCCGCGCAATGGACACGCGCTGCTGCTGGCCGCCGGAAAGCTGGTTGGGGCGGTTTTTCAGCTTGTCGCCAAGCCCCACCTGCTCCAGCACCTCCCGGGCGCGGATGTGGCGCTCGGCGCGGGAGATGCCCGCATACACCAGCGGCACCTCCACGTTTTCCATCAGGTTCAGCCTGGGCAGCAAATTGTATTGCTGGAAGATAAAGCCCAGCATCTCGTTGCGGACAGCGGCCAGCTCGTTGCGGTTCATCTTGCCCACATCCCGGCCGTTGAGCCGGTAGGTGCCGTAGGTAGGCACATCCAGACAGCCGATGATGTTCATGCAGGTGGATTTGCCCGAACCGGACTGACCCACGATGGCCACGAACTCGCCTTTTTCGATTTTCATGGTGATGTGGTCGGCAGCCTTTACCGTGGTATCGCCCATCTGGTAATATTTGCAGACTTCATCAAACTCGATCAGAGCGCTCATTCATCCCTCCTGCGTCAATCCACCACGACTGCGCCGGCCTCGGCGGGGTCGATGCCCTCTGCGGGCTCTTCAGCGTCCGCTGCGGGGGCTTCACCGTTTTCCGTCTCCTCCGGCAGCGTCTCCTCGCCGCCCTCGGCAAGGTCTGCATTGTTTCCGGCGCCGCCGATCACTTCGCCGTCCATATCGTCATAGCCGCCGTCGTCATAGTAGCTGTCGCTGCTCACGGAGCTGGGGTCGTAGGCGATGGTATCACTCTCGGACAGGCCGCTGGTCACCTGCGTATAGTTGTCGTCGCTGACACCGGTCTTGACCTTGACATACACATAGCCCTCCGGTGCGCTCATGGAAGCATCGGCGTTCACGGCGCTGGGAGAATCCTGCCGCACCAGCACATAACCGCCCCGCACAATGGCGGCGTTAGGCACGGTGAGCGCATTTTTAGCCTGTGCCACCACGATCTCGGCGTTGGCATTCATGCCCGGGCGCAGACCATCGGTCTCGTCAATGCGCACGGTCACCGGGTAGGTGGTGGTACCGCCGCTGGTATCACCCTTCATGGACACACGGGTGACCAAGCCCTCGTAGGTCTTATCCTTCACGGCATCTGCGGTCACCTGTACGGACTGCCCCACCTTCAGGCTGCTGACCTGCAGCTCGTCCACGTTGATGGTCATTTCCAGATAACTCAGGTCGTAGATGGTGCACAGGTCGCTGCCGGTGCTCAGGGCATCGCCCACCTTGGCATTTTTCTCGATGATGGTGCCGCTGATGGGCGAGGTGATGGTGTAGTTATCCATGGCGTCCTGCATATTTTGCATGGACAGTTCCGCGCCGCGCAGGGTCTCGGAGGCAGACTGGATGGACTCTGTCAGTTCCTCACCGCTGAGGGTCAGGATGATATCGTCCTTGTTCACGCTGCCGCCCTCCCGCACATTGATGGCGGTGACGGTACCGGAAGCCAGCGCAGTCAGGGTGCGCTCGGCCTGATACTGGAAGTTGGCTGCTGCAATGGAACTCACCCCGTTGATAGTAGCCGTTGCAGCCTGTGCCGTGGTCAGACCACCCGCATTGGACACCGAGAGGGTCACAGTGCGGGTGAGCAGGTTGCCCGTGCTCAGGGCATCGGTGCCGGTCACAGCGGTAATAGTGCCGGGCAGCACCTCAAAAGTACCGTCCAGCGTCACCTGGGCGGTCTGCCCTACCGAGAAGTTAGCAGCATCCGCAGCCGGGAACTCCAGCACCAGATTCATCTTGGAGCTGTCCCGCACCACGGCCACCTCCTGACCGCTCTTTACCTCATCGCCCTTGTTCACCTTCAGGCTGCTGACGACGCCCGCCACCTCGGCACGCACATACTGATGGTCGGCGGTCTTGTCGTAGCTGCGCTGCGCCTGCTGCAGGGTGATGGCTGCCTGCTCCACCTTGGTGGTTGCATCGGAGGAATCCACCGTGTAGAGCACAGTGCCCTCCTCCACGATATCGCCCTCCTCAAAGCCGCCGGTCAGCACCTTGCCGGGCACCAGCGATTTGACGCTGTAAGTATTGGCAGGCTTCAGCGTGCCAGTGCCGCTGAGCGTGTTGGAGACATCCCGGGTCTCCGGCACTGCTTCTGTATAGGAAGTATCCACGTTGGCGGGCTTTGCACCCTTGGGCTTCAGCAGCCACCAGCCGCCTGCCAGCACCACGATGGCCACCGGCACCAGCCACTTCCAGTTCTTTTGGGCAAAGGCTGCTGCACCGCCTTTTTTGGGTGCAGCCGCTGCGTCCTGCTGCGGGTCGGCGGGCTGTTTAGACTTGTTCCAGATCATTCTTGCCGTTCCTCCTAGGTTCTTTTATGACAAGGTGCTTTTTGCAAAAGCACCCGTCAGAAACTCTTATTTGTAGTGTATCGCATTTTGCCCCGATAAACAAGCGTCCAATTTTCGTTTCACGGCATTTCCACAAAGTTTCAGACTTTTTTAACAAAGAATGGCTTTCTTTGTGCGCCGCTGAGCAGTTGCTTATCTTTATATAATACGATTCAAACTGCCTCTCCTCTGCTCTCCTTCCTGTGAAAAAGGGTTCTGAAAAGCCCGCAGGCTTTTCAGAATCTCAGATGGGGGAGATTCTCTGCAACTATCGGCTCACGCCAAAAAGCTCCCCCTTCGGGGGAGCTGGCATCGCGCAGCGATGCCTGAGAGGGTTCTTTTGCCGTTTTTCCCTCAAAAAGAAAATCAGCCGGACCCGAAGGCCCGGCTGATTTATTCTTTTTTACCCTGCGTCTGTGATGGGCTCTACCACCACATACACCCCTGCGGGCACACAGGCGGCCCATGCGCCGTCCTTGTCCAGCCAGCCGAATTGCTCACAGACATGGTCCGGGCACTGACTGTCCAAAAACGCGATGGCACCATCCTTCACCTGCAGATGCACGATGTAGTCCCCTACCTCGTACAGGTAATCATGATCCTGCGCAAGGGGCAGGGTCTCGGTAACGCCGTCACCGAAATCCACAACGGCCTGTAAGCCGCTGCCCTTGGCGGGGTGCTGCGCCCGCACCGCAAGAAAAATACCTGCGGCCAGTGCCAGCACCACCAGTGCAAAGATCACATTTTTCTTCCACGCGCTGCCCTTGGGGGCGGCGGTGTCAGAATTTTTTTGCTTTATGCTCATGCAGCGTACTTGCTGGCAGCTGCACCGGCAATGCGGCCAAAGACGGTAAAGTCGGCCACAGCGTTGCCGCCCAGACGGTTTGCACCGTGCACGCCGCCGGTCACCTCACCTGCTGCGAACAGGCCGGGGATCACAGAGCCGTCAGCCTTCAGCACCTCGGTGTTGGTGTTGATCTTCAGGCCGCCCATGGTGTGGTGCACACCTGCGGTGACCTTGATAGCATAGTAGGGAGCAGTATCCAGAGCCTTTGCAAAGCTGGTGCGGCCAAAGTCGGGGTCGTTCTTGGCGGCAACGTAGCCGTTCCAAGTCTTCATGGTCTCGGCAAAAGCAGCCTCGTCCACGCCCATAGCCTTTGCCAGTTCCTCGTAGGTCTGGCCGGTCACGGTGTAGCCCTTCTTGATGTAGCCCTGAATGACGCTGGAGGCATCGACCATAGCCTGATCCACCACCAGCCAGCTGTAGCTGCCGGTCTGAGCGATCTCGGCAGCAGAAACCACGTCACGGGTGCCCACTTCATCGATGAAGCGCTTGCCCTCGGCGTTGATCAGCACAGCGCCGTCGCCGCGCAGACCCTCGGTGATCAGAGCAGCGGTGTTAGCCTCCACGGTGGGGTGGATCTGGATCTGATCCATGTCCACAGTGTCAGCGCCCACAGCGGTAGCCATCTCAATGCCCTGACCCTGTGCGCCTGCGGCATTGGTGGTCATAAAGCCCTTCAGCTCGGGCTTGTACTCGGTGACCATGTCCAGATTTGCGCCGAAGCCGCCGGTGGTCAGCACCACAGCCTTGGCATTCACGGTGATGGTCTCGCCGGTGGAACCGGTAGCCTTCACGCCCACAACAGCGCCGTTTGCATCGGTCAGCAGCTCGGTAGCGGTGGTGTTCAGCAGGGTCTGCACGCCGGCCTTGTCGCAGTTCTCCTGCAGCAGGGGGATCATGTAAGAGCCCACAGAAAGGGTCTTGCCCTCAGCATCCACGGGGCGATGGATACGCTTGACGGATGCGCCGCCGAAGCTGGAAACGCTGTGCAGAGTGATGCCGTGCTCGTCCAGCCAGTCGATGGCGTCAGCGCTGTTAGAGCACAGAGTCTCCACCAGAGCGGGGTCGTTGATGCCCTTGCCGCCGATCATGGTGTCCAGCTCCATCAGCTCCACAGAGTCGAAGTAGCCCTTGGGGTCTGCCTGATAAGCTGCCCACTGCTCAGAGACGGTCTTTGCCAAAGCGGTGATGGTGGCGTTGTCGGCGTACTTTTCAGCAGCGGTCTTCAGGGTCTTTTCCACGCCTGCGGACTCGCCGAACTCGTTCTCATCCTGATACACGGTCTTGCCGGCGTTCATGCCGCCGGTAGCGCGCACGGAGTTGCCGCCCACCATGGGCTGGCTTTCCAGAATGACCACGCTCTTGCCCTCGGCAGCAGCAGTGATGGCAGCAGTCATGCCTGCACCGCCTGCACCCACGATGGCAATGTCTGCATCAATGGTGGAGTCCTCGGCCTTGTTTTCCTCGGCCTTGACCTCGGTCTTGTAGTCATCAGCGTTCAGGCCGGCTGCGACCAGAGCGGCAGCAGCAGCCTCCTTGATGGCGTCGGAGGTGATGGTTGCGGTGGCCACGCCGTCCACGGCAATGCTGCCGCTCTCGGCAATGGCGCCGGGCAGCTGCTCCAGAGCCATGGTGCCGATGCCGGGGGTCTCATCCTTGCCCTCGGCGGTGCAGCCGGTGATCTTGCCGTCGGTCAGGGTCAGGGTGACGGTAACATCGCCGCCCATGCCCTTGGCTGTACCGGTGAACTCGCCGGACACGCCTGCGGTGGAGGAGGCAGACTTGCTGCCGCAGCCGTAGCCCAACAGGCTGACGCTTACAACAGCCGCCATGGCCAGCGCAGCCACGCTCTTGCGGATCTGATTCTTTTTCATTGTTTCATCCTTCTTGTTTTGGGTTGCTTGTGTTCGGATATCTATCAGCAAAAAAGGGGAAGCTGCTCATTCGGAAAGCAGCTCCCCCTCGCTGAAACTTAGGAAAGACTTAGGCGTTGGCCTGAGCTGCAGCAACAGCGCAGGCAACGGTGGCGCCGACCATGGGGTTGTTGCCCATGCCGATCAGACCCATCATCTCAACGTGTGCGGGCACAGAAGAGGAGCCTGCGAACTGAGCATCACCGTGCACGCGGCCCAGAGAGTCGGTCAGGCCGTAGCTTGCGGGGCCTGCAGCCACGTTATCGGGGTGCAGGGTACGGCCGGTGCCGCCGCCGGAAGCGACGGAGAAGTACTTCTTGCCGTTCTCGATAGCCCACTTCTTGTAGGTGCCGGCAACCAGATGCTGGAAGCGGACGGGGTTGGTGGAGTTACCGGTGATGGAGCACTGCACGTCCTCCTTCTTCATGATGGCAACGCCTTCCATAACGTCGTTAGCGCCGTAGCACTTAACGGCTGCACGCTCACCCTCGGAGAAGGGGATCTCCTTGACCACAGTCAGGGTCTGGGTGGGGATATCGTACTCGGTCTGCACATAGGTGAAGCCGTTGATACGGGAAATGATGTAAGCTGCATCCTTGCCCAGGCCGTTCAGGATGACGCGCAGGGGGGTCTTGCGGACCTTGTTTGCGGTGCGGGCGATGCCGATAGCACCCTCAGCAGCAGCGAAGGACTCGTGGCCTGCCAGGAAAGCGAAGCAGGTGGTGTCCTCGCTCAGCAGACGAGCGCCCAGGTTGCCGTGACCCAGACCGACCTGACGCTGCTCAGCAACAGAGCCGGGGATGGTGAAAGCTTCCAGACCCTCACCGATAGCAGCTGCGCACTCGGCAGCGTCGGTCAGGCCGCGCTTCACAGCGATAGCAGTGCCCAGAGTGTAAGCCCAGACAGCGTTATCAAAGCAGATGGGCTGCACGCCGCGGACGATCTTGTCGCAGTCGATGCCCTTGGTGAGGAGCATCTCGTTGCAAGCGTCCAGAGACTCCAGACCGTTAGCCTTCAGGCATGCCTCGATTTTAGGCATACGGCGATCCATAGATTCAAAAGTTGCCATTGAGTTGTTCCTCCTCTCTTATTCCTCACGCGGGTCGATGTACTTCACAGCGCCCTGCTCCTTGCTGAAGCGGCCGTAAGTACCCACGTTCTTCTCGTAAG
>OLPS01003956.1_pt1 | contig 10949 bp, 8 predicted proteins | sample 1673071 | NCBI WGS metagenome assembly OLPS01 (sample SAMEA3136752, study PRJEB25190) | human gut metagenome | reverse complement strand
TCCGCGTGGCAATGTCCTGAAAGCAGAAATAGTCCGGTTGGTGGCGGGACTGGGTATACTCGAACAGCATCCCGTCCGAGTTGAAGGTCTGGTTTACCACCACTGCCACGCAATCATAGCCGTCCATATCCAGCAGCTTTTCATCACGGGCAGTTGCGTGTTCCACCGTGATGCGCCGTTTGCTGGTGATGATCTGCATTCCAAGCACGTTTTCAATAAAATCATAGATGGAATGGGATGCGATTTCCTCTGTCAGTCCGGGTACAAATTCCTTTAAAAAGTAGTTGATGTCCAGAATCAGTGCTTTTCCGTCCAGATAACGCACACGCTGTACCGCCCACAATTCATCGCCCTCAGAAAATCCGCTTTCCGCGGCAAACTGTTCCGTTGCGATGATGGTCTCAAACCGAATGACGCGGGTGACGGCATGCAGACGATTGCGGTTAGCGGTCTCCTGAAAGGTCTCTATTCCACCGATGGTAAAGGTCGTCTTTCCCACCGGCTGGTAGATGACCCGCACGCTGCGCCCCTATGAGTGCGTAGTGCTGAAAAAGTGAAGGCTGCCGTATTATCTTTTCGCTATTGGGAGTTGACCGTATCCTTTGCGATAGTAACCTCATAGTGAGCAAGACAAAAGCACTTTCCCTTATTTGCAATGCAAATATAAGGGAAAGTGCTTTTTTGTGTTGATGCCGCTGGGCAGATCGACGGCCAGCACGAATGCGCCACTTTCCATCATTTGCAGATATCTTCCACCGTATAGTCCCGATCTGAATCCCATTGAAAAGCTCTGGTCGAAGGTAAAGGTCCTTTTGCGCAAATTCAAAGCAAGGACGCTGGATGCTCTTCCAAATACGATTCAGACATCCCCGGCATTAGCAAGGTCTACTCCGCCGGTATCATCCGAGAAAATCCTGACCTGCTAAATGAATATCGCCGAGGATTCTTCCCATGTTGGGAGGTATCTTCGGCGGCTTTTTGTCAAGCACTAATAATAGAAAACTAGTAGCCTTTACAAGCAAAATCTCTTGAAACGCATCCGCGATAATGTTACAATCACGCTATATATAAGAAAGGATGCGCAGGGGACTATGACGATCCAGGAATGCTATAAGAAAATGGGTGCAGACTATGAGGATGTGCTCAAGCGGTTGTACAGTGAGGGGATGATCCGTAAATTTGCCAGAATGTTTTTGGACGATGACAGTTATCCAAAGCTGGAGCGGTCATTAAAGGAAGAAAATGTAGAGGAAGCATTCCGTGCGGCACACACGCTCAAGGGGGTATGCCAGAACCTTGGCTTTACAAATCTCTATCAGCCCACCTATGAGCTGACCGAGGTGCTGCGTGCGGGTACCCTGGAAGGCTCAAAGAAATGGTTTGACCGTGTGACAGAACAGTACAACATCACGATAGATGCTATCCGTGCGGTGCAGTAACGCAGGCTGCCCCCACAGTTTTCTGCCCACTTTTTGCAGGAAAACGGCGGCCTGTCAGGCATCAAAAATAAAGCACCCACAGCAAGCTGCTCACCGGAGGTCCAAAACCTCTGCGGCGCTTGCTGTGGGTGCTTTTCGCTGTTTATTTCAGTACGTCTGCAAGGACCTGCAGCAGGTGCGGGATATCCAGCGGCTTTGCAATGTGGCCGTCCATCCCGGCTTTCAGTGCATTCTGACGGTCTTCCTCAAAGGCATTTGCCGTCATTGCAAAAATGGGAATGCCTGCCTTTGCAGCATCCGGCAGGGCACGGATCTGCCGCGTTGCCTCGTAGCCGTCCATCCTGGGCATCTGGATGTCCATTAAGATCAGGTCGTACTGCCCGGGGGCCGCCTGCTTCATCTTTTGGACGGCAATCTCACCATCCTCGGCAGTGTCCACCACAAAACCCGCTTCCTTCAAGATCTCCTGCGCAAGCTCACGGTTCAGCGCATTGTCCTCCACCAGCAAAAGTTTCTTTCCCTTGAGCTTGGCGGCATTAAACTGCGATGGCTTGTGGGCAGGCTCTGCGCAGAACGGTTCTGCCAACACTCTGCGCAGCTCGGAAAGGAACAGCGGCTTTTCGCAGAAAGCGGTCACGCCGGCAGCGCGGGCTTCCTCTTCGATATCTGCCCAGTCGTAGGCTGTCAGAATGATGATGGGGCAGTTTTTCCCGATCACCTTGCGGATCTGCCGCACGACCTCGATGCCGTTCATATCGGGGATCAGCCAGTCGATGATGTAGACGCTGAATTCGTCGCCCTGTTCCATGGCGTACCGGGTGCGGATCACCGCCTCCCTGCCGGAGATCGTCCACTCCGGCCGCATCCCGATCTTGGACAGCATGGTGCTGACGCTCAGGCAGGTGTCGGTATCGTCGTCCGCTACCAATGCGCGCAGCCCTTCCAGCTGCGGGAGCTGCCTGGGCTCTATCTTTTGTCCGCTGAGTGCGAAGCAGAGATCCACGATAAATTCGCTGCCCTTGCCCGGCTCGCTTTCAATGGCGATGGTGCCGCCCATCAGGTCCACAATGTTCTTGGTGATGGACATTCCCAGGCCGGTGCCCTGAATGCCGCTGACGGTGGAGTTTTCCTCACGGGTGAACTCCTCAAAGATGTGCTTCTGGAATTCCTCGCTCATGCCGATGCCATTGTCCTTGATGCGGAACTCATAGCAGGCCCGGCCCTTGGGCGCACCGTTTTTCTCGGAAATGCGGATGCTGATCATGCCGCCTGTGGGAGTGAACTTGATGGCGTTGGACAGAATGTTCAGCAGGATCTGGTTCAGCCGCAGCGGGTCAGTGATGATGTCCTCGTTCTCCACGTCCATGGTATCAATGAAAAGAGACAGCCGCTTTGCCGAAACATTGGGCTGGATGATGGAGCGCACATCGTGAATGAGATCCGGCAGATGCACCGCTTTTTCTTCAATTTTTACTTTTCCGCTCTCGATGCGGCTCATATCCAGCACATCATTGATGAGGGAAAGCAGGTGTTGGCTGGAGGTAGAGATCTTTTTCAGGTAGTCCAGCACTTGTTCCTTATGATCAATATGGGTCGCAGCCAGCGAGGTGAAGCCAATGATGGCATTCATGGGGGTGCGGATATCGTGGCTCATATTGAACAGGAACTCCCGCTTGGCACGGTTTGCCGCCCCCTCGTGCTGGAGCGCGATCTCCAGCTTGCGGTTCTGTTCCTCCAGCTGGGCCTGATACTTTTTCTTCTGTTCTTCTTTCTGCTGTTCCATCTCCTGCACAGAACGGCGGCGCAGTACCTGAAGGATCATTACAAGCAGGATGTAACCGACCAGCGCCATCAGGATCAACGGAAGTGATTCACGAAAGACCGATCTTTCATCTGTATACGCATAGAGATCAAAGGATCTTCCATGACAGTACATTCCAAAATAGCAGCCGGAGCCGTTCCAATCATGGGTATGGGTCAGCGTTTCGGCGGTTCCGACTTTGCGGATCTCCTGTACCAGCGGGCTGTCCGTAACATCCTGCCCGATCAACTCCGGGCGGTTGGAGGCAATGACCTGATTGTTCTGCACGATGAACAATGTGCCGCTGGTTTCTACCGAGTAGCCGTCCAGTACGCTCTGGATGGACAAGGCCGTTCCCTTGATAAATTCTGCCGGGGTATAGCGGTAGGCAAGCAGGATCACATCTTTGCCTTTTGCCCTGTGTGCCGCAACATCCACAGCAGACCCATCTTCCAGCAGAACCCGCTTGAGGTAGGTCTTTTGCGGGTGAGAAGAAACGTCCAGAACGGTATCGTTTTTGAGCTGCTCTCCAAACCGAGCATAGCCGATGCCGTTTGTTGTGGATTCGCACAGGAGCGTACCGTCCGGGGCCAGAACCGAGATCCCTGTGAGCCAGAGCTTCTCCGTTTGCTTTTTCAGGCACTGCGGATCGGAGAGGTCCAGCGCAGGGTCCTGTGCCAGCTGATGCACCGATACCGCCGTGCGGCGGAGCGCTTTGGCAGCAACGATGTCATTGTACTTTTCAAAGCTGGTGGACTGCGATTTGACAAAATCAAGGGTCTGGCAGAAACGTCCCTCCGCTGTGCGCAGTGCCCGCCAATCCGAGAGAAAAACGATGCCGGTCATAAAAAGCACACCGACGATCAGATAGATCCCCCATCTCTCTGCATCTGAAAGGGTTCTGTTTTTATGCGCCAATGGTGTCCACCTCCAGATACTGCGAAGCATTTTCAAGGTATCGGCCAATGATCCGCTCCAGCGTGCCGTCTGTGCGCATCTGCGCAAGAACCGCGTTCAGCTGGGTGTCCAGCCCGCGGCTGTCGTTTTTGGCAAAGGCGATGCCCAGCCCGGTGACCAGCAGCGGCTCTTCGAGGATGCGAAACTCCACGGAATTGTCCTTCATGTATTGCAGGATGCCTGTCTCATGGGCAGCGATGGCATCCACATAGCCGCAGGCCATCATCGCGTACTGCACGTTGCGATCTTCGATGCTGAACACCTCCACCGTCTGCGGGATCCGCGGATCGGAGCCGCTGAGAAAAAGCTCCTCCGGCTTTCCGGTGCTCTGCACGGCAATGGTCTTGCCGGCAAGGTCGCTGAGTGTCTGGATGCAGCTGTCGGCATCCACCGTAACCACCTGACGGCTCACCATGTAGGGGCCCGCCCAGCGGTAGATCTCCTCGCGTCCATCCATGGAAAAGCAGCCCCAGATGCAGTCGATGGTGCCGCTTTCCACCAGATTTGTTTTTTGCTCCCACTCGATCGATTCAAACCGGGCAGCATATCCCATGCGGCGGAATGCTTCGGTGGCGATCTCCACGTCGATCCCGGCGGGAACACCGTCATTGTTCAGATAGATATAGGGCGGATAAGTATCGCTCCCCACAATGATCTGCGGAAGACCGCTCTCCTTCGCGTCCGTTCCGCCGCAGGAAGTCAGACTGCCAACGGCAGCCGATGCCGCCAGCAGCGTGCAGCCGTGCAGAAATGCACGGCGTGAGATTCTGTGTTTCATTCGGGCTTTTTATTCTCCTGTTTTTATTGCATCCGCTGTTCAGTTGTGCTGCTGTAATTCTACTTTCAGGTCGGACTGGATATTCGTCAGACATTGAAGCAGCAGCGGGTTGAACGCTCCACACTCGTCGTTCAGGATCATCTGCATAGCTTTTTCGTGGGAAAAGGCTTTTTTATAGCAGCGTTCGCTGGTCAGTGCATCGTATACGTCGGCCAGCGAGACCAGTTGTGCGCTGATGGGGATCTCGTCGCCCTTCAGTCCATCCGGGTAGCCGCGCCCATCCCAGCGTTCGTGATGCCAGCGGGCGATCTCGTAGGCCGTTTGCAGCAGCGGCTGCTCGGAAAAATTATCCAGATCGTACAGTATCTGGGCTCCCAGCATGCTGTGGGTCTTGATGACCTCAAATTCCTCCGGGGTCAGTTTGCCAGGTTTGTTGAGAATTTTTTCATCAATGCCGATCTTGCCGATGTCGTGCAGGGCAGAGGCCAGCGGGATCAGATCCTGCTGTTCCGCAGTAATAGAGTATCTGCTGCTGATTTCCAGCAGACGGTGGAGCAGCAGTTCCGTGATCATGCGGATATGTCGCACATGGAGACCGCTTTCGCCGTTGCGGAATTCTACGATATGGCTCAGTACACCTACCAACATATCCGTATTGTTTTCACGGGCACGGATCTGGTCAGAGACCATCTGCACCAGCCGCCGCTGCTTGGCGTACAGCTTGATGGTGTTGGTCACGCGGCGGTATACGATGCGTGCATCAAAGGGACGATTGACATAATCACTCGCCCCCAGTTCATAGGAGCGCCGGATCGCCGCATCAGAGTCCTCGCTGGAGATCATGATGACCGGGATGTCCTCGATGGTGTGGTTGGCATTCATGGCTTTCAGCACTTCAAAGCCGTCCATAACGGGCATGTTGATGTCCAGCAGCACCAGTGCGATGTTTCTGGCTTCTGCCCGCAATTTTTCCAGGCATTCCTGTCCATTCTCTGCCTCCAGAATATGGTAGCCGTCTCCTAAGATCTCTGCCAGGATCATGCGGTTCAGTTTGGAGTCGTCCACAAGCAGGATCTGGGATTTTTCCTGCAAAAGCTTTTCCGGTGCGGCCAGGCTGCACCCCGGAACCTCCACCGTGACGGCATTCTTGCGGCACTTTGCCTGATACATCAGCCGGTCTGCCCGGCGAACCGCATTCTCCATCGGGTCGGTGATGGCCTGCATCGTTCCGCCGATGCTCAGTGAGAGGCGGAAATGCGAATAGCCGGGTACGGATGCCATCTGTGCAGCTGTGCGGATCTGTTCCAGTTTGGTCTGCAAAATATCTCCCGGAATGCCGGGTAAGACCAGCAGAAATTCGTCTCCGCCATAGCGGATGAGCAGGTCCGACTCCCGGATGCAGGAGCGGATGGCATTTGCCGCTGTTTCCAATGCCATATCTCCGGCGTAATGTCCATAGGTGTCGTTGCAGATTTTGAAATCGTCCACATCTATCAGCGCGATGCCTGCGGGGCCGACGATACGGGATGCGATATCCTCATAGTAGCGGCGGTTGTACGTGCCAGTCAAGACATCGTGGTAAAGTTTTGCACGGTAGCTCTCTGTTGTTTCTTGAAGCTTTTCCTCGGCTTCGGCCTGCATCTTTTCCATGCTGGAGCGCTCGAACTGCCATTGCAGGCGACCGATCAGCAGAATGTTCGCAGCGATACCAAGGCCGATCACGATGAGCTTTTGAAAGTTCAAAGTGGTGTAAAGAAAAAAGCTGTGGTCGGTAGAAAAGAAAAACGCGGAGTACAGGAATGCAATGAGGCCGCTTACGATTCCTGCTGCATAGCCGCATTTCACGAGCACAGCAGAAAGAACAACAAAAAGCAGGATATTTGGATTTGGAATATGAAAATTCCAGACGATCAGGCAGGCGCTCAATTGGGCAAGTGCCGATAGCAACATAGGCTGGATTTTATTTGGCTGTTGTTCCATACGCAATACCATCCAATACTTTGATTCATTATGATTGCTCTCTCACAAAAAAAGAGCTGGGCCGCAAATGGGCGGCCCTGCTAAGTCGTGGGTGTCGGTCATCTGCGAAACCGTGCGATTCCACTATTTATTTTCGGGGGGGAGGGGGGGAACGCGGAAGCGCTTGACGGTCTGTTCCAGCGCGTCGATGTCCACGGGCTTGGACAGATGCGCGTTCATGCCGGCCTCCTTGCTCTTTTTCACATCCTCAAGGAAGGCGTTTGCGGTCAACGCTTGCGGCCTGTCCGCACTGGATCTTGTGTGGATTCTCCTATAAAAGTAGTGACATTATATTCTAGCATTCTGTTAAAACCGTTTCAAGCTTATTTTGAATTTCTTGCGATAATTCAGATGCGTTTAAACCTCTAAAAAATGCGATTTGAGCAAAAAAAAAAACGGATGGCTCCGCAGAACCATCCGATAAAACTGGTATCATCAGTCTTTCCGATACTTATACGCACCCTCAATGGCGTGGATCAGATGATAACGGAACCGGGCCTGTTGGGGTGAGTTCCTTTCTGTTCGTCCGGTTTCCCAAAAGCCCACGGGGGCTTTTCGGCTTAAGCAAGGATCCCGGTGGACTGCAAAAACAGCACCAGCATCATCACCGGAGCAACGTATCGGATCATCACCCGGTAGAGTTTCTTGCGGCGGAAGGTCTCGCCGTTGCGCTGCATCTCGTCAATGACGTAATCCGGTGTCATGACCCAGCCAATCAGGATGGTGGACAGCAGGGCAATGAAAGGCATCATGACGCTGTTGCTGACATAGTCCATGATATCCAGCAGCTGAGCCGCAGAGCCGTTGGGCAGCTGTACCTCAAAATAGAAGATGCTGTAACCCAGCGCAATGATGGCGGAAGCGGCCAGATAGATGACCGCCAGCACAAGCACCGTCTTTTTGCGGCCCGAGTGGAAGATCTCCATGCAGTTGGCGGTGATGGATTCCAGCACCGAGATGCAGGAAGTCAGGGTGGCAAAAATGGCAGTGACAAAGAACAGGATGCCAACGAACATGCCCGCCTTGCCCATGGCGTTGAATACCTTGGGCAGCGAGACGAACATCAGGCTGGGGCCTGCGCTCATGCCCTCGGTGCCAGAGAAAACATACACGGCGGGGATGATCATGGCACCGGCCAGCAGGGCTACGCCGGTATCGAAGATCTCAATCTGATTCACCGCTTTGTTCAGGTCTACGTCCGGTTTGACGTAGGAACCGTAGGTGATCATAATGCCCATGGACACGCTGAGGGAGAAGAACAGCTGGCTCATGGCATCCAGCAAAATCTGCAAAAAGCGGCTGACAGTCAGCCCTTCCATGTGCGGGGTCAGGTAGTAGCGCAGACCCTCCAGACCGGTGCGCATCTGGCCGGAGGCATCCTCGTGGCGCAGGGTGAGGGCGTAACCCGCAATCACCACCACCAGAACCAGCAGAATGGGCATCATGTAGCGGGACACCCGCTCAATGCCTCCCTCCACGCCGTTGTACACGATGAAAGCAGTCACGCCCATGAACAGCAGAGCGAACACCACAGGGGAGACTGGCGAGGTGATGAAGCTGGTAAAATAACCGTCCTCAGCAGCGGCAGCAGACTGTCCGGTCAGGTAGACTGCCGCATATTTCGTGATCCACCCGCCGATGACGGCATAGTAGGTCATAATCAGAACTGGCACCAGAAAAGTCAGGATGCCGAGGAATTTCCACTTGGGGCGCATCGTCTCGTAGGCGCGGATGGCACTCTGCTTTGTGCGGCGGCCAATGGCGATATCCGAGGTGAGCAGCGTGAAACCGAAGGTCAGCACCAGCACCAGATACACCAGCAAAAACAAACCGCCGCCATCTTTTGCGGCAAGGTACGGGAACCGCCACAGGTTGCCGACACCCACCGCACTTCCGGCGGCAGCAAGGACAAATCCGATTTGTCCGGAGAAACTGCTTGCTTTCTTTTCCATGATTCTGAAACTCCTATCCATATTTCCTATTGTAATATAGGATAACATGGAGTATCATATCAGTAAACCGAATAAAATTACTACGACCTATAAATTTTACTTATGGAGTATTTGAGATGCGGGAACAGAAAGACCGATACGAGATATTCTTGAAAGTGTGCGAAACGGGCAGTTTTTCCAAAGCAGCGGAGGCACTGAACTATACCCAATCCGGCATCAGCCAGATGATGGCGGGGTTGGAAGAAGAACTGGGCGTGAAGCTGTTCGCCCGCATCAACCGAGGCGTGACCCTGACCGACAACGGGACACGTCTTTTGCCCTACGTCCGGGAACTGGCCAACCAGAAGAACCGGCTGCGGCAGGCGGCGTTCAACATCAATCACAAGGTGGAGGGCAAGCTGCGGGTGGGCAGCTTTTCCAGCATCACAACGCTCTGGATGCCGGAAGTGGTGCATTATTTCAAGGAGAACTACCCGAAGGTGAGTATAGAGATCCTGGACGGCAACTATGATGAGATCCGGGAATGGATCATCCATGGGCAGGTGGATTGCGGTTTTCTCTCATCCATTGTGGCAGACGACCTGAAATTCTACCCGCTCTGGGATGACCCGTTGTGTGCCGTGTTCCCGGAGGGGCATCCACTGGCTGCACGACCCAGCGTAACGCTGTCGCAGCTGTTTCAGTATCCGCTCATCATTGAAACGCCCGGCTGTGATAATGACATCCAGCACCTGATGCTCAAGTGCCCGGTGAAGCCGAATATTTCTTACAGCTTCCGGGACGATACCCTCATCATGGCGTTCGTGCGCAGCGGGCTGGGCGTGACCATCTCGCAGGAGCTGGTGATGCAGGCATTTGGCTGCCCCGGTGTGGTGTCCCGTCCGCTGGAGCCTGCCTGTTGCCGGACGCTGGGGCTGGCGTTTTCCAAAACTGCCAGCTCGGTGGTGAGCCGGACGCTGCTGGAATATCTGAGATCCACCCGGCAGCAAAAGGATACACCACAGATAAAATAAGAACAAACTGACCTTTGCATGGTCGGCAAGCTGCTGACGGTTCCAGCCTTTTGACTCCCGGTATCTGCGGAGGAAGTCTCCGCCGCCCCGGCGCAGAAACAGGGTGTAGTCGTCCAGAATGTCCTCCACCGGGATGCCGTAAAGGGCGGCGTACATATCCTCTTTTACAATGGGATTGGGTGTGGTATACTGGACGCAACAACTGGAAGGCCAACGAGGGAGCGCAAAATGATTACGAAACATATTGTTGTCGAACCATTCGATGAACATTGGAGACTGGATTTTCTTAAAATACAGAATGAACTTACGGATGCTCTTGGGCAGCTGGCAATCAGGATCGAACACGTGGGGAGTACTTCCGTGCAGGGGCTGTCTGCAAAACCGATTATTGATATAGATGTAGTTATTAAGGATTACAACGCTTTGAAAGATACTATTTCTGCCTTGGAGAAAATTGGTTATCAATATGAAGGAGACCTCGGTATTCCGGGACGAGAGGCATTTCGCTACGATGGTAAAGATCACCTGAAAAAACATCATTTATATGTGTGTCCGGCTGATTCACCGGAGCTGAAAAGACACATCGCATTTAGAAATTACCTTCGGACACATCCCGATGCTGTGCGAAAATATTCTCTTATAAAAGAAGAAGGCGCAAAGAAATATCCTGACGATATTGAACGTTATATTGAATATAAATCTCCTTTCATCGAAGAGGTCTATTCGGAAATCGGAATCTGAAATCTCCTGATCTGTCAGGTGAATAGATCATTCTGCACCTTTCGGCAGATAACCCTAAAACGGTTGTCCGCTGTTTTTTCGCACCTCCCGGCAAGGGAAATCTGCCCGATAAAACCCGCCTGGGGGCGGCGCATGGAGCGGTCAACGGGTCAACAGTTCAAAGTGATTCCGCTTGGTGACCAGCAGCCCTTCCTTTTGCAGCTTGGAAAGCTCCACCGACATGGCGGCACGCTCCACGCAGAGAAAATC
>OLPS01003948.1_pt1 | contig 10965 bp, 7 predicted proteins | sample 1673071 | NCBI WGS metagenome assembly OLPS01 (sample SAMEA3136752, study PRJEB25190) | human gut metagenome | reverse complement strand
GCCGGGAGAACCGGCGGGGGGCTTCTGCTGTATGCGAATGAGGGGTTACTTCTTTGCCAGGTACTTACGGATATCGATGGCCACAGCCACGATGATGACAAGGCCCTGGACGATATAGGTGTAAGAGGAGTTGACGTTCATAAACTGCAGAGCGACCTTCATCAGCTCAAAGACCAGAACGCCGACCAGAATGCCGGGCACGGTGCCGACACCGCCGGTGGTGGAAACGCCGCCGATGGTGGAAGCTGCGATTGCGTCCAGCTCATAGCCCTGTGCGGTGTTGACAGATGCGCCGCCGGACTTTGCAGCCAGCAGGCAGCCTGCCAGACCAAACATGCAGGAGGCCAGGATGTAGATGCGGATCTTGGTGGCGTTGACGTTGACACCGGCAACCTCAGCAGCAGCCTCGTTGCCGCCAATGGCGTACATATACTTGCCGTGACGGGTCTTGTTGTACAGGAACCAGAAGCACACAGCCACGACCAGGGCGATCCAGATCAGCACGGGGACCTTCAGGATGGTGTTGGAGGCCAGAGAGGTAAAGTTCTTGTTCAGGGAGCCGATGGGGGTACCGCCGGTGTAGACCAGGCAGATACCGTAGACGACCTGCTGCATACCCAGGGTAGCGATAAAGGGCTGGACCTTCAGGTAAGAAACGACCAGACCGTTGCACAGACCCACAATAGCGCAGATGGCAATGACCAGAATGAACACCACAGGGGTGGGCAGAGTGGGCATGTTGGGGTAGAACTTACCGGCAGCGCCCTCGGTCTGCGCAAAGATGCAGGCCAGGCAGGCAGCAAAACCAGCCAGACGGCCTGCGGACAGGTCGTTGCCGGTGGTGATCAGACAGCCGGAGATGCCCAGCGCGATGATGTAGCGGATGGACACGTTCTTGAACAGGTTGATCAGGTTTGCAGGTGCAAAAAAGTTCGGATGGATGATGCCGACGAACAGAGAGACGAGCAGCATCAGAACGATAATGGCGTTGTTGCCCAGCCATTTCTTTACGGATTTACCCGTTAATTTCTTGGTAGCTTCCACAATAGACAGCCTCCTTGTTTACTGATTGGCCGCTGCCTTTTCCGGCGCGGTCTCAAACTGGGTAGCCAGCTCCATGATGTTCTCCTGGGTCGCGTCCTTGCCGTCGATGAAGCCGGTGACGCGGCCATCGCACATGACCATGACGCGGTTGGACATGCCAATGATCTCGCTCATTTCAGAGGAGATCATAATGATGCTCTTGCCCTGCTTGGCCAGATCGGCAATGATGCAGTAGATCTCGTACTTTGCACCAACGTCGATGCCGCGGGTGGGCTCGTCCAGGATCAGGACATCGGGGTTATTTGCCAGCCAGCGGGCGATCAGCACCTTCTGCTGGTTGCCGCCGGACAGGCTCTTGATCTGGGTCTTGGGGCTGGGCACCTTGATGGCCATCTTTTCCTTATTGGTCGCCACCAGATCCAAAATCTTCTTGTCATCCAGCATGATGGGGCCCTTGCGCAGAGCGTCCAGCGATGCAATGGAGATGTTGTCGGCCACGCTCAGCACACCCATGATGCCGGTTGCGCGGCGGTCCTCGGTCAGCAGAGCCACGCTCTTCCGGATGGCATCGCGGGGCTGCTTGATGTGGACCTCTTCGCCCTTGATCCACACCCTGCCGGAGGTGTGTGCACGCAGACCAAAGATGCCCTCCATCAGCTCGGTGCGCTGTGCGCCCACCAGACCAGCCACGCCCAGGATCTCGCCCTTTTTCAGCTCAAAGCTGCAATGGCGGAAGGAGCGCGGATGGATGGAGGTGAAGTCCTCCACCTTCATCATCACTTCCTCGGAGGGGTGGTTCTCCAGCGGCGGATACAGGTTGGACAGCTCACGGCCGACCATCTTGGCGATGATCTGCTCCTTGGTCATGTTGGCAACGTCCCACTTGCCGATGTAATGGCCGTCACGCATGATGGTCACTTCGTCAGCAATGACCTTGATCTCGTCCATCTTGTGGCTGATGTAGACCAGCGCAACGCCCTGCTCCTTCAGCTCACGCATGATGCGGAACAGCGATTCCACTTCGTTGGCGGTCAGGGAGGAGGTGGGCTCGTCCAGGATCAGCACCTTGCAGTTTGCGGAAACAGCCTTTGCAATTTCCACCATCTGCATCTGGGCAATGCTCAGGCTGCCCAGCTTTGCGTGGGAATTGATCTGCAGCTTCAGCTTCTTCAGCAGTGCATCGGTATCGGCATACATTTTGCTGTGGTCCACAATGGTGATGGGGCCAAACTTTTTGGTGGGGTAGCGGCCCAGCCAGATATTCTCAGCCACGGTACGGGCCGGGATGGGCTGCAGCTCCTGATGCACCATGGCAATGCCGCGGCCCAGTGCATCCAACGGGTTCGCAATAACGACCTTTTCTCCCTCGTATTCGATCTCGCCCTCGTCCATCTTGTAAATGCCGAACATGCACTTCATCAGGGTGGACTTACCGGCACCGTTTTCGCCCATCAGGGCCATAACTTTACCGGGGCGGAGCTCCAACTGCGCGTGGTCCAGCGCTTTTACGCCGGGGAAGGTCTTGACCACGCCTTTCATTACCAGACGGTATTCTGACATTCCGCAGAGCCTCCTTATCTTGCAATTTGCAGGCCGCGCGGTGCGTCCTTTCCAAAAGAAGGCGCGTGCGCCCGAGAGAAATCTCGCACGCACGCGCTTTTAAGCTTTTACCAAGCCATAGGACTCACTGCGTACCTTGCAAACGTGAGTTTTGTGCTACAGGAATTAGAGGTACTGTGCTGCGTTCTCGGTAGTGACCTTGACGTAGTCGACCCAGTAGTACTCCTCAACGTCCTTGCCCTCAACAAACAGCTGAGTAGCCTCGGCAGCAGCGGTAGCCTGGCCCACGTCGTCGTTCAGAACGGTACCGGTCATCTTGCCGTCAACAACGTTCTGGACAGCCTCTTTCAGTGCGTCAACACCGACCAGGTAGATGTCCTTGCCAACGGTACGGCCAGCCTGCTCGATGGACTGCAGAGCGCCCAGAGCCATTGCGTCGTTGTTGCAGAACACAACTTCGATCTTCTCGCCGTACTGTGCCAGAGCGTTTGCAACGTCCTGCTGTGCGGTGGTCTGATCCCAGTTGTCCAGGTACTCGTACAGGCACTCGACTTCCTTGCCGGCATCGGTCAGAGCCTTGATGGAGTACTCGGTGCGGTACTGAGCATCGATGTTCTCGGGGTCGCCCTTGCACATGATGTAAGTGATCTTGCCGTCGCCGTTGATATCGCCCTGGGTCTCGGTCTCCAGGATCAGCTCGCCCTGGTAAGTACCGGACTGACGTGCGTCAGCGCCAACGTAGCAGCACTTGCCTGCGTAGGAATCCAGAACAGCCTTCTCGGGCTCACGGTTGATGAAGACGATGGGAGTGCCGGAGGGAGAAATGGTATCCACGATGGTCTGTGCAGAAGTGGTCTGAACAGGGTTGATGATCAGAACGTCAACGCCCTGCTGCAGGAAGGTGTTGATCTGCTCGGTCTGGGTGTTCTGGTCGTTCTTGCCATCAACGATGGTCACGGCGTAGCCCTTATCCTTCAGGTACTCTTCCAGGTCGGTGCGGTACAGGGTCATAAAGTTATCAGCAAACTGATAGATGCAGACACCGACGTTTGCGCTGCCGGTTGCAGCCTCAGAAGCAGCTGCAGAAGAAGCAGCGGTGGAGGAAGCAGCAGTGGAGCTGGAGGAGCCGCCGCAGGCGGTCAGAACGCCGGCAGCACCCACAACAGCAGAAGCCTTCATAAAGTCACGACGGGAAATCATTTTCATAATCTTGTTCTCCTTCATTCGCATATCACAGCATCTCATGGGATATACTTACATGTATGTTCCATGGTTTCTGTTTGTATTATAACCGTCTGGAAAATCATTCGCAATGGGACAAGTTCACAAGATTCCGGTCGTTTCTTTGTGCATTCTTCACAGTTGATATTGTTGTGTACAACATTCTTTTTGCTATCAAGTACAAAATCAGTCGAAAATGCAACATACATCCAAATTCCATGCCAAAAATCCATAAATCCTTTCAAAATGGTTACAACATCGTTCTGTTCATGCAACAAATTTCTCTGTACAGAAAATGCCCGTTTTTTCCCGGGAGTTTTGCACAAAACGTACATTTCCGGGAAAAACCGGGCATTTTTTTCATTTTTCACTTTTCTTTGTGTTCGCGGCGGTAGCGGGTGGGGGTGACTCCCAGCGTCTTTTTGAAGATCTTTGTAAAATAATTCACGTCCAGAATGCCCACTTCCTCGGCCACAGCGGCAATGGTGTGGTTGTTCTGCACCAGCAGCTGGGCCGCGCGGTTGACGCGCTGGGTGTTGATATAATCGATCAGAGTGCTGCCGGTCTCCTGCTTGAACAATGCCGACAGGTACGATGGGCTGATGAAGCACATGGCGGCCAGACTTTTCAGCGTCAGCGGCTCGGCCACATTCAGGTTGACGTAGTTCATCACCTTCTGCACTGCAGGCGAATACTCCTTCAGCGAGTAGCGGCGGACATAGGCACAGTAATCCCGCGTCATCTGCCACATCATCTCGTTGGGCACCTCGTTGGCTTCCTCAATGATGCGGCTGTACTTGCTGGAAATGGCATCGATATAATAGGGATGCACCTTGCTGGGCTCAATGGCCTTGCGCAGCAGGGTGTTCAGCACGATCATCTTGTTCTTCTGCTGGTAGAGCGTCCCCTCGAACCGGCCGCCGTAGGTAAAGCGGGAGTGCTGGTGCATGGCCTCGATGGCGGCTTCCTCATCGCCCCGGGCCACCGCGTCCAGAATGCGGTTCTCCGATTCATACCGCTGCTCCAGCATGGTGACCGGGATCTCCTTCTGGAACTCCGGCTCGTGGAAATAGCGGGTATCCGGGTGGAACTGGAAGGGCAGGAATTCCTTCAGCTCCTGCACCGGGACAGTGCAGCCGAACATCGTATCCACCACAACCCGCAAGGCTCCATAGAAATCACTGGCCTCCAGGATCTTCACGCCGTTGTAGTACTCCTGCACAGCGGCCTCTCCGGCTTCCCCCAGATAGCGCCTGACCCATTTGCGGGCGCTCTGGGTGCGGGGGCCCACTGTCCAGGGGCCAATGAGAAAGACCGTGTTTTTTTCATCGGGGATGCGGAACAGGGCAAAATGCAGCTCAAAGGTACCCTCCACCAGCAGCAGGGTATTCTCAGGGGTGCTGTCCAGCAGCAGCTGGCCGAACTCCTGCCAGTCGAACTGGGGGTCCAGCGATCGCCGCAGGCCGTAGTCAAACTCTTCCAACCCCTCAAAGGGCGGGGTGACCCGCCGGGTCGGGATATTCTGCACCGCTGCCAGCTTTGTAAGGATCTGCAAAGGATCCACCCGCATCGTACACCGCTCCTTTTTCCTGTTGTTCCGCTCGTGCCGTTGTATCATTCCTGATATATTAGTATACATCAATTTTGAAGCAGAAACAAGCCGCCCACAGGAATTTCCCGTGGGCGGCTTGATCCGTTTCCTTACTTATTATGGCGCTGTGCCAGTGCGGCCACGTTCTCCTCCACCTTCTGTTTGGTCAGGGGGTAAATGAAGAACAGGCTCAGGGCCACGGCCACGAAGCCGATGGCGGGGGCAATACAGGAGATGTTGAAGATGCCCATGGTGACCTCCGGGTCAAAGGCAGTGGCAGCGCTGTAACCGATCATGGTCAGCAGGCCGCCGGTCAGGCCGGAAGAGAACGCCTGACCCAGCTTGCGGGCAAAGGAGTAGACCGCATAGATGGTGCCGTCCTCACGGATGCCGTTGCGGACCTCGGAATCATCGATGACATCGGTGATCATTGCCCAGATGATGGTGTTGAAGAAGCCCAGGCAGATGAAGGCGGCGCAGAAGAAGCCGACATAGACCCAGACATTGGTGGGCTTGAGAACAAAGCAGATGACCTCCAGCACCGTGGCCACGATGCAGGATACGGTGGCCAGCTCTTTTTTACCGAACCGGTTGGCCAGCTTGGAGGCAAAGGGTGCGCAGACGAGCAGGATCAGCACGCTGCTCAGCAGAGAAGCGGTAGACTGGGCGGCGGCGCTGCCGTAGAAGTTGGGGAACACATAGCCTGCCATGCCCTGCATGGTCAGCATGGCCAGCAGCAGGAAGAGGGCGGCAGCAATGATACCCAGCAGGGCACGGTTGGTGAACACGCTCTTGAGCATCTTGCCAATGTCCATCTTGCTGTTGTTGGCGGGCACGTCCACACGCTCACGCACCAGGTTAAAGCAGAGCAGGTAGCAGAGGATGGCGCAGACAGAGAAAACACCTGCAATGATGGTCATGCGGCTGCCGGAGAGGATCGTCTGGCCATTGACGGTGACGTAAGCCACCATGGGGGTGCCAACGCCGATCACAAGGCTGGCCAGGGTGCTGCCGATGGTACGCCAGGTGGACAGCTCTGCGCGGTCCTTGGGGTCAGCAGAGATGGCGGAGGCCATGGAACCGTAAGGGATGTTGACGGAGGTGTAGAAGATGGAGCCCCACAGGATATAGGTCACAAAGAGCCATGCCACCTTGAAGCCGTAGGACATCCCGGCCAGACCGGACTGGAAGATGAGGAAGGATGCGATGGCCACAGGGCCGCACATCCGCTTGAGCCAGGGGCGGAACTTGCCGTCCTTGGTGGGCTTGGAGCGGTCCACGATCTGGCCCATGGTCACATCGGTGAAGGCATCCACAAAGCGGGCGATCATCATGATCATGCCCACAACACCGGCGCTCACGCCCATCACGTCGGTATAGAACTTCATCAGGAAGCTGGACGACAGGATAAAAGTAAAATCGTTGGCGAAATCGCCGAACATATAGCCGACCTTGTCCCGCATCCCAAACGGGGTGGTCTTTTGCATTTCATTTGCCATTGTATTCTCCTTCGGTGGTCAATTCAAACGGTACAGCGTCCCTTCTGCTGTATCCAAGTTTGTACTCCAATATTATGACAAACTTTTATCAAAAAATGTTAGAATATTTTTTAGGTGAATTCGTACAATTTTAAGGTATTGTTTTTGTATATTTTCACAGTTCGTTCACATTCTGTTTTTTCCTCTTTTTCCCAGCATTCACTTTTTGTGGCACTCTTTACGGAAGTTTTTAAACCCGGACGGAGATAATAGGTATTCTGCCCAGAGCAGCGCCTGTTTTCCTGAAAAAAGTCTGGATTTATTCAAAAATCTTTCTATCCCTTTTATAAAATTTCTGTCATACTGGGTACAAAGACAATAAACGCCCCTGTGGCACGCAAAATGCCGCCGGGCTGATGAATGTGAGGTCATCCTGATGAACCGCTCCCTGCTGTATCCCCGCGCTACCACCACCCGCCGTCTCATCGGCCTGGACGGGATGTGGCGTTTCAGCTTCGACCCCGAGAGCAAGGGTGTGGAGGCCGGATGGGCGCTCGACCTGCCCTCCTCTCTTTCCATGCCGGTGCCCGCCTCCTTCTGCGACCTGTTCACCGACAAGGCCTCCCGCGAATACTGCGGTGATTTCTGGTACGAGACCAGCTTTTTTGTCCCTGCGGAATGGAGCGGCTGGGACATCGTTCTCCGGTTTGGCTCGGTCACCCACCGGGCCCGGGTCTTCGTCAATGGCGTGGAGGTGGCCCAGCACGAGGGCGGCTTCCTGCCCTTTGATGCCACCGTGACCAACATCGTGCGGTACAATCAGTTCAACAAGCTCAGTGTTCTGGCGAACAACGAGCTCAGCGAGACGATGCTGCCCGCAGGCACCACACGCACCCTTGCGGATGGCAGAAAGATCGCCGCCCCCTACTTTGATTTTTACAACTACGCCGGCATCCACCGGCCCGTCTGGCTGATGGCCCTGCCCAAGGAGCGGGTGCTGGACTATTCCACACGATACCGCCTGACCGAGACCGGGGCCGAGATCGACTATACCGTGTCCACCAACGGCCCCCACCCCGTGACTGTGGAGCTTTACGACGGCACCACCCGGGTGGCCGAAAGCTCCGGCACCACCGGCACGCTGGTGGTCAAAAACGCCAAGCTGTGGAACGTCCACGCCGCCTATCTCTACGATCTGGTCATCCGCATCCACGAGGGCAGCGCGGTGGTGGACGAGTATCTGGACCGGATCGGCATCCGCACCTTTGAGATCCGGCACGGGCGTTTCCTGCTCAACGGCAGCCCGGTCTATCTGCGGGGCTTCGGCCGGCACGAGGATGCCGACATCCGGGGCCGTGGGCTCGACCTGCCCACCGTCAAGCGGGATTTCGAGCTGATGAAGTGGATCGGCGCAAACTGCTTCCGCACCAGCCACTACCCCTACGCTGAGGAGGTCTACCAGATGGCCGATGAGGAGGGCTTCCTCATCATTGACGAAGTCCCCGCCGTGGGCTTTATGCAGAGCACGGCCAACTTCCTGGCCGCCAATCAGGGCAACGGCAGGCAGCAGGGCTTTTTTGAGAAGGAGACCACGCCTGCGCTGCTCAAGAACCACAAGGCAGCCCTGACCGATATGATCGACCGGGACAAAAACCATCCCTCGGTCATCGCATGGAGCCTGCTCAACGAACCTCAATGCACCAGCGCGGGCACCGAGGAATACTTCAAGCCCCTGTTCGAGCTGGCCCGCCGCCTCGACCCCCAGAAGCGCCCCCGTACTTATACGGTCCTGATGACCAGCCTGCCCGACACCAGCAAGGGCCAGCGCTTTGCCGATTTCGTCAGCCTGAACCGCTACTACGGCTGGTATGTACTGGGCGGGGCCGGGCTGGCGGATGCCGAAGCCGCCTTCCACCATGAGATGGACGGCTGGGCAAAAGTCCTGCATGGCCGCCCGCTCATCTTCACTGAGTACGGCACCGACAACCTGAGCGGTGCACACAAGCTCCCCAGTGTAATGTGGAGTGCCGAGTACCAGAATGAATATCTGGAGATGACCCACGCCGTGTTCGACCACTACGATTTCGTGCAGGGTGAGCTGGTGTGGAATTTTGCCGATTTCCAGACCACCGAGGGCATCCTGCGGGTGGACGGCAACAAAAAAGGCATCTTTACCCGCCAGCGCCAGCCCAAGGATGCGGCGTACCTCTTCCGGAAGCGGTGGACAACGCTGCCGGTCGATTTCAAGAAGCGAAAAAAATGATCCCAGAAAACAGCAGCGCCCTGCCGGTTTACCCCGGCAGGGCGTTGCTTGTTTGATATGCTTTTTACTTGATGCAGCTCGAGCACGGGCTGTACCCTGCCGCAATGGCCTCCTCGTAGCTGGAGAAGAGGATTTGGTTCTTCTCCGCAGGGAGGTTGGCACAGCTGGGCAGGTGGAACTTTTTGCTGTTCACGTTGCCGATATACCCCTGTTGCGCAGTGGACGCTGCCGCCGGGTCGGTGGGGTTAAGCTCGGCATCGGTGGCCGTTTTCTCGGTACGGATGGTATAGTTCTGTCCATCGGAACCGATCACGATGGCCCCCAGCAGGTCCGTGCGGTAAACATCCACGCCCGCATCCCGCAGGATGCTCAGGGTCTCCTCGTGGGGGTGGCCGTACTTGTTGTTCACACCACAGGAGATGATGCCCATCTCGGGCAGGACGGCGTTCAGGAAGATGTAGCTCGTACTGGTGCTGGAACCGTGGTGGCCCACCTGCAGAACATCTGCCTTCAGGTTGGCCCCGCTGTTCACAAGGTCGCGCTCCGCATCCGATTCCATATCGCCGGTGAGCAGAAAGCTGGTGGAGCCGTAATCCACCCGCAGGACGATGGAGGTATCGTTGGTGTTGTCATACTGCGCCACAGGGCCCAGCATGGTCACAGTGGCGCTGCCCAGCGGCCAGACTGTGCCCGCAGCGGGCACTTCCACCTGCAGGCCCTGCTGCTGGGTGTACTTGACGAAATCCTGAAAGCACTTGGTGGAGGCTTCCGTCACGGGGCTGTACACATGGTCTGCCGGGAAATAGGCCAGCGCAGCGGACAGGCCGCCCACATGATCCTCGTGGGCGTGGGAGCAGAACACATACTGCAGCTCCTCCACACCGAGATTCTGCAGGTAGGAGACGACATAGCTGCCATCGTCCACGTTGCCGCCGTCGTAGAGCATATACTGGCCGTCACATTCCACCAGCACGCTCAGGGCCTGCCCCACATCCAGAAAGTGCATCTCGAAGTTGGCGGCCTGGTCGTCTCCGGCAGGCTGGGCAGTGCTGACCGTAGGGGTGCTGCTGCCCGGCACCACCGCCGAGGCATCACAGGCGGCAAGGCCAAGGGCCAGCGCCGCCGCCAGGGCCAGAGCGGCAATGCGCCGCCAAAAGCTTACTTTTTCTTTTTTGAAGTTTTCCACGCTGTATTCTCTTTCTGTTGATCATTCTTCGGCTTACGGGGTGCCGTGCCGTTGGGCGCAAAGCGTGCGCCTGGGCTGGGCTGGCGGCCGCCTGCGGTGCGGGCCGGAGCGGTTCCGCGGCTCTGATTCCTGCCTCCCCTGCCCTTGTTGGGGCGGACAGTATAGGTGCCGTCGTTGTGGATGGTCACCTCGGCAGGCTCGGCCCGGCGGGCAGAGCGCTGGACCGCGCGGCGGCCCTCGGCGGGCACCAGCAGCGGGATCAGATCCTCCCGGTGGGTCATTTTCAGCGCCTTGATGACCTTTTCGGCATTGCGGGGCTCGTAATACTGGAGCAGGGCGCGCTGGAGTGCTTTTCCCTCCGCGGTCTTTTCCACGAACACGGGCTTGAGGGTGTAGGGGTCAAGGCCGGTGTAGAACATGCAGGTGCTCACCGTGCCGGGGGTGGGATAGAAATCCTGCACCTGCTCGGGGCGCATGTGGTTTTTGTAGAGATACTCGGCCAGATAGACGGCATCGCTCAGGGTGCTGCCCGGGTGGCTGGACATCAGGTAGGGCACGAGGTACTGCTTTTTGCCCGCCTTCTTGCTCAGCTCGTAGAACTTATCCTTGAACTTGTTGAAGG
>OLPS01003947.1_pt1 | contig 10969 bp, 6 predicted proteins | sample 1673071 | NCBI WGS metagenome assembly OLPS01 (sample SAMEA3136752, study PRJEB25190) | human gut metagenome | reverse complement strand
TTTATAATAGGAAAATCCGGCAAATTCCGCAAGCGGCTGCTGATTGCCGAGGATGCGTTCGCCGTTTTTTTCGTAAAGTTCACAGAGATAATAGGTATATTGAATGGCTGTTTGCAGGGTTTCTGATGCCATAGCTGCCTCCATTGATTGGATTTTTTAGACTTCGTTTTCCTGAAAAAGAAACGGTCTTAAATCTTCGTATAATTTTTGATAGGTTTCTAATAACTTCTGATTGGTTTTCTCCCGATTTTTCGACAGTTCGGAAATGGCAATGGCTTTCGCCTGATTGGCAATGTCGCCCGGAATGGCGTTGTTGGGAATCTTGGAAAGATTGTCCATGGCTGCTTGTAGATAATCGTTTTCTGTTTGCAGCTGTCCCAGTAACCGCAGTAAAATCTGATAGTTTTCTTTCAATTCCGCAGCGGTAAAAATCGTTTGCATGGCGGTGCTCCTTTCTGGATTGTGCGATTAGTTCTATTATACCGAGTTTTGGGGATATTGTCAAGAAAAAACAAAACTGCCGCTTCCACAATCGGAAATGGCAGTTTCTTGTTTCTCGTATTTTCTTTTTACAGCAGTTTCCGCTTCAACAAAACTGCATCCAAAATGGTAATCGCACCATCTGCATTCAAATCCGCTGCAACTGCATTCCGTTTTTTCAAGGTTGCTTTGTTGCAGAGATGTTTTTGCAGCAGGACAATATCCGGCAAGTTGACTGTTCCATCTCGGTTGACATCACCCAGCACAACCGTTCCGCCCTCCGGCTCTTCGCCCCAGACTAGTTCGCCATCCTGATATGCTGTGATTTTTTCCGTTCGGGTGTATTCATCCAAAATCAAGCCATCTCGGCTGTAGTCATCGGTCGGGTCCCAGTGAGTTGTATAGTTGGCATCCATCTTCGGAATCAAGCCAAAGTGGAACACTCTTGTTCCATAGAATGCACAGCCATCCCAGCTGATTTCCACGTAATACGTTCCATTATCATCCCATTTCACCGGCTTGGAAATCGTTGCAAAGCTTTCCCCGTTGGTGTTGGCATTTTCTTCATCATAGTAAATTTCAATGTCCAAATCATCAATAGTCTGCCCTGCTTTCAGCATTTCATTGATGTTAAAGAAATACCGAGCACTCAACGTACTGATATACCGAGGCGGCAAAGAGGTATCGTTGCAAATGGAAATTTCAATCTGCGAACGGGCATCCGTTTCCTGCATCACTCTTGCATCAATATAAATCTCCTGAATATCGCCCTTCATAGACGCTTCAGACGGTGGGAAGTTTTCCACAGGCTTATTCCCCATTGCCTTGCCATAATACTGGTACAATCCTGCACACGCTCCGACAAAGGCAGCGTTATAGTCTACGGCAACTTCGTTGTAGATGTAATCCTTGGTCTGGTCGTTGTGGAAATCCTTTTCATCTGGCCCACCGACTAACGCACCCCAAAGAACATGTGTCTGGTCTGCCGGTTCATCCATATTCAATGTCTTAGAACCATGTGCAGCCCGATGGTGTGGATGCGAAGCAGCGTTCTTGGAATAGCCGACAATATATGCACGATTCATCGGATTTTTTCCCATGATGTATTCCATCTGACCTTCTGCCCAGTCTGCAAATTTGTCATCGCCCGTTTCTTTTTCATAGACCAGTGCACAGAGCTGTGCAGCTGCATCATACCGACAAGAACCATAGTTATTCAGCATGGAAAAACCAGCTGGTGTTTTCGCCAAAAATGTCGTGTCGGTGGTATCGGCAACAAATGGCGTTGTTTTCGGGTCATATGGCAAGTTCCACAGAACATCGTCCGGCCCGCCCGGGTCAGCATGCGTCAAGCCCGACCAATATTCCAGATTCCAGCGGAAAATATACCAATCTCTTGCCGTGTTGGTAATCGGGGCAAGTTTTGCAAACACACCGCCCCACACAGTATCCCAGCAATGCACCCAGATATTCTGCCAGCAGTTTCCGGTGTCTGCAATAATCCGCTTCAAATAACCGGTATAAGGATGAGCACCCATATCGCCAGAAGTATTTTCATCAACGGCAATAATGTCGTTGATATAGTCATATTCTCCGGTGCATTCATAGAGCCAAACTGCTGCCCACGCCAGTTCATCATAATCATAGCTGGATGTATAGAATCCGCCATCATAGCCCAAGCTGGTAACGGTTTTTCCGTCTTCTGCTTCCGAATGCGTCTTGACTGCAAATTCATACATCTTGACGGCAGTGTTTAAGCAGCGTTCTGCATACTCCGGCTCGGTATCCTTAAAGTTCAGATAGTTCACTGCCAGCGAAGCTGCAACTCCGGCACACATATCCGAAGCAGGCGTTTCTACTGTTGCAAAATATGCCGGTCGTGCAAAATCCAGCAGGCTTTCGTTCTGCAATTCCGGTGCGTTCCAATAGTTGTGGTCAATATTGCCTTCTCCGACCTGATAACAGAACGCCAAAATATCGCCATTCTCATCAAAATAGGTGCACTTTAGGTAATAGTCGTTGAACCAGTGCAGAATATCTTCGATATGCCATTGCTGTCCGGAATCCACATAGGCATCCCGAAATTCATAATAGCCCCAGCCCAAGGTAGAAGCGGCATAGTTTTCCGGCATACCAAACTTTACATGGTCGCCAGCGTCATGGAATCCGCCAGAAACATCTACATAGCCATCACCATCCGGATCAAGAATGTCCCGATACTGGTCAATGAACGATTGCGACAAGTTCGTGCCGACTTTATCTTCTCCCATTGGCTGCAACGGCACTTGTGCGTCATAGGTGTGACAGTTGCCACGCCACTGATAGCGGTTATTTTCGGCAACTTCTGTTCCGCACATATTGCCATCATAGAAATAAATGGAATACTGCAATGCTTTCGCATAATTATACTCCACTTCGTCCGCAGCAGATGCCTGCAATCCAGATGGAACGCTGACGGCTGTCTGCAACAACACTGCTCCCAACAATCCTGCAAGCAGACGTTTTCCAACATGTTTTTTCTGTTTCATTCTGATTTTCCTTTCTGTATCATTTGATCTCATAAAAAACGGATGAACTGCTTTTATTATACAGCAACTTGCATCAAAAGTCAATTTATTTTTTGCAATTTTACCAGGATTCTAACCAAAAAATCTGGTTGGTGTATCCGTTTTTTTAGAAAAATCAGATTTTGTTCTATTTTTATTTTATAATTGTCCAGCTGCAGTCTTTGCATAAATAATTAAAATCTCAACAGCATCTGTCGTATCAATTCTTCCATTTCCATCCATATCCACCCGTCTTTTTGCAGCTTCTTCTACATCAGGGTCTTCTGAATACAAATATGCTGCTTGTCCGGATGCCATTTTTGCATAATAGGTCAATACCCGAATCGCATCTACGATGGAAAGTCGTCCATCTAAATTCAAGTCACCTTTCAGTTCCGTTGTAACTTGCGTTGTCTGCCCTGTAACCGCTGTTGTCTGCGTTGTTACACCTGTCGTTACAGTGGTAGCCGTTCCGCCGTGCTGATGGGTTGTGGTGGTCGTTGTTGTGACAAACTTCGGTGTTGTTGTTGAAACAATGCTGGTTTCTGGTCGATTTGTGGTTGCAGCGATTGTTGTTGTGGTGACAACTGCCGTTGTTTCTGCTTTTGTCGCTGTTGCTTGACTTGTTTCTAATTTGCTTGTCGTTTCAAGTGCTGCTGTTGTAACGGCTGCTGTTGTCTGATTGCTTGCTGTTGTTTCGGTTTTGGTTTCAGTTGTTGTAGTAACATTCGCAGAAACAGCTGTGGTTGTGGTCGTAATCACATCATCCAATGAAAGTGAATCGAATCCATTCAAAGCTGCATAGTATGCACCAGCTGTATATTTATAAAAGCAGATAAAAAAGCCTTTTACCATAGAATACGTACCTGCTTCCGCAGAATCTGTTTGATAGCCAAATGCATAGTCTTCAATTGTTGTAATTGTTTTCGGCAAAATAATGCTTTTCAAAGACGGACAATCCAAAAATGCACCCGTCTGCACTTCCTGCACGCCATCGCCGAATGCAACCGCTTCCAACTGGTCACAAGACTGAAATGCATATGCCGAAATAACAGATGCACCGTTTAACATCACTTCTTTCAAAGAATTGGCATCATAACAAGCATATGGCTCTATCGTTTCAACTGTTTCCGGAACGGTCAAAAATTGCAGCTGCATGGCATCTTGAAATGCATAGCTATCAATGGTCTTTACTGTTTCCGGAATGGTATAATCGGATTGTGAACTGCACGACGGATAGTAAACCAATGTTTCTTGGTCAGCTGTCATCAAGACCCCATCAACTGCCGTATAATATGGATTTTCTGCTGCAACTGTCACTTCTGACAACGAAATACAGCCCGAAAATGCATTGGCTGAGAGGTCAGAAACAGCTGCTGGCAAGTGCATTCTCTGCAAGGAACTGCAATTTTCAAACGCATTGGATTTGATACTTTCTAAAGTATCCGGCAGCTGCACTTCCTGCAAAGCCGTACAATTTCTAAAAGCAGCAACAGAAATATTCGTCAATCCTTCTGATAATGTCACTCGCTGCAAGGCAATGCAGTCTGCAAAGGCAGAATCCGGCAAAGTCTGCACCCCTGATGGAACGATCACTTCTGACAAAGACTGACAGTTGGAAAATGCCATCATGCCGATTCGACGCAGATTCTCCGGCAATATCATTCGCTGAATGGCGGTACAATTCATAAATGCACCATCTCCAATTGTCTGCAAGTCCTTTGGCAGTGTGATTTCATACAAGGCAGTACAATTAGAAAATGCCATTGCTCCAATCGAAAGAACCGATATGGGCAATTCAATTTTGGACAGAGAAGAACAATCTGCAAACGCTGCATCTGAAATTAAAAAAACCGTATTTGGAATATCGGTTACTTCTCCATAACGTCCGCTGGGGCAGCGAATCAAAACTTTTTCGCCCTTATCCAACAGCAGCCCATTTTTAACACAATACACTGGATTTTCTTCGGCAACGGTGAAAACCTGCAAGTTCTCACAATCATGAAATGCTGTGCTGCCGATTTCAATCACACTGGCTGGAATCACAACTTCCACCAATTGATTTTGTTTGATAAATGCATCATCTTCCACTCGTGTGACAGGCAAGCCGTCAATCTCTGCAGGGATTTCTAAAGTGCCCTCAATCGTCCCTACATACCCGACAATCGTAACTTCATTTTCAGATACCTGATACTGAAACTGCTCCCATTCCTGCACTTGTCCCACGTTTTCTGTAGTCGCTGCGGTGGTGGTTTCCGGACTCCAGTCCTCTTCCAACGCTGCTGCACCATTCGGCACGAACAGCCAACCTTGCAGCAATACCAGCATGGATAATATACATGAAATTCCTTTTCTCAAAATTTTTTTCATAAAGCTTTCTCCCTTCACAAAAAGCATCCCTTCTCTTTTTATTATACAAGATAAATAGGAAAATGTAAAGAAAAAATTGTAAATGTTCCGCTCCGAAAAAACGAGAAACGTGCCCGACAATCATTGTCGAACACGTTTCGCTTAGAGGAAAAAATGAAAAAAGAAATTATCCAACATATGGAAGATTCTTAACATCTTCGCTGCCCAAAATAAACTTCATCAAAACAGATGTATCCTTATCATCGATTGTTTCTGTTCCATCTTTCTGGTCGCAGTTTGCATTTGCAACTGCAACTGGTGTCAAGGTAATCAGCTGTGCCAGATACTTATTCAAATGGATTGCATCCAGCAGGTCTACCTTTCCATCCAAGTTGACATCCCCAACATTTTTACCCGGCAGAACGCTTGCGGAAGTTGTTGTGGTGGTTTCTTCGGTTGTAGTTTCTTCGGAAACTGTTGTTGTTTCTTCTGTAACTGTCGTTTCTTCGGTTGTTGTAGTCGTGGTTTCTTCCGGTGTGGTAGTTGTTTCTTCTGTTGTTGTGGTGGTGGTTTCTTCTGGTGTCGTTGTGGTTTCTTCGGTTGTGGTGGTAGTTTCTTCCGTTGTAGTCGTTGTTTCTGTGGTAGTGGTTGTGGTTTCTGTTGTGGTGGTAGTGGTAACTTCGCCGCCGTTTGCAACTGCTACTTCATCCGGATATACAGTTACTTCGTCACCAATCTGTGCAACAACACTGCCGGTCTGATACTTGTCATATAAACCTGCTGCTGCTGCAACTAAGCCGACCTGATAGTCAATTGCAACTTCGTTGGAAGTGGCATCTGTTGCATTGTCTTTATAGGTCGTAAAGTCCGTGCTGGTCGGGCCGCCAACCAATGCACCATACAATACATGTCCATTGCTGGAGGAATACTTTCCATCCCAAGAGTTCCATTCATGCCAGTCATCGCTTACTTTCAAATTGGATGCTGCACGGTGGTGCGGAGAGGTTGCAGAAACATCATTATAGCCAACAACCAGACAAACATTTGCATTGTTGTCACCTAAAATATAGTTCATCTGCTTTTTTGCCCATTCGGTATAGTCTACGCCAGACTGTTCATATTTGGAAGTGACCAACGCACAGTACTGCATCAAAACATCATATCTTGCACTGCCCCAGCTGTTCATGACATAGAACTGATTCTGGTTTGCGTTGACTTTCTGTCCGATGTAGTTGGTTGCAAAACTCCAGTTTCCAGTGATTTCAGCGTTGATGATGGCTGCACCCAACTGAGAGTTTGCATAGCAGTAATCCTGTGTCCAGTCGTTTTTAACTTGTGTATACTTGCTGTTTTCGGTCAGATATGGTTCTTCGCCAGTTGCCAGATACAGCCAGCCTGCTGCCCAGGAAATATCATCCTGTACATCCTTTGCACCGCCAGCATATGTATTCTGGTCATAAGTGATGGTGCGATATTTGGTCGCAAAGTTATACAAGGCAACCGCATACTTCAAATCTTCTTCGTTGCCAAAGTTCAAATAGCTCTGTGCCAGAGAAGCGGCATACTGTGCAGCAATATCGCTTGCCCCATCCGTCGTGGAATAGGTTTCACTGCTGCCGTGATCCCACATCTGTTCCGGAGCCCACCATTTCGCATGGTCTGATCCATCTTCGCCAACTTCATAGATGAACGATGTTACAGTGTCACCAGATAGCGTCGTGCATCTCTTAAAGAATTCGTTGAATTCATCGCTGATCACCTTGAAGTGTGCAGTCGTTCCGGTCTTCTGGAACTGGTCTTTGTATTCATAATATGCCCAGCCCAAGGTAGAAGCGGTAAATCCGGCAGTCTGTCCGCATTTAATTGCATCGCCGGCATCGTGGAAGCCGCCCAATGCGACATCTCCGGTGTGGCAATTATCTCTCCAAGAGAATGCAGAAGTTTCCCCTACCTTGTCCCCGCACATATTTGCATCATAGAAATACAGCGAATATTGCAGCAGTTTTGCATAGTTGTCCAGTTCCAAATCTGCTGCATTGGCAGAATAGGACTGCATTCCCACTGCGGTTGCACTCACTGCCATCACCGCTGCGGCAATTCCGGCAAATATCCGGTTTTTCTTTCCCTGTTTCTTCATGTTTTCTTCCATCCCTTCTGTTTTTCACATCGAATATGAATGATATTACTATAAGGATACCATAATTTATACAAAATGTCAAGGTGAATCATCACAAAAGTTGTATATCTTTTTATGCAAACTTGGATTTTAATTTCCATTTATTAGCAATTGCGAATTCGATTCATTGACAAAGCATCTGCTGCATGGTATAATAACATCAGACAGCCGCTTTCGGCTGCACTTTATGGAAAAAAGGTGACGAGAGAACGATGTATCTTCCAAACTCCACAAAAGCAGCAGAATTTCTCTGCCACGAAGAAGTGATGCAGACGCTTGCTTATGCACAGGAAAACAAAAACAATCTTCCACTGATTCAGGAAATCTTAGCCAAAGCCCGCTTACAAAAAGGGTTGACCCATCGGGAAGCCTCTGTTTTGCTTGCCTGTCCATCGGAAACCGTCTGGGAAGAACTCTACCAATTAGCAGAAGCCATTAAACTGGACTACTACGGCAAGCGAATCGTATTATTTGCTCCGCTCTATCTTTCCAACTACTGCGTGAACAGCTGTGTTTACTGCCCGTATCATGCCAAAAACAAGCATATCTGCCGAAAAAAGCTGACACAAGAAGAAATCAAACGAGAAGTCATTGCGTTGCAAGATATGGGACACAAACGGCTGGCTCTGGAGGCTGGAGAAGACCCCCTGCACAACCCTATTGAATACATTCTGGAATCCATTGACACCGTTTATCACATTCAGCACAAAAACGGAGCAATTCGCCGGGTCAATGTGAATATCGCTGCAACTACAGTGGAAAATTACCGGAAATTGCATGACGCTGGAATTGGAACATACATCTTGTTCCAAGAAACCTACCACAAGGAGCAATACGAAAAACTGCATCCATCTGGCCCAAAACACAATTATGATTACCACACCGAAGCCATGGACAGAGCCATGCAGGGTGGGATTGATGATGTCGGGCTGGGCGTTCTGTTCGGGCTGCAAACATATCCCTATGAACTTGCTGGCTTGCTAATGCATGCAGAACACTTAGAAGCAACTTATGGAGTAGGTCCACACACGATTAGTGTTCCCCGCATCAAGCATGCAGATGATATTGACCCGAATGCATTCGATAATAGCATTGACGATGAAACCTTTGCAAAAATCTGCACCGTTATTCGGATTGCTGTTCCATATACGGGTATGATTATGTCAACTCGAGAGGGAAAAGCGGTTCGGGAACGGGCGTTGCAGCTGGGGATTTCACAAATCAGCGGTGCATCCTGTACCAGTGTTGGCGGATACGATACGCCAGAACCAGAATCCGAAAATTCTGCTCAATTTGATGTCAGCGACCGCCGTACTCTAGATGAAGTTGTCCGCTGGCTGATGGAACTGGGATACATCCCCAGCTTTTGCACCGCCTGCTATCGGGCTGGCAGAACCGGCGACCGGTTCATGTCCCTCTGCAAGAGCGGTCAGATTCAAAACTGCTGTCACCCGAATGCCCTCATGACATTAAACGAATATTTGGAGGATTATGCAAAACCGGAAACTCGTGCCATCGGAAAAGCCCTGATTCAAAAGGAACTGCTGAACATTCCAAACGAAAAAGTACGGGCAATTGCAGCCGAACACATTGCAGAAATGGCTGCTGGAAAACGAGATTTCCGTTTCTAATTCTACTGCACCTCAAAGACAAGGAGATGCACCATGAACACTGCAAAAAAATGGATCGCCGCTTTTTCGGCAGGATTATTTTCCCTTTCCGCCTGTCCGCTGCTCACTTCCGTGCAGGCTGCTAACGCTGACCGGAAACAAGTCTTACAAGACACTTATCAACAATGGAAGAAATCTTATGTGACCGAGGACACTTATATTTCCTCTGGCAAGCCACAGTATTATGTTTCCTATGAAGAAAATCGCTATGCTGGAGATGGTGTTTCTGTTCCAGTCACTGTTTCAGAAGCACACGGCTACGGCATGCTGATTACGGTTTGCATGGCGGACTATGATGCACAGGCAAAAGATACATTCGATGGAATGTACCGCTATTATCGGGCACATCTCAGCGATATTGGTGAAAATCTGATGTCCTGGCAGCAATGCGACAATGGTTCTGCTCTGATTGATGGGGCAACCGATGGAGCAATGCAAGGCGGAGATGCAGACTCTGCAACAGATGGCGATTTGGATATTGCCTATTCGCTGCTGTTAGCCGACCAGCGTTGGGGCTCTAGCGAGGAAACCCCTTATCGGGAAACGGCTCTTGCCATGATTCAAGATATTATGGACTATGAAGTCAATCAAGATGACTGGCTGTTGCAGCTGGGCGACTGGGTGCATGAATGTGACCCGAGCGATTCTTACTATTCCGCAACCCGTTCTTCTGACTTTATTTTGCAATATTTTCCAGTTTTTGAAGCGGTTACTGGCGATGAACGCTGGGGAAAATTATATGATGGAACATGTGCAGTAATAGAAAGCATCACCGCTGAACAATCCACGGGACTGCTGCCGGATTTCATCGTAAAAAATGCAGCGGGGAAATTTGTTCCAGCTCCGGAAAACTTCTTGGAAGATGTCACAGATGGCACATATGCCTATAACAGCTGCCGGACTCCGTGGCGATTGGGAATGGATTTGCTCTACCCTTCCGAAAAGGATGCAAATGATACCGTAAAGACCGTTATTCACAAGCTGAACAGCTGGATTCAGACGGAAACCAATAGCGATCCGGAAAATATCGTTGCTGGCTATGAACTGAATGGCACGCCGACACAGGATTATGACGACCTCTGTTTCACTGCTCCGTTCTTGGTAGCTGCTGCCTGCGAAGATTCCACATCTTCTTGGGAACAGGCATTATGGGACACGCTTGCCGACTATGGCACAGATGTTTATTTCGGTGACACCATCCGCATACTGTGCATGATTTCTGTAACAGGAAACTGGCTCATTCCAGAAACTACAACAGATTCCACAAAGGGCGATTTGGACGGAGATGGAACTGCCACGGTTTCAGATTTGGTTCTGCTGAATCGGTATTTGCTGCGGTTGGAATCGCTCACCACAGAACAGGGCAATCGTGCCGACTGGAACGATGACCAACAAATCACCGTTGTAGATGCCATGCTGATGCGACGTTCATTATTATAAGGAGGATGCTTCATGGAAGCAGGTTTACAGCAAACACCCAGTGCTGACCGCATTCACATTGCCTTTTTCGGCAGAAGAAATGCTGGAAAATCCAGCTTAGTGAATGCTATTACCAATCAAACCATGTCGATTGTGTCAGAAATTCAAGGAACAACGACTGACCCCGTTCGCAAGGCAATGGAATTGCTCCCACTGGGGGCTGTTGTCATCATTGACACGCCGGGTCTAGATGATGAAGGAACTTTGGGCAGCCTGCGGATGCAAAAGACGAAGGAAATTTTGCACCGCACGGATTTGGCTGTCATTGT
>OLPS01003923.1_pt1 | contig 11041 bp, 8 predicted proteins | sample 1673071 | NCBI WGS metagenome assembly OLPS01 (sample SAMEA3136752, study PRJEB25190) | human gut metagenome | reverse complement strand
CCTGCAGAAAGAGCAAGGGATAATGCCAGTACTGCCAATCCCTTTTTCTTCATATATAAATTCTCCTTATCTTCAATCCTACAATCCTATGTTATATTTTACCAAGTTCTTTCCATTTATTCAATTAGTAATATCTTTCAATTCTCTTACAATCCAGCCTCACGGTTTTTCCTTGACGGGCTATAGCATCTCAAGTATAATCTTTTTGTAATTTGTTTATTTGGGTGTCGGCATGTTGCCGCCCTCTATCATAGAAAGGTTGGTATCAATTATGTGGATTGCAGATAGATGGAAAGATTACGAAGTTCTCGACTGCTCTGGCGGCGAGAAATTAGAGCGTTGGGGAGATTTTCTTCTGATCCGTCCGGACCCCCAGGTAATCTGGGAAACTCCCAAGGAGAATCGTGGCTGGAGACGTCCCAATGGGCATTATCACCGCAGCGCCAAAGGCGGCGGCGAATGGGAATTTTTTGATCTTCCCCAGCAGTGGACCATCGGATATCATGGTCTTACCTTCAACCTAAAGCCATTCAGCTTTAAGCATACCGGTCTGTTCCCGGAACAGGCAGCGAACTGGGACTGGTTTGGTGAGAAGATCCAGAAAGCCGGACGCCCGATCAAAGTATTAAACTTATTTGCATATACCGGCGGCGCTACACTGGCAGCAGCAAAAGCAGCAGCCGCTTCTAAGACTGCAAGTGCCGCAGACGTCCGCAAAGCACTGGACAGCCTGAAAAAAGCAGAGCAGAATCTGAAAGCGGCAGGCAGCGAGCCGGATACTGGCAAAGAAACCGAAACGAATAAACAGCCGGAAACACCAAGCACACAGCCTGGAACAGAAAAGCCAAACACAAATCCGAATACTCAGAAAGTACCTGCTGTCGGAACAACCAAACCGGTTGGAAGAGGATTCTACAAAGTAACAAAATCCGATGCAAAGAACGGAACCGTTGCTCTGGTGAAACCGAGAAAAGCAACAGAAAAGAAATTTACCGTTCCTGGAACTGTAAAAATTGACGGCGTTACCTTCAAAGTAACCGAGATCTCAAAGAATGCATTCAAGAACAACAAAAAACTGACGCAGGTTATCATTGGCAAAAACGTAAACAAGATCGGTGCAAATGCATTTAACGGTGCAAAGAAACTGAAAAAGATCACGATCAAATCCACACAGCTGAAGAAAGTCGGAAGCAAGGCCTTCAAAGGTATTGACAAAAAATGTAAGATCAAAGTACCGAAGAAGAAACTGACACGCTACAAACGACTGCTGAAAGGAAAAGGCCAGAAGGCAAGCGTGAAGATCACAAAGTAAGAAACAAGAAATAAAGTTGAAGTAAGGAAAAAGACCAGTGCGAAAGTGCTGGTCTTTTTTGACGGGTAAGATTTAAGATAGATTTTGACTAAGCAGTTGAAAAAATAGGAAAGATAAAATATAATTGGAAAGTCTGTACAGGTTGTGCATGTGAGTAGAAATTATTTTGTTAAGTATAAAGATGATCGTATGCGAAAATGAAAAGTTTTCATACGGTCATTTTTATTATGGTACCGAGTCAGAAGGTAATATGTTTACACAGTTGTGTTTGAAAATTTTGATCAGCTGATAAAAGATATAATGATATGTAAATTATATTTAACTAAATAAAGAAAAAATTGACATAAAAGAAAAAGAATGGTATAAGTGAATTATGAGAATACAGGAGGGTACAGCAATATGGGGGAAATATATATTGCACACAGAAATGAGTATACAAATGAGGTACAAACTGTCCGGGAACATTGTGAGAATACGGCAAATCTTTGCAAAGAATATGCAATTCCGGAAATGGAAGATCTAGCTTATGCGGCAGGAAAAGCACATGATATCGGAAAGTATCAGGAGGGATTTCAAAGAAGAATCCGAGGGGAAAATATTCGTGTAGAACATTCAACCTGTGGAGCAATTGCAGTGGGTGAAAAGTATCCAAAGCCAATGAATCTGATGATGCAGTATTGCATTGCAGGACATCACACGGGAATCCCAAATGGGGGATTTGGAAATGATGAGGATAACAGTCTGAAAGGCAGAATGAACAGGACGTTTGAGGATTACGATGCCTACAAGCAAGAACTGGAACTGCCGGAATTAGATATTCGAAAATGGCAGCAGTTTCTTGCTGCGGATTGCGGAAGAAATGCGGATTGGTTAATTGATAAGTTTACATTTCTGACAAGATATTTATTTTCCTGTCTGGTAGATGCAGATTCAACAGACACCGCGGAGTTTTGCAGAAGTACAGAAGTAGTGAGAAAATTGCAGGCTGATTTTGAAAAGTGTCTTGAAAAAATAAATGTTCAGTTACAGGCGTTTGAAGTAAAAACAGAATTGCAGAAGACGAGAAGCTTGCTGCAGGAGCAGGCATATCGAAACAGTACAAAAGATGCACACATCTACCTTATAAATATGCCAACCGGCAGTGGAAAAACATTAGCGAGTGCGAAAATAGCACTGCAAAGAGCAATAGCGAAAAAGAAAAAAAGAATTATCTATGTGATCCCGTATAACAGTATTATTGATCAGACAGCAGAGGTTTTTGAAAAACTTTTTGGAAATAATCTGGAGATTTTAAGACATCAGTCAACTTTTTCTTATGATGAGAAGGTGGATTTAAATGAGGATTATCGAGAAGCAGCTAAAATAGCAGTAGAAAATTGGGATGCTCCATTTATCATAACAACAGCAGTACAGTTTTTTGAAAGCATTTATTCAAATAAAAGAGGAAAACTTCGAAAATTGCACAATATGGCAGACAGTATTCTGATTTTTGACGAGGCACATATGATGCCGCAGGATTATTTACAGCCATGTCTTCAGGGAATTGCCTATATAACGAAATATCTGAACAGCGAAGCTGTTTTTCTTACGGCAACGATGCCTGATTTTGAAAAGTTGCTGAAGCTTTATGCACCGGCAAATAATCGAATCGAAAATTTGATCAAGGATAAGACGCTTTTTGAAAAGTTTCAAAAATGTCAATATATCAATATGGGAAAAGTAAGTCCGGAAGGACTATTAGCTAAAAGTGAAAAGTATCCGTCCAGATTGATTATCGTAAACAAGAAGAAAAATGCAAGACAACTTTTTCAGATGTGTACAGGAAGAAAATATCACTTATCGACTTATATGACTGCATATGACAGACAAAAAGTTCTGCAGGCTATCAGAGAAGAACTGAAAAGCCTGGATGAAGATTTTCCAGATGGAAATATACCGGAAGAGAGAAGGATTACGATTATTTCTACATCGCTTATTGAGGCAGGAGTTGATTTGGATGTATATACCGTTTTTCGTGAATTGAATGGTCTGGACAGTATTCTCCAGTCGGGAGGCAGATGTAACAGAGAAGGAAAGCGGGATAAGGGTGAAGTTTTTGTGTTTGAATTTGAAAATGAAGCACAGAATGACAAGATGAATATTACGCAACGTTTGTTGGCGGAGTATAAAGATATTTCACAGCCGGAATGTATTGAAGAATACTATGAAGAAGTGTTTTTCTTAAAACAAGAGAATATTCAGAAAAATACGATGCATATAAAGTGCAGGTCTTTTGAAAATCTGCCATTTCAGACTTATGCAGAACAATTTGAACTGATCCCTGATAGGACATGTTCTATTGTTGTACCAAGAGATGAAAAGAGCAGAAAACTGGTGGATACTCTGAGATATACAAAAATCGAAAATGAGAAGGAGCTGCAAAAGTATACCTGTACAGTTACTAAGAAAGAATTGGATGAGTTGATAAAACAACATGTTGCAGACGATTTTGGTACGGGAATATACTGTCTGACAAATGAAGATTATTATGACGAAAATTTAGGAATTTTATTGGAAGCACAAGATTATTTTTTATGAAAGAAGAGGTGAAAAACAATGGGATATGGATTTAAAATCATAGTGGAAGGAGATTATGCATGCTTTACGCGACCGGAATTGAAAGTGGAACGAGTCAGCTATGATGTTCCGACACCGGGAGCATTGGAAGGAATGTTAAAGAGTGTGTACTGGAAACCGGCAATCCGTTATGTGATTGACAAAATCATTGTATTTCAGGAGATTGATTTTGCAAATATTCGAAGAAATGAAGTAAAAGATAAGGTACTGCTCAGTGCAGTAAAAAATCAGATGAAACAGAAAGGAGGAGATCCTTGTATCTATACTTCTCAAAGCAGAAGTCAGAGGGCAGCAATGGTTCTGAAAAAAGTGAAATATGGTATAGAATTTCACTTTGAGCTGACCGGCTTGAAAAATAATCGAGAAGATGACGGAGAAAATAAGCATTATAACATTTTGAAACGAAGACTGGAAAAAGGTCAATGGTTTCGGACACCATGTCTTGGGTGCAGTGAATTTCCGGTAAAAAGAATAGAACTGGTAGATGCGTTTGATACAGAAATGATAAGCAGCAGAATCAAGGAAATGGGGGATGTTGATCTCGGATATATGAGTTATGAGGTACAGTTTGAAGACAGGGGGAAACCCATTAATGGAGACTGGGAAAATCCCAAATTCTCCGATCGTGCAAAAACATTATACTACAGACCGCACATGATTGAGGGAGTCATTGATGTTCAAAAATACAGGGAGGGATTGCGATGCTGATAAAAGCATTATGTGATTATTATGATATGCTGTCGGCAGCAGAAAAGGTACTTCCGGAAGGATATTCGAAGGTAAAGATACATTATGAGGTAGCATTGACGGAAGAAGGCGAGATTGATCATATTATAAATATTCAGAAAGAAACAGAAGTAACAGTCGGGAAAAAAATAAAAAAGAAATTAGTGCCGCAGGATCTGAAAATGCCTCAGAGAACAGAAAAACCAGGAATTGATGCCAATATAGCAGAGCACAGACCGTTATATTTGTTTGGATTGAACTTGGAAAAAGAAGGACTGACACCAACAGACCGGACGGGAAAGGCACAAAAATCCCATGCAGCTTTTGTAGAAACAAACCTGAAATTTATTGAAGAAATGGATACACCGCTTGTGAATGCGTATCGAAAATTTCTTCTCAATTGGAAACCGGAAGAACAGACAGAAAACCAGGAATTATTAAGATTACAAAAAGATTACGCAAAATCAGGTTATGTGTTCTGCCTGACTGGAAGACCTGGACATTATCTTCAGGATGAACCAGTGTTTGCAAAAAAATGGAACATGTATTATGAAAAGCAAAAAGCAGAAGCAAAAGATGCTTATTTTGCACAATGTGCAGTTTCAGGTGAAGAAAGACCTCTTGCAAGAATCCACAGCAAGATCAAAGGGGTGTATGGAGGACTTGCAACAGGAAGTGTGCTGATCGGTTATAATAATCCTTCTGAAAATTCTTATGGAAATGAACAGTCCTATAACAGCGGAATTTCAGAAGAAATGATGAAAAAATATACAGAAGCATTGAATTATCTTCTTGCGTCTCAAAAACACAAACATATGCTGGAAGATATGACGATGGTCTTTTGGGCAATGGATACGGAAGATAAGTGTGAAGATCTGTTCAGCCAGTTGCTTTTTGAAGAGTCTGATACTTTAAATGCAGAACAGACAGAAGAAATGTTGAAAAAGATGATGGAAGATGCCAGGGAAGGAAAAATAACTGCAAAAAGGCTGGAAAATCTAAGTACTGTAGATCCAAGTGTTGATTTTTATATGCTGGGGTTAAAGCCTAATTCTTCTAGGCTTTCGGTAAAGTTTATTATTCGTAAGAAATATGCAGATGTGTTGTGGAATATTGCAAGATTTCAACAGGAAATACAGGTGGTACAGGAACAAAAGCCGGTGCCTCTCTGGATGATTGAAAAAGAACTGATTTCACCGAAGAGTAAGAATGATAAAGTAAATCCGGCTTTAATGGCAGGGTTGTTAAATGCAGTAGTATATGGCGGAAAATATCCGGTGGCATTATTTGAAAATACTCTGCGAAGAATCCGAATTGATCGAAACATCAATAGGATTCGCTGCGGTATAGTAAAGGCATATCTTAACAGAAATGACAAAAAGGAGGAGATTACAGTGGGATTGAATGAAGAAAATAAGAGTCCGGCATATTTGTGCGGACGGTTGTTTGCAGTATTGGAACAGCTGCAGAAAGATGCAGCAGGGACAGAGTTAAACAGAACCATTAAAGATGCATATTTTGCATCAGCATCGGTAAAACCGGCGTTGATTTTTCCTAAATTGATACGGCTTAGTCAGAATCACTTAAAAAAAATAAAAAATGCAAATTATCGTTATAAGTATAATGAGAGAATCCAGAAAATCATAGAACTACTGGATGGAAAATTTCCGGAAATGTTGCGACGTACAGAACAGGGAGAATTTTTTGTAGGATATTACCAGCAAATACCGGAGCTTTTTAAGAAGAGTGAAAAGAAAGAAGAACAATAAAAAATGAATAGAGACGAAATGGAGGAATAAATTATGGCACTGGAGAACAGATATGATTTTATAATGCTTTTTGATGTGGAGAACGGAAATCCGAACGGGGATCCGGATGCAGGAAATGCACCGAGAATAGACTCTGAGTCAGGATATGGTTATGTTACGGATGTCTGCCTGAAGAGAAAAATCAGAAATTATGTAGAACTGGTAAAAGAAGGAGAAGCGGGATATAACATTCTGATTAAACCGGATAAAGCCTTGAACAGTAAATTTACAGCAGCATATGAAGCAGAAGGATTGAAGACAAAGAATAATGGCAGAAATGAGGATGATGTTAAAAAGGCTCGTGCATACATGTGTAAGAATTATTATGATGTGAGAACTTTTGGAGCAGTAATGTCGACAGGTAATGATCCTTGTGGTATTGTCAGAGGGCCGGTACAGCTTAATTTTGCCAGAAGTATTTCGCCAATCGATATAGAGGATATTACGATTACAAGACAGGCACGCACAACGGATGAGCGTCAGGAAACCGGTCAGACGGAAATGGGAAAGAAAAGCATCATTCCGTATGCATTATATCGGGCAGAAGGTTATGTATCTGCTGCACTGGCAAATAAGACCACAGATTTATCAGAAGCAGATCTGGAACTTTTGTGGGAAGCAATCATAAATATGTTTGAGAATGATCATAGTGCTGCAAGAGGAAAGATGTGTATGCGAAAGCTGTATGTGTTCAAACACAGCAATGTACTTGGAAATAGTCCGTCACATTTAATGTTTGAAAAAATTAAAATAAAAGAAGAAAATGAAATTCCTCGTTGTTTTGATGATTATAAAATTGAAGTGGATGAAAAGATGCCGGAAGGAGTAGAACTGATCGAAAAATTATGAAAAGCCAGGAGATAACAATCCGATCTATACAGCATTACATGTATTGTCCCCATCGTTGGGGATTGATAGAAATTAATAAATCCTGGGGCGAGAATATATTCGTAACAAAAGCAAATCTGCTACATGATCGAGTACATGATCCGGAGAAAAGTTATACAGGAAGAGGCAAAAAAGTATATACTTCGGTTCCGGTTTATAATGATGATGAGCAATACAATTTATATGGCGTAACAGACTGTATAGAATTAAAAAAAGATAAAACAGGGATTACGATAAAAGATGACAATCAAAGATATAAACTGACTATTGTAGAATATAAACCAACAAAACCAAAAGAAAAAGATTATCGGGAAGATGATCTGATGCAGGTTTTTGCACAGAAACTGTGTGTGGATTCTATTTTTGGAGGGGACTGTGACGGTGTTCTGTATTATGCAGATGTGAAGAAAAGAATATCATTGCCATTAAAAGAAAATTTTGAAAAATATAATGAAGAATTAAAGAGACTTTTGACAGAAATGCGGGATTTTTTAAAAGCAGGAAAAATCCCGCCGATTCGAAAAAATCAAAACTGTAATGGATGTTCTATGAAAGATGTATGTATGCCATCCATGAGAAAAATCCCTGATTTAAAAAAAGAGATAAAAAAGATTGAGAGGGAACCGTTATGCGAAAACTCTTAAATACAATATATGTGACAAATGAACAGATGTATTTGATGTTGGACGGTGAAAATCTTGTCTGCAAGGCAGAAGGAGAAATTAAACTTCGGATTCCTTTTGAAAATGTGGAAAATATTGTGTGTTTTAGTTATCTTGGATGTTCGCCGGCGTTGATGGGAAAGTGCGTGGAAAAGCTGATTCCAATTAATTTTATGTCGCCACAGGGGAAATTTCTGGCAAAAGTTTGTGGAGAGACAAAAGGAAATGTTTTTCTCCGTGTAGAACAAATTGACTGTTTCAGAGCATGCGGATTGCAGCTGGCACAAAATACGATGGCAGCAAAATTCAGTAATACCAGGCAGGTAATACGCAGAACATTACATGATAATGCAGAATTGAGAGATAATCAGGAAATACAAAAAGTACTGGGGATTTTACATGACGGAATTGAGAATGTTTATAGAGCAGAGACAATAGAAGAAGTTATGGGTATTGAAGGATATTGTGCACAGAATTATTTTTCAATTTTCAATCGATTGATAACAAATACAAAAGTACCGTTTAGCTTTGAGTTTCGAACAAAACGTCCGCCGTTGGACCCGGTAAACGCAATTTTATCATTTGTTTATACACTTGCAACAAATGAATTTGCAGCGGCGTTGGAAACAGTAGGATTGGATAGTTATATTGGATATTGTCATGCATTGCGAAGCGGTCGTGTATCATTGGCCTGCGATATGGTGGAAGAAATAAGATGTATTGTAGAACGTTTTGTTATCACTTTATTGAATCTGCAGATTATAGGAGAAAAAGATTTTGAAAAGCAGATTTCAGGAGCGGTTTGGTTAAATGCAGATGGCAGGAAAAAAGTATTGTCAAAATGGCAGGAAAAGAAACGTACTGATTTAATGCATCCGTATCTGAAGCAAAAGATACCATTTGGATTATTACCGTATGTGCAGAGCAATTTGCTTGCCAAATATATACGAGGCGACATTGAGAGCTATCCACCATATCTGCAAAAATAGGTGGTGAGATAAAATGATGGTTTTAATAAGTTATGATGTTAGTACTGTCAGTGCAGCAGGAAAAACCAGGTTAAGAAAAGTGGCGAAAGAATGTCAAAATCATGCACAACGAGTACAGAATTCTGTTTTTGAAGCTGATTTAGATTATTCCTCTTTTTTGAAATTAAAAGATAGTTTATTAAAATTAATTAATCCAGAAGAGGATAGTTTGCGATTTTATTATCTTGGGAACAACTGGAATAAGAAAATTGAACATATAGGTGCTGAGAAAACATATGATCCAGAAGGCGTAATTATTATTTGAAGGTAGCGAAGGTGTGATGATTCAAAAACCACTTGAGGTTCGCCTGAAAAAACATTATAATAAATAAGTTATATATGCGATATCATATAAATGATATCAGCAGAAATAAGTCCGTCCCAATATGTAGAAATGTTCCGTTACATAAATACAAAATGTAGCGGTCACGTCCCGTAAGGGGCGTGTGAGTAGAAATGCAAGGTTCAGGTAAAACACTTTCAGCAGTTCAAGTCACGTCCCGTAAGGGGCGTGTGAGTAGAAATTACCGTTTGCTATTGTGTTTTGGATGGGTGAGATAGGTCACGTCCCGTAAGGGGCGTGTGAGTAGAAATGAAACCTTTTCGAGAACCTGCCACCCCAAAAACAGTCACGTCCCGTAAGGGGCGTGTGAGTAGAAATCGGTTTCGGTTCGTCCGGCTTCGGTTCGTCCGGTGTCACGTCCCGTAAGGGGCGTGTGAGTAGAAATGATTTCGGGAGGATGAAAGAAATACTTTCACCCGTCACGTCCCGTAAGGGGCGTGTGAGTAGAAATCAACACTACCAATATGATTTTCTCCTGCCGGCAAGGTCACGTCCCGTAAGGGGCGTGTGAGTAGAAATTATGAAATCAATAAAACCTATGCACCATGTTGTTAGTCACGTCCCGTAAGGGGCGTGTGAGTAGAAATCTTGAACAGAAACGTCAAGAAAGAAGTATAAAGTCACGTCCCGTAAGGGGCGTGTGAGTAGAAATCCCATATCCGACCAAAGTAGTACAGTCTGCCGCAGTCACGTCCCGTAAGGGGCGTGTGAGTAGAAATATGACACAGTATACCGATTATACATTCTATACAGGTCACGTCCCGTAAGGGGCGTGTGAGTAGAAATTTTCTATCATCAGCCATATTCAAATCGAATATGAGTCACGTCCCGTAAGGGGCGTGTGAGTAGAAATAAATTATCTGAGTGAAAAACAAATTCTTCACCATGTCACGTCCCGTAAGGGGCGTGTGTGGTCCTATGTCAAGATTTAGTACAAGTTAAAATGAGAAATTTCTCCCCATTTTAACCTGCCAGAAGCTCAGCCTCAGTGTGCGTTCTTTCATACACTCGTTCGAATTCGTTTGGCGACATATAGTTGCAATGGCTATGAATTCGTTTCGTATTGTAGAAAGCTTCCAGATATTCAAAAATCAACTGGTATGCCTGCTTATAGTCGCGAATTTTAAAGCGGTTGAGCCATTCACGTTTGATAACAGAATGAAAGGATTCAATGCATGCATTGTCCCACGGAAAAGCTTTCTTCGAATAACTGCGCTGCATATTTTCGGTTGCTTTTTTATATTCCTTTGCAACATATTGGCTGCCACGATCCGAATGGATAATTAATGGTTGATCGATATTTCGGCGAGCTTTGGCTTTGTTTATAGTATCAATCACGCAAGATACTTCCAGTGTTTCTGAAAGCGTCCAGGCTATGATTTTTCTGGAAAATAAATCCATAACACTGGTCAGATAGACAAATCCATCTATTGTCCAGATGTAGGTAATATCCGAACACCAGACTGCATTCGGACGATCAGGATTAAACTGCTCATCGAGGATATTTTGTAATTCAGTGCTGAAATCGGAATCTTTTGTGGTGATCGTCCATGGTTTGCTCCACTGAGCACGGATTCCCATTTGGCGCATATATGTACCAACGGTTCTTTCCGAAATGACTTCACCAGTTTTTCGAAGTTCTACAGTGATTTTCGGAG
>OLPS01003910.1_pt1 | contig 11083 bp, 8 predicted proteins | sample 1673071 | NCBI WGS metagenome assembly OLPS01 (sample SAMEA3136752, study PRJEB25190) | human gut metagenome | reverse complement strand
GCTACGGATATCCGGCCCGGTCCGCTCTCCCGCGCGAAGGAAAATGCCTATGCCGCCGGCGTGCAGGACCTTTCCTGCGTCCTCTGCGACGGGCTGACCGGCATCTCGCCGGACAGTGTCGATACGGTCGTGATCGCCGGTATGGGCGGGGAGAATATCGCGGCGATCCTTCGCGCCGCGCCGTGGGCGTGCCGGAACGCCCTTTGCATCCTGCAGCCGATGTCGAGGCCGGAGGAGCTTCGCGCCGCGCTGCCGTCGCTCGGGCTTTCGATCCGCGCAGAGCGGCTTGTGCGTGACGCCGGACGGCTCTATTCCGTTTTCGCTGTGCGCGCCGGTGCTCCGAAGGCTCTTTCCGCAGGAGAGCTGTATTGCGGGAAGTATTCGCTGGTCTCGGACAACACGCTGTTCTCCGATATACTCGCGGAACAGGACAAACGGCTCGATATCGCCGTTCGCGGTCTGGAACGCTCCAGACGGGAGAGCGACCGCGAGAGGCTGAACGCGCTGCGCCGTGCCGCAGCGGACATTGCGGAAATGAGGAGGAAATACCATGGCGACGGTTCGTGAAATAGCCGGTTATCTGGAAGAGCGTGTACCATCCTCGCTCAAACTGGATTTTGATAACGTTGGGCTGCTCTGCGGCTTTCCGGAACGCGAGGTGAGCCGTGTGCTCGTCGTGCTGGATATCACGCACCAGGCCATCGAGGAGGCGCTGTCGCTCCATGCGGAGCTGATCGTCTCCCATCATCCGGTCATCTTTACACCGCTGCGCCGCGTCTGCACGGACACACCGGACGCAAAGCGCGTCATTGCCCTTTTGCAGGGGAATCTCTCTGCCATCTGTCTGCACACGAATCTCGACGCGCTTGAGGGCGGCGTAAATACGGCTCTTGCCAACGCCGTCGGCGGGGAAGAGCTGGAGTATACGCCGGACATCGGCTGCTTCTGCCGTCTGCCGGAGGCGATGCCGCTTTCAGAGTTCCTCGCCCAGACGCGCACAGCGCTCTCCGCGCCCGATATGCGGTATTACGACGCCGGACGCCGTGTAGAATATCTGGCGCTCTGCGGCGGCGCAGGCGGGGACATTCTCTATGAGGCGGCGCAGCGCGGCTGCGACACGGTACTGACCGGTGAGATCAAACACCACCAGTGGATTGACGGCGCGGAGCTGGGGCTGAATCTCCTGGAAGGAGGCCACTTCGCCACCGAAAACGTTGTCATGCCGTCCCTAGCAGAAATGCTGCGGCAGGGCTTCCCGGAGATTGACGTATGTCTTTCACGGCTGCAGGGGCCGCTCTCGCGCGGATTCGGATTCTAAAACAAGCATATTTGCGGGCTTATCCCCATAGGATGCATTGAAATCATGTACAGGGGGTCTGACCGTGTCTGAATCAACGATTTACGAGGACATCGCTCTCCGCACGGACGGAGATATATATCTTGGTGTGGTGGGTCCGGTTCGGACGGGCAAGTCCACCTTCATCAAGCGCTTCATGGAAACGCTCGTTATTCCGCGCATAGATAATGTCTACCGGAAAGAGCGTGCCCGCGATGAGCTGCCGCAGAGCGGCTCCGGACGCACCATTATGACAGCGGAGCCGAAATTCATTCCGGAAGAAGCGGTGACGATCCGTCTCGGCGAAGATACCGATCTTTCCGTCCGGCTGATCGACTGCGTCGGCTACATGGTCAAGGGCGCTTCCGGCCAGTTTGAAGACGGTGTTGAACGCATGGTGACAACGCCGTGGTTCGATAAGGAGATATCTCTGACCGAAGCAGCGGAGCAGGGAACCTATAAGGTCATCGCCGAGCACTCGACGATCGGGCTGGTCGTCACCTGCGACGGCACGATCTGTGAGATTCCCCGTGAGGACTATGTCCCGGCGGAGGAGCGCGTGATCCGCGAGCTGCAGGAGATCGGAAAGCCGTTCACCGTTGTTCTCAACAGCGCCGAACCAAACGCGGAAAGCGCAAAAGCTCTGTGCCGATCGATCCGGGAGAAATACGGCACGGGCTGCGTCTGCGTAAACTGTCTGGAGCTGTCGGAAAATGATATCAGTGAGATCCTCAAATCGGCGCTGTGTGAATTTCCGCTCTCCGAGCTGGACGTTTTTCTGCCGAGTTGGGTGGATGCGCTGCCGATCGAGCACCCGCTGCGTACATCGCTCTATAACGGCGTGCGCGCCTCGGCGCAGAGCATTCACCGTATCCGTGACGTCTATCCGATGGCGGACACGCTGCGGGCGGAGGATAATATTCTCTCCGTATCTGTTGCGGCGCTGCAGATGGGGCGCGGCATCGCGGATATCCGGGTTGACCTGCCGAGAGCGCTCTATTATCAGACGATCAGCGAGCAGTCCGGCTTTGCTATCCGCGATGACGGCGATCTGATGGCGCTTCTGACCGAAATGCGCGGCATCAAGAACGAATACGACCGCATCAGCAGCGCTCTGAAAGATGTCCGGGAAACCGGATACGGGATCGTTGTGCCGTCGCCGGATGAGCTCAAGCTCGAAGAGCCGGAGATCGTCCGGCAGGGAGGACGCTACGGCGTGCGGCTCAAGGCGTCTGCGCCGTCCATCCATATGATCATGGCGAACATCGAAACCGAAGTGAGTCCCGCACTTGGCGGCGAAAAGGCATCAGAGCAGATCATCAACTTCCTCCTGCAGGGCTTTGAGGGCGACACGAGCCGGATCTGGGAATCGAACATCTTCGGCAAATCGCTGTATGATATTGCGAGCGAAGGCGTTATCACAAAGCTCCGGCAGATGCCCGTCAATGCACAGGCAAAGCTGCAGCAGACGCTTACACGCATCGTCAATGAAGGCGGCGGATCCCTGATTTGCATAATCATATAAGCAAAATTGCACGCCGAGGCGAAAAAACCGCCTCGGCTGCGCATTTTTTACTAAATTAGTTCTTGCATTTTTGTTATCTATGCCATATAATGACGCCATACTTGTATGGAGGGCTTTGCCATGAAAGAATTATCCAAGATCCGTTCCGCCGTTGCTCCGTCCGCAACGCTGGCGGTCAACTCGAAATTCAAGCAGATGAAGGCGGAGGGTATTCCCGTCGTAGGCTTTGGGGCAGGGGAGCCGGATTTTGATACGCCCGACCATATCAAGGAAGCGGGGATCCGTGCCATCCGGGAAGGGCAGACGAAGTATACGCCGACGCCCGGCACGATCGAAGCGCGTAAGGCGGTCGCGTACCGCATGAAGGAAGACCTCGACGTGGACTTTGATTATGACGCCATTGTCATCTCCAACGGCGCCAAGGCGTGCCTGTACGCCACTTTTTTCACGCTGCTCGATACCGGCGACGAGGTCATTGTTCCCGCGCCGTACTGGGTCAGCTATACCGAGCAGATCCGTATGGTCGGCGGCGTTCCGGTAATCGTCCCGACGACGGAGGCGCAGCATTTCAAAATGACGCCGGCACAGCTTGAAGCCGCCATTACGGATAAAACAAAGGCGCTCGTGCTCAACAACCCGTCCAACCCGACCGGCATGATCTACTCCAAAGAAGAGCTGGAAACGCTTGCGGAGGTCTGCCTGCGTCACGATATTTACATCATCGCTGACGAGATTTACTACCGCCTCTGCTATGACGGACGCAAATTCACCAGCGTCGCAGCGCTCGGCGAAGAAGTAAAGAAGCACACGATCATCATCAACGGCGTATCCAAGAGCTATTCCATGACCGGCTGGCGCTGCGGCTTTGCCGCCTGCGGCGACAAGCGCATTGCCAAAGTTATGACAAACTGCCTGAGCCACGCGCTCGGCAACATCGGCGCCATGAACCAGGCGGCGATGGCGGAAGCCATGCGCGGCCCGCAGGACAGCGTGGAGGAAATGCGCAAGGTGTTTGAGGAGCGCCGGAATTATCTCGTTGAGCGCATGAACCAGATCGACGGTGTGAGCTGTCTGAAGCCGGACGGCGCTTTTTATGTGATGATGAATCTCGAAAAACTCATCGGTCGAACCCTCGGCGGACGCGTGATCCACAATGCCGACGATTTCGCCATGGCATTTCTGGAAAAAGGCCTTGTCGCGGTCGTATCCTGCTGCGCGTTCGACGCGCCGAACTTTGTCCGCTGGACGTATGCCACGTCGCTCGAGACTATCAAAGATGGCCTTGACCGGCTGGAGAAATTCCTGAAGGAAGGCTGAGTCCTTCCGCTCATAAAATGCATCGCCGCTCTCATAGCATAGCTTGAGGGAGGCGATGCATTTTGTTTGTTAAAAAGCTGTATAGAAGCGTCCGCGCGGAAGATGCCGCGCTTTTCACCTTGTCATTCCTTTGGATTTGTGTCATAATACAATGTGTGTTTTTATCGGGTACGGATACCCGATCCGTGTCGGCACAGGCCGCAGGCTCGCCGCCTGTGCTGATCCTTGATCCCGGTCACGGCGGCGCGGACGGCGGCGCTGTAGCGCCGGACGGGACGGCGGAAAGTGCTTTGAATCTTTCCGTAGCGCTGCGCGTACGGGATTTATGCGCTTTTCTCGGCGTTGATACCGTTATGACGCGCGATACCGAGGAGATCACCTATCCGTCGGAGGCAAAAACCATTGCCGCCATGAAAAAATGGGATACACGGCGGCGGGTAGAGATCGCCGAAAGCGTGGATTCTCCGGTTTTTTTGAGCATCCATCAGAACATCTATCCCTCATCCGGGCCGCGCGGCTCCCAGGTTTTATACGCGCAGAATGAACCCAGCCGCGCTTTGGCCGAACTCATCCAATCCCGGCTCACCGCGGCGCTGCTGCCGGAAAACCGGCGCGTCCCGGTGCCGGCAGGGAAGGACATTTACATTATGTCCCACGTTCAATGTACCGCCGTGCTGGTCGAGTGCGGATTCCTTTCGCATCCGCAGGAGCTATCGCTTCTGCAAAGCGCGGACTATCAGAAAAAGATCGCGTCCGTCTTGACGGCGTGCTATCTCCAGTTTACAGAGAAAGGCGTTTTATGAAAGCCAAAAGTGTTTTTTTCTGCACGGAATGCGGCAATGAAACCGGGAAGTGGTTCGGCCGCTGCCCGGCGTGCGGTGCGTGGAACACGATCGTGGAAGCTCCCTCCGCGCCGTCCGGCAATGCTGCGGCAAAAAGCGCCGCCGTAAAGATCGCCGGAACGCGCCGGAGCGTCCCGAAGCCCGTTGCACAGCTTGACGACGAGGAAGAAATTCGTTTTTCCACCGGCATGGCGGAAATGAACCGCGTTCTCGGCGGCGGCGCTGTTCGCGGCTCGCTTGTACTGGTCGGCGGCGCGCCCGGCATCGGAAAATCCACGCTGCTGCTGCAAATATGCGGCAATATCCCGGACGCGAAGATCCTGTATGTGACAGGTGAGGAAAGCCAGCGCCAGCTCAAAATGCGCTCGCAGCGGCTCGGCGTATCGAGTGACAATCTTTTCGTCCTTGCAGAAACGGATATCAACGCCGTTACACAGAGCGTGGAGGCTCTGAAACCGGATATTCTGATCATTGACTCGGTACAAACGATGTACAATAACGACATCGCCTCCGCGCCCGGCAGCATCGGCCAGGTGAAAGACTGTACCATGGCGGTGATGCAGCTTGCAAAAACCATGAATATCACCGCGTTTGTCATCGGTCACGTCAATAAGGAAGGCGCGATCGCCGGACCGAAGGTTCTGGAACACATGGTGGACTGTGTCCTCTATTTTGAAGGGGACCGCCATATGTCTTACCGCATTCTCCGGGCCGCCAAAAACCGTTATGGCGCCACCAATGAGATTGGTGTATTTGAGATGGATGACACAGGGCTGCGGGAGGTGCCGAACCCCTCCCAGATGTTACTGGAAGGACGGCTAACCGAAGAGCCCGGCACCTGTGTCACCTGCGTTATGGAGGGTGCCCGCCCTGTATTGGCAGAGGTACAGGCCCTGTTGACCCCCACGTCCTTTGGCACGCCCCGCCGAAGCACCAATGGTTTTGATTATAACCGGGCCATGCTGCTCATGGCCGTTCTGGAAAAGCGGGGAGGGCTGGGAGTCAATACCTGCGACGCCTATCTCAATGTCATCGGGGGACTGTATCTGGATGAGCCGGGGGCCGATCTGGCAGCCGTGCTGGCGCTGGCCTCCAGCTTTCGGGACAAGCCTGTGCCACCGGACCTAGTCGCCGTAGGAGAGGTGGGACTCACAGGAGAGCTTCGTTCTGTCTCTGCCCTCAGTCAGCGCCTGTCAGAAGTACGGCGCCTGGGCTTTACCAAGTGTTTGGTTCCCCAGCGGCATGGACGGCAGACCATTGTGCCCCCGACAGGGTTACAGCTGATCCCGGTGAAAAACATCCGAGAGGCGCTGGCGGTTCTCCTGTGAGGCAGCATGGGGCAGGAAGTGAACGCACCCCTTGTGCGCGGAAGGGTTTCCTCCAGAACCCGCCCGGGAGAGCGTGCAGTATCCATCCTTTTGATAGATGCAGGGATCGGTACAGGGGATGAAATTCATGGGCATCACCTTCTTCTGATTTGGTGGTTGTAGTATTCGCCAACAGATGGGAAATTATGACGTTATTTTATCTTTCACAAAAAATACAGCAACGGCAGGCAGCTGTGATACGCTGCCTGCCGTTGCTGTATTTGTCCTGTGTATGTTGCCTATCATACCGGAAGGAAAAGAGAACCAGGGAAATTATCAAAATGCCATAGGGGATCGCAGCTCCAACCAGCACCCATATAAAGAGAAATTCTCTCGTCAAACCAAAACAGAGAATACTGCTCACCATGGTCAAGCTCTCTCTGTTTATCTACCCACAAATTGGAACCATCGACGCATCTGCACAAAAAAACAGACCCAAGGGGAAATGATTCCTCTTGAGTCTATTTCACATTACGTTTCCGATTCTGACTTCGGCAGGACAAACACCCGGATCTCTAAAATCCGTTGGTGCTCTACTCGCGTCACCGTGACATCCAGCGTCTCATAGACAAAATGGTCCCCCTCCACTGGAACACGTCCCAACTGTTCCATCACCCATCCGCTGATTGTGGCAGAATCAATGTCTACAGCCCGCAGGGAAAAGCGGTCGAAGAGATCATCCAGATTGGCAGAGCAGGAGATGAGATAGCTGCCGTCCCCTTGGGGCTTAAACTCCTCAATCACCTCATCGTGCTCATCCCAAATTTCGCCCACCAATTCCTCCAGAATATCCTCCATCGTCACGATTCCCATGGTGCCGCCGTATTCATCCACAACCACTGCCATGTGGGTTTTCCGTAGCTGAAGCAGACGAAGAAGGTCCGATATCTTGGTCGATCCTGTGGTATAAAAAACCTTACTGACCAAGCTGATCACATCTGTGTGGTTGTGGTAACGGGCAGAGAAGAAATCTTTCTCATGGACCACACCAATGATATTGTCAATAGAACCATGATAGACCGGAATCCGGGAATATCCATTTTCCGCAAACAGGACGGCAAACTCCTCCATGGTAATGGTATCCGGCGCCGCCACAATATCCACCCGCGGAGTGAGGATATCTTCCACCTCCATGTCGTTAAACTCAATGGCTGCCCGAATCAGCTCACTTTCATGGTGCTCCAACCCACCTTCGTTTTCTGCCTCTTCCACCATGGTAATCAGTTCCTCCTCTGTAATGCCTTCCTCTTCTGAAGAGCGGAAGAGCCTGATAGCTGCCTTTTGAAATAAGCTGAAAAACAGATGCAACGGCGTCAAAATCACAAGGCAAACTCGCAAAGCAGGGGCAGCACGCATACAGAAGGTTTCTGCTTGATCATTGGCCAGCGTCTTGGGGGTGATCTCACCAAAAATCAGAACAATGATCGTCAGCACAACAGTAGAGGCCGCCGGACCATAGACCGGACCCAACAACTTCGTAAAGAGAACGGTTCCCAATGTGGCAGCCGTCAGATTGACAATATTATTGCCAATCAGAATGCAGGAGAGAACTTTGTCATACTTCTCCAACAGGTCCAATGCATTCTGGGCGCGGGGATTGCCATCCTCCGCTTTGTTTTTCAGGCGAACCTTGTTGACCGAAGAGTAGGCCGTCTCCGTGGAGGAACACCATGCAGAGAGCCCCACTAAAATGACTAAAATCACGATGATTGCTATACAGGTACTGTCCATAAGGGACACATCATCTCAGCTTTCCAATTAAAATTTTTTGTTTGGGACAGTCATTCGCAAGCTTACCATTTTCTTTAGCATATCATATCGTCTGACCAAATGCAAGAAAAGAAGGGAAAAAGAATTCCCCCGCAGAAAAGGTTTGCCAAACGGAAAAAAAGCAGGTATACTTTTAAGCATTGTTGTCAGGATAGAGAGGATCAAAGTTATGGATCAATTCACCTTTGTCATTCCAACCCTTCTTGGGGTAGAGGGCTTGACAGCGGACGAGCTCCGGCGCATGAACATGCAGCAGGTTCGGGCTGAGAACGGCCGGGTCTTCTGCCAGGGTACCATGGAGGACATTCCCCGGCTGAACCTCCGGCTTCGGACAGGAGAACGGGTCTTGATTTCTCTGGGCACCTTCCCAGCCCATTCTTTTGAAGACCTTTTTCAGGGAACCAAAGCCCTTCCCTGGGAAGAATTCATCCCTTCCAACGGTGCTTTTCCCGTCAAAGGCTTCAGCCTGAATTCCACCCTGCACAGCGTGCCGGCCTGTCAGTCCATTGTGAAAAAGGCAGTGGCAACCCGACTGGGCACATGCTACCACAGACAGACGCTTCCAGAAGACGGTGCCTTATATCAAATTCAATTCTCCATCATGAAAAACACCGTTTCCTTACTTTTGGATACCACAGGCCCCGGCCTTTACAAGCGAGGCTATCGGGCAGTCGGGGTAGCGGCTCCTCTGCGGGAAACCTTGGCTGCCGCGCTGGTTCTGCTCTCCGGATATCGAGGTAGAGACCCTTTTTGTGATCCTTTTTGCGGCTCTGGCACCATCCCCATTGAGGCCGCTCTGATCGCCAAAAACCGGGCGCCTGGATTAAACCGGAGGTTTTCCGCCCAAAAATGGACCTGGCTTCCCTCCCGGGTCTGGGTAGACGGTGCAGGCGAAGCCATGGACCTGGAGTATCATGGAAACTACGAGATTTGGGGAGGAGATATTGACCCCGCCGCTGTACAGATTGCCCGGGAAAATGCGGAAAAAGCGGAGGTCGAGGAGATTGTCCGGTTTTCTCTCGCCGATGCCAGAGCCTTTTCCAGAAAGGAGCCTTATGGACGAATCGTCAGCAATCCGCCCTATGGAGAACGGCTGATGGAAAAACGGGAAGCCGAGGGATTGTACCGAGATTTTGGCAGGGCAGTACAGGGACTGCCAACTGGGTGGCGCATCAACCTTCTCTCCTCTCATACTGAATTTGAGCGGACCTTTGGGCGAACAGCGGACAAAAAAAGAAAATTATATAATGGTATGATAAAATGTGATCTCTTCCAGTACCATGAAAAAAAGAAGAGCGCTACTTAATCCCTTTCAAATCTCAGGATTCTGAAAAAATGCACAAAAATGAATATGAATTTTCTCTTCTTTTCAGAAATTTCAATGTTGCGGAATTGGCAAGGGAAGGGTATTATAATACTTGAATTAGCACTCAACCAAAAAGAGTGCTAAGCTAAAAGTTTGTGAACACCATTTGAACATACATTTGAAGGAGGAACCCAACATGACATTGAAACCTCTGGCCGACCGCGTAGTGATCAAGCGTCTGGAAGCAGAAGAAACCACCAAGGGTGGCATTATCCTGACCGCAGCCGCGAAGGAGAAGCCTGACCTGTCTGTTGTCGTCGCTGTTGGCCCCGGTGGTCTGGTTGACGGAAAAGAAGTGACCATGATCCTGAAGCCCGGCGACAAAGTCATCACCAGCAAGTACATGGGAACCGAAGTGAAAATCGACGGCGAACAGCTGACCATCGTCAAGCAGAGCGACGTCGTGGCAATTGTGGAAGACTAATTTTGACCGCAGATCGGAAGGAGAACATATATTATGGCAAAGATGCTTAGTTATGGGGAAGAAGCTCGTCAGGCACTGGAGCGCGGTGTTGACAAGCTGGCCAATACTGTCAAAGTAACGCTCGGTCCGAAGGGCCGCAATGTGGTCCTGTGGAGAGCCTATGGCACGCCCCTGGTCACCAATGACGGTGTCACCATTGCAAAGGAAATTGAACTGGAAGATCCCTTTGAAAACATGGGCGCCCAGATGGTAAAGGAAGTTTCCACCAAAACCAACGATGTGGCCGGCGACGGTACCACCACCGCCACGCTGTTGGCCCAGGCCATCATCCACGAAGGCCTGAAAAATCTGGTAGCAGGCGCCAATCCCGTTGTGATGAACAAGGGAATGGCCAAGGCAACCAAGGTCGCTGTGGAGACCATTCAGAAGAATTCTCAGCCTGTCAACGGCAGTGAGGACATTGCCCGGGTTGGTACGGTCTCTTCCGGCGATGAAAAGATCGGCACCTTGATCGCCGAGGCTATGGAAAAGGTCGGTTCTGACGGTGTCATTACCGTAGAAGAGTCCAAGACGGCTGAAACTTACAGCGAAGTGGTTGAGGGCATGCAGATTGACCGTGGTTTCCTGTCCCCCTACATGGTAACCGACACGGAAAAGATGGAAGCCGTTCTGGACGATCCTCTGATCCTCCTTACCGACAAGAAGATCAGTAACATCCAGGAAATCATTCCTATCCTGGAGCAGGTTATCCAGTCCGGCAAGAAGCTGCTGATTATGGCGGAAGACGTGGAGGGCGAAGCACTTTCCACCCTGCTGGTCAACAAACTCCGCGGCACCCTGAATGTGCTGTGCGTAAAGGCCCCTGGTTTCGGCGACCGCCGCAAGGAAATGCTCCAGGACATCGCCATCCTGACCGGCGCCACCGTGATTTCCAGCGACTACGGTCTGGAGCTTCACAACACCTCTATGGAGCACCTGGGAACGGCTCGTCAGGTGAAGGCAGGCAAGGAGACCACCATCATTGTCGATGGCGGCGGAGCTCCCGAAGCCATCAAGGAGCGCACCCAGATGATCCGCAACGAGTTTGAACGCTCCACTTCCGAGTATGACCGTGAGAAGCTGCAGGAGCGTCTGGC
>OLPS01003877.1_pt1 | contig 11147 bp, 6 predicted proteins | sample 1673071 | NCBI WGS metagenome assembly OLPS01 (sample SAMEA3136752, study PRJEB25190) | human gut metagenome | reverse complement strand
ATTTTGTACAGAACTTTCTGTTGGCATTATTGGCATATATGGAATCGGCAGCCACACATCTTACCCTTACATTCATAAGCTTCTGCTGCATACGGATACAGTCCTTCAAGCGTATACCCTCATTGAATGCCTTGAACGAGAGGTGTTCGATGAACGATATGCCGTCTATCTGTATATTATTGACCTTTGCACCGAACTCGACGGACTTGGTTTCCTTGCCTCTGACGATGGGACGTACATAATGACGGTCAATGCTGACGATGCGGTCACTGACTTTCCGCCCTTCAAACATTTTCTTTTCCTATACAAGCTCCTTTCTGATGATGGAAAGACGCTTCTGGTAATCCTGTGTATATCGGAGTAAAGCACCGTACTCGCTATGGATCCCATCCCTTTGACTGAAGAGTTTTTCAAGAAGATTCCACAGAAAATCTGGTAGTGCATGTTCCCGTTATGAAAGGTATGCAACTTACTCTTTGCAAAATCATAATGGAACAACGTATCCATCACGGTACACCACAGGTTGTAATCCTTATCGACAGTAAGATAGCTCACCTCTCCCGTTATTCCATATTTATTTAAGACAGGCTGTATCTTGTTCTCCAATTTATCTTGTTCCCGATCGTAGATATAATAACTGACGGGACCTTTTATCCAAATATTGCCTGCCGCATCTTCTGCGATAGATTCAATGTCATTGTTGTAAGCCCCTAATTGGGTCGTTGTGTATTTCTTGAACTGATAACCATCGTATCTGTTCAGACCGTTGAGCGTGGCAAACCACATGAAGCCATACTGGTCGCGCAGAACAGACCGTACATAATTATCCGAAATCCCGGACTTCACATCAAGATTTCTAAAGTTTAATCCGTCGTGCGCATATACAAGCCCACAGACAAAACACATCAAAATCAGGAGCAAGTTCTTTTTCATCATATCAGTATTAGGTTTAACGCTGCAAAGTTATAAAAATCAAATGGGATAATAGAGGCAAACACTATCCCAAATGAGTAAAAACACTTCCCAAATTGATAAATACACAATACGGATAGTCTGATAATCAATTGAAGAAGCCGATCTATATCTTTCCTCATACATTTGCCAGCACAAAAAGAACCGAATTTAAATTTAATGAATAACATGAAGAACACCCTTGTAACCCTATGTCTTTCCGCAGTACTCTGCGGTGCGTGTTGTACAGAAACGCAACAGCAGGCATCTCCCTTTGTACAAGTTGAAAAGGGAATGTTTGTCCGTGATGGCAAACCTTATAAATATATCGGTGCCAACTTTTGGTATGGAGGCATTCTTGCTTCCGAAGGTGAAGGAGGAAATCGTGAACGCTTGGTTCAGGAACTGGATTCCTTAAAGAGTATAGGTATAGACAATTTAAGAATACTGGTAGGCAGCGACGGTGCCCGTGGAATTACCTCGAAAGTAGAGCCTACGCTCCAGACAGCACCGGGTGTTTACAACGATACCATTCTTGCCGGGCTGGACTTTCTTCTTTCTGAAATGAAAAAAAGAGACATGCTGGCAGTTCTCTACCTGAACAATTCCTGGGAATGGAGCGGCGGGTATAGCCAATGGAATGGGCCGGAAAAGGAAAAGCCCCTGTCCCAAGCATAGACGGATGGCCGGCATTCATGGATTATGTTAAGGAATTTCCAAACAACAAGAAAGCAAAATCACTTTTTGCCGACTATGTAAAGGATATCATTACCCGAATCAATAGGTATACAAACATAAGTTATGTGGAAGACCCCACAATCATGTCATGGCAGATAGGCAACGAACCTCGTGCGTTCTCGGGAGAAAACAAAGAGGCTTTCGCTATCTGGATGGCTGAGGTTAGTCGTTTCATCAAGTCGCTCGACCGGAATCATCTGGTCTCAACAGGTAGCGAGGGCAAACATGGCTGTGAGGAAGACCTCGCCCTGTTCGAGCGAATCCATGCCGACAAGCACATTGACTATATGAACATTCATATCTGGCCCTACAACTGGGGATGGGCGCCGGCAGACAGTTTGTCGGAAAAGGCAGAGGCAGCGCAGTTGCAATCGAAACAATACATAGACGAGCATCTGGAAATAGCACAAAAATATGGCAAACCGTTGGTTTTGGAAGAATTCGGTTATCCAAGGGACGGGTTCCGGTTTGACAAATCAGCTACAACACAGGCACGAGATACCTACTATCAATACATATTCAGCCTGATAACCGATAGGACCGCGCAATCAGCCGGACTGACTGGATGCAACTTCTGGGCATGGGGCGGACTGGCTGCCCCCAAGCACTTATATTGGCAAAGAGGAGATGACTATACGGGCGATCCGGCGCAAGAGCAGCAAGGCCTGAATTCGGTATTTATGTCCGACAGTACCACTATAGCCATTATCCGTACTGCCAACCAACAACTGAAACAACATTCATTTTAACTATTTATACCATGAACAGAAACAGAAAAATTTGGATTGCCGGCTTCATGCTGTACCTGTGTACCGCATCCATGTTTGCACAAATCCGCGGAAATGAAATCCGCGTGGTGGTCTCGCCCGATCATTCGGACTGGACATACCGACTGAAAGAGAAATGTACTTTCACCATTCAGGTGTACAAAGCGCAGAATGTATTGCCCGATGTGAAAGTGGACTATGAACTAGGCCCTGAGTGGTATCCCACAGAAAAGAAAGATGGAGTATCACTGAAGGATGGAAAGCTGACTGTCAGCAGCAGCATGAACACTCCCGGTTTTCTTCGTTGCAAAGTGAAGGCGTACGTTGGCAACAAGACATACGACGGCATGGCAACCGCCGCATACGCTCCGGAATCCATCCGGGCACATGCCGTAAACCCAAGCGACTTTGACAACTTTTGGGAAGGCACTTTGAAAGAAGCCCGCCAGGTACCTTTGTCTTCCACCATGGAACTGCTACCGTCACGCTGCACCGAAACGGTCAATGTCTATCAGGTCAGTTTCCAAAACATCCGTCAAGGCTCGCGTACTTTCGGTATTCTCTGCATGCCTAAAGCTTCCGGCAATTATCCGGCACTGCTCCGTGTACCCGGTGCGGGAGTGCGTCCCTACTACGGCGATGTGGAAACAGCTGCCAAAGGTGCCATTACTTTGGAAATCGGTATTCATGGCATTCCGGTAACCATGCAGCAGTCTGTCTATGACGAACTGGCATACGGGGCACTTTACAATTATCAGTATCAAAATGATGACAATCGTAACTACAGTTATTACAAGCGTGTATTTGTGGGTGCCCTGCGGGCGGTCGATTTCATAACCTCTCTTCCCCAATACAACGGCAAGGCCTTGGGTGTAACCGGTTCCAGTCAGGGCGGTGCGTTGTCTATGGTTACAGCCGCATTAGACAAACGGGTTACGTTCTATGCCGCCATTCATCCTGCCATGTGCGACCATCGGGCACACTTGCAGAAGGTAGCCGGAGGCTGGCCGCATTATTTTTACTATTTCCCGACTCCTACCCCGCAACGAATCCAAACGGCAGATTACTATGACATGGTCAACTTTGCCCGCCGGATTACGGTGCCCGGCTGGTTCAGTTGGGGATACAACGACGATGTGTGCCCACCTACTTCCACATACGCCGCTTACAACAGTATCACCGCTCCCAAGGAACTTCACCCCTATCTGGAAACCGGACACTACTGGTATCAGGAACAATACGAGCAATGGAGCCAATGGCTGTGGGCGCAAATGGGATTATAAACAAGAAACATTTAATTTTATAGAAAGACACAATATGAAAAGAAATCTTCAAAAAGGCATATTAGTCACCAGTGCTTGTGCCGCATTTTTATTGGGCAATGTACAGCAGGCTTACGCCGTTGCAGCAGATGCCATCGAGATTGTACAACAAAACAAGAAGATTGCCGGTATCGTGGTTGACCAAAACGGTGAAGCGGTAATCGGTGCCAATGTAATACAGAAAGGAACAACCAACGGAACCATCACCGACATTGACGGTAAGTTCACCTTGGAAGTGCCTGCAAAAGCCGTACTGACCGTCAGCTTTATCGGATATCAATCGCAAGATGTAGCTTTAAAAGGAAATGAAACTCAACTTACGGTTACGCTCAAAGATGATACAGAGGTATTGGATGAAGTGGTAGTGGTGGGATATGGTACGATGAAGAAGAGAGATTTATCCGGTGCGGTATCCCAGATCAAGAGCGATGACCTGATGAAAGGAAATCCGACTGATTTAAGCCAAGGATTGGCCGGTAAGGTAGCCGGCGTACAGATTAATGCCGCCGATGGTGCTCCCGGTGGTGGAGTAAGCATTCAGGTACGTGGAACCAACTCGTTCTCTACCAGTTCGCAGCCTTTGTTTATTGTGGACGGAGTTCCTTTTGACGCCGGTTCCACTCCGGCCAGCGATGCCAATCAGAACAACAATAACACTTCAAACCCTTTGTCGTTCATCAATCCACACGACATTCAAAGCATTGAAGTGTTGAAGGATGCTTCCGCCACAGCCATCTATGGTTCACGTGGAGCCAATGGTGTGGTGATTATCACAACCAAACGGGGCGAAGCCGGTTATGAGCAAGTGGAATTTTCAAGTAATTTTTCTTTTTCACGCATAGCCAACAAAGTGAAGGTGCTTGATGCTGCGACTTACGCCAGCTATATAAACGAACAAGACCTGAACAGCTACCAATACGATGGCAAGCCTTATGCCCAACTGTCTTATCCCGGAATGTGGAGCTATCCTTCATTGCCCAACGGAACACTGGATTATGAAAACGGCAAATACCTGCCTTCTCCTAAAGATTACCGTAATCCGGGTTATTATACCGATGAATACGGCAACCAGACTTGGGTGGGAGGAGCCGACTGGCAAGACCTGATTTATCAGAACGGCTTTTCGCAAGAATACAACTTGAGTGTAAGCGGCGGTTCGGAAAAAGGATGGCATGCCTTCTCCGGTAACTTCCTGAATCAGGATGGTATTATCAAAGAGTCCGGTTTTACCCGTTATGCACTGCGTGCCAACATCGGTCGCAAAATGTACAAATGGCTGGAAATGGGAATGAACATGAACTTTACCCACACTGAAACCGATTTCAGCAAAACAAACTCCAATGACTATGGTGTGATTCGTTCGTCATTGATTTTCCCGCCCAATTACGACCCGACACACATGGACCAGACAACCAATGACGAATTGAGCTGGCTGGCATCCAATCCATACGCTTACATCAATGATACAAAGGATCACCTGAAGGCCATCAATGTATTCACGTCATCGTATGCAGAAGTCAAGTTGTTCCCTTTCTTGAAATTCCGTCAGAATTTAGGTATCAGTTATACCAACCACAATCGCGGTACTTACTTCGGTCAGCAAACCCAAGAAGGATCGGGACAGAACGGCATCAACGGTAAAGCAGGACAATCGGACAATTGGTACATGGGAATCACGACCGAATCTTTGTTCACTTTTGACAAGACTTTCGGAGTGCATGGCATCAATGCCGTAGTAGGTTTCACGGCAGAAAAGACCAATTGGGGCAGCAAGTCAATGAGCGCCACCGGATTTCCCAATGACTTGACACAAGACTATGACATGAGCCTCGGTACCAAGCCCGGCAAGCTGCAAAGCGACCGTGGCGATGCGGCATTGGCTTCTTTCCTCGGCCGTATCAATTACACCTTGCTGGACAAGTATATCTTTACCGCCTCCTACCGTACCGACGGTTCCAGTAAGTTTACTGATGCCAACAAATGGGCCGGTTTCCTTTCGGGTGCCTTTGCATGGCGCATGAGTGAGGAGAAGTTTATCAAGGACTTGAACATCTTCAGCAATTTAAAGTTCCGTGCCAGCTATGGTGAAACGGGTAATCAAGGTATCGGCAGCTATCGTACCCTGCCTATGCTGAGTGTTGCTAATTATCCGTTTGCCGGTGGCATCAACAGCGGTTTTGCCCAAGTAGACTGGCGTGGACCGGTAGCCGATGACTTGCGTTGGGAAACGACTGCACAATACAATGTAGGCCTCGATATGGGTTTCCTGAATGGACGCATCAATCTGACGGTGGATTATTACCACAAGAAAACCCGCGACCTGTTGCAAGAAGTGAAGATCCCTTTGAGTACAGGTTTTGCCAACATGATGGTAAACAGTGGCTATGTAACCAATGAAGGTCTGGAAATCTCAGGTAAATTCTACCTGTTGCAAAACACACCGTTGAAGTGGAACATTGATGCCAACATCTCTTTCAACAAGAACCAGATCGGCGGTCTGGAAGCCGACCAGTTCGCTACCCGCTTGTGGTATAAGGCCGACGAGGTGTTCTTGCAACGCAACGGTTGCCCCATCGGTACCATATTTGGCTATGTAGAAGATGGCTTTTATGACAATCTGGCTGAAGTGATGGCCGACCCCGATCCCGCCGTTCGCGCCAAAGGACAGAAAATGATAGGCGAAATAAAGTATCGCAATTTCGATGATAATCCTGCCATCACCAATGCCGACCGTGTTATCATCGGCGACACGAATCCGGACTTTGTATATGGCATCACCAATAACTTTTCTTGGAAGAACTTCACATTGAGTTTCTTCTTCCAGGGCAGCCAGGGCAACGACATTTTCAACGGTAACTTGATGGATGTGAAAATGGGTAATGTAGCCAACATTCCGCAAGCCGCTTACGACACCCGTTGGACTCCTGAAACAACCGCAATCGCCCAATGGCCGAAAGCCGTATCAAGCTACGAACGTAATATGCTTATCAGCGACCGGTATGTGGAAGACGGCTCTTACCTGAAGTTGAAGAACTTGAACATTGGCTATAACTGGGCCAATCCTTTCAAGGGTATCAAGAACTTGAACTTTTATGCCAGTGCCACCAACCTGTTTACCATTACGGACTATAGCTGGTTCGACCCCGAAGTAAACGCCTTCGGTTCCGATGCTTCCCGTCGTGGAGTGGATATCTATTCTTATCCGAGCAGCCGGACTTATTCCATCGGAATGAAGGTCACTTTTTGATTGTGAGATATCAATAGCAAACAATAACTTAAAAGAAAAAGAACAATGAAATTCAACCATATATTTCTCAGTGTCGCTCTTTCTGCTGCCTTAATGGGTAGCTTTACATCTTGCGATGATTTTTTGGCCGAAGATCCGTACGCTTTCGTAGGTCCCGACCAAGTAGGTAATGACAATGTTGCCGTGAATCTTTGGGTGACAGGCGTATATAGTAAATGGGCCAATGACATGTTCCGTTGGCAGAACTTCCCCCGTGTCCTCGAAATGGACTGTGATTATACAAGCGGTCCCGATTGGGCATTCAGTAATCTGGGAGCCGGCAACTTTCAAGGAGACGAAGTGGCCGATGCCGTTTGGAAAGGTTGCTACAGCTTAATCAACCGGGCCAATGTAGCTTTAAACTATGTGAACCAAATTACGGGAGCGGATGAAAAGGTCAAAGCCAACGCCATCGGGGAACTGAAGTTCAACAAGGCTTTTGCCTACTTCATGCTCACCAAGGCATACGGCGATATTCCGATGTTCAATGTGGCTATCAGCGAAGGTGCTTCTTATGAACAGCCCCGCCGCCCTATTGCAGAGGTATATGCCGAAATCATCCGCTTGCTTGAAGAAGCCATTCCTGTGATGTACAAGAATACAGATGTCGATTTCCAGGAAGGGCATGTAGCACAGGGTGCCGCAGCCGGTCTCTTGGCCAAAGTGTATGTCACGATGGCTTCCGGTTCCATGACTGCCGGCGAAGAAATGATAGTAAAGACCGGTGCCAGCTATGAGTTCAATAACGGTGAGAAAGTGCTGGTTCTCCCCACGAGCAAGACTTTCAGAAAGACGCAAGTCGCCGGATATGAAAGTTTCGACACCAAAGACTGTTACACCAAAGCCGCACAATATGCCAAGGACGTGATGGGTGGAAAGTACGGCAGCTATGACTTGCTTCCTTATGATGAACTGTGGAAACGCAGCAACTATAACAAGGCAGAGCACATGTTCATGCTGCAAACCTTGAACAACGACGAAGAGTATGGCAATACCATTCACCGTTGGTTTAGTGGAACGGAAAATGCCCAAGGTCTGATTCAGCAAGGCCAATGGATTGGCAACCGTTATCATTGGTACACGCTGTTCGACAGCAAGGATTATCGTATCACCAAAGGTGTGAAACACCGTTTTCGCTATTCTTATCAAGCCAGCGACAATTACGGTTTCTATTATCCCAATACGCCTGAATACAAACTCATGGCAACCGGTTATGATGAAAACGGAAACAAAGTGGCAGATCCTGTGGCTCCCTACAACGACGGTGTGCAATACACCTTCAATGTAAGCAGCTCCACATTGGCCTACAGCACCAAGTATTCCGATGTAACCGACCCCACCGTAGAGCGTTCGGATGCCTACTGGCCGTTCCTGCGCTATGCCGATATCGTGCTGATTTATGCTGAGGCTATGTGTGAGTTGGGCAGCGGTGTTGATAGCGAAGCCATCAAAGCCCTGAATGCCATCCGCACCCGTTCAAATGCCAATCCGGCTGTCACTTCGGGCAATGGTGCCATTGATTCGAAAGTCGCTTTACGTTCGGCTATCTTTGAAGAACGTGCCAAGGAACTGGCATTGGAAGGCGACCGTCGCTGGGACTTGATTCGCTGGGGACTGTATCTGGATGTCATGAACTCCATTGGCGGAACCAACGAAGACGGTACGAAAACCAACTACGATGAAGCATCGGTGAACAAACACCGTGAAGCCAAGCACTTGCTTTTCCCCATCCCGTCGGCCGAGATTTCGACCAACGATGCCATTGACAGCAACAACCCGGGCTGGAGCTAAACACATAGAAAAAGAATTGTCGTACAATCAAAAAATAAACAGAATATGAAAAAGCTGAATATAGCTGTCTGCGGGCTGATGTTTGCCGCTGCCACAGCAACGCTGGTTTCCTGCCAGGATATAGTGACTTATAATGATGGATATGATGACGGAATGACTTCAAACGGTGCTCCATCCATCTCCGCCATTTATCGTGCCGACGATACGGAAATGACTGCTCCACTCACCGGAGCAGCCTTTGAAGACATGATCAAGCTGACCGGCGAGAATCTGAGCCACGCAAGAAAGGTGATGCTGAATGATGTAGAGATAGCACTGAGCGAAGTCTATGCCACCGCTCATGCCGTCTATTTTCCGATACCCCGCACCATCCCCGGTGAAGTGAACAACAAGCTTTACTATGAAACGGAATTGGGAAACACCTCGGTAGACTTTACGGTCCAGATTCCCGAAGTCAGTATCTCGGGATTGTATAATGAGTTTGCCCTGCCGGGAAGCTCCATCAAAGTAAACGGTGCTTATTTCGACCTCTATGGATTCGGGGGCGGCACGGAATCCTCCACCATCACGATGAACGGAGTGGCCTTGGAAGTAGATTCATTGACCGAACAATATATGTCCATTGTCATACCCGAAAATACTTCGGATAACTCTACGATCGTTTTCTCTTGGGAAAGTGCAAGCGGAACAAAGACAGTCAGTGTTCCTTATCGCAATACAACCGGTATTCTTTGGAATCTGGACACTCCTGACGCCTACGGCTTTTGGGCGGGAACCGAACTGATTACTACCGGAAACGGATCCAACGAGCCCGCTCCTTTGAACGGTTCTTATTTCCGCGTCAAAGGATCGTATGCCGCATGGAGTTGGAACAGCCTGTTGTGCGGAGGATGTGACATCCCGGCCGAAGCCGCTGCCAATCCTTCGGACTATTGGTTCAAGTTCGAAGTAAACTCCGCCAACGGCAATCCGTTCTACGATTCCGCTTCTGTCGGTTATCTCATTCAGCTGAACGGAGGGCAATATGCTTGGAATCCCTCTGCTAACGGAAGTTTTAATACTTATGGCAACTGGTGTACCGTTCGGCTGGAGCTGTCGGAAGTGGCTACCAATGGAATCAATGCCGGATGGAACAATCTCTTCTGGATTATGCAGCCCAACTCGGACTGGAACACAGATCATAGTTTTGCCAATATCCGAATCGAGAAAAAACAATAAGCCATGATGAAAGATATAAGAATGATGATAACAATCGTGGTGCTGGCAGGCGGAATGCTTGCCTGCACCAGCCCAAACACGTCCTCGGGGCGTACTCCCGAAGCGGAGCAGATGCTTACGGAACTGAAAGAAGTCTCTCGGCAGAACCATTTCCTGTTTGGTCATCACGACGACCCTGTATATGGCATCGGGTGGGATGGAGACGAGAACCGCAGCGATGTGAAAAGCGTATGCGGAGATTACCCCGCCATGATGTCCTTCGACTTGGGACGCATTGAACTGGGCGGCGACAAGAACCTGGACAATGTTCCCATAGAACGCCTTCGCCGCGAAATCATCGCACAGTATGAACGCGGCGGCATGGTGTCGCTCAGTTGGCATACGGACAATCCTGTTACAGGGAAAGACGCTTGGGATGTAAGCGACTCTACCGTTGTGGCCTCGGTGCTGCCGGGAGGAGCGCAACATGATAAGTTCATGGGCTGGATGGGCACAATAGCCGATTTTATGAACTCGCTCACCACAAGCGACGGACGGAAAGTGCCCGTTCTGTTCCGCCCGTGGCACGAACATACGGGAAGCTGGTTCTGGTGGGGACAGGCCCTGTGCAGCGCCACCGAATACAAAGCCTTGTGGCGCATGACTTATGAATTCATGCAGCAGAAAGGTGTGAAGCATTTGCTTTATGCCTATTCGCCGGGAACGGAACCGAACAATACCGCCGAATATCTGGAACGCTATCCCGGAGACGACATCATCGACCTGATAGGCTTCGACACGTACCAGTTCGACCGCCGGGAATATCTGAACAATATGGAAAAGGCGCTGACCATACTGACGGAAGTAGGACAATCGCACGATAAGCCGACCGCCGTTACCGAAACGGGATACGAAGCCGTGCCCGACTCTACCTGGTGGACGGAAACGCTGATGCCGGTCATTAGCAAGTATCCCATAAGCTACGTATTGGTGTGGCGCAACGCACGCGAACGCCCCAACCATTACTATGCCCCTTACCCCGGACAAGCTTCGGCCAATGACTTCGTGAAGTTCCATGCCGACCCGCGCACGCTG
>OLPS01003866.1_pt1 | contig 11178 bp, 10 predicted proteins | sample 1673071 | NCBI WGS metagenome assembly OLPS01 (sample SAMEA3136752, study PRJEB25190) | human gut metagenome | reverse complement strand
ATTGTTAATAAGTACTAAAATTTTTTTTTGGAGGAGAATTCAATGAAATTAAGTGCACGCAATCAGTTAAAAGGAAAAGTGATCGACATCAAAAAAGGAGCTGTCAACTCTATCGTAACCCTTGATATCGGTGGCGGCAATATCATCGTTTCTACCATCTCCTGCGCCGCTGTAGATGAACTCGGACTGGAAGTAGGCTCTGATGCTTATGCAGTGATCAAAGCTACTAACGTTATGGTTGGTATTGATGAATAAACTTTATACTGCTCAGGAAATCGCCGACAAATTAAAGATCAGGAAAACAACCGTATACGAATTGATCAAACGAGGCGAGCTGTCCTGAAAACGTAGTTCAGCGATAACCTATAAACAAGCATTCTAAATAAGCTCGCCTTTTGGCGGGCTTATTTCCTTCTCTTAATTATACAGTTAAAGAGATTCATTTCGGCTGAATCATTACATTTACCCCTAACTTTTCTAATGTACGAATATTCCTATTGATTATCTTTTCTTGATTGATAACGGAGTAGTAGTCCGCTCCAAGGTCATGATAAGGAACTTTCTCTTTTAGTATATGATAAATCGCGATTAACATGGTATGGGCTACTGCAATTAAAGCCCTTTTCCCACCTCTGCGCGCGGCAATTCTTTGATAACGGGAGTAGAGATAACTTTGCTTATTTCGTATTCCAGCACGAGCACATTCCACCAGCGTTGCTTTCAAATATTTATTTCCTTTCCGTATTCGTGTACTCATCTTTTTTCCGGCGCTTTCCTTACACTCAGGCACAAGCCCCGCCCATGAGCTGAAACGGGATTCATTTTGAAAGTGCTCCATTTCCACACCAGTTTCCGCTAAAATTCGTTCTGCACTTTTTCTTCCAATCCCAGGCATATCATCCAAAGCTTCGATTGCCCAATTTATGGATTCTGTTTTTTTTTAATATCTGCATCTAAATCCATAATTAAAGCGGTCAGGCTTTCAATATGCCCAAGTTGATGTTTCAACATTTTTTGCTGATGTTCTGATATCCGTCCTTGTAGGGATTTCTGCATTTCTGGAATTTTATCTCTGGCTCTTCCTTCGGCAAGTTCACTTAAAACAACCGGATCTGTTTCTCCAGATACAATTGCCTTTAAAATTGCCATACCGCTTTTTCCGCTGATATCGGTAATTACACTGCTCAATTTAACATTGCAGCCTTCTAACACAGCCTGGATTCGATTTAATTCACGAGCACGTTCTTCAATTACCTCCTGGCGGTAACGGGTTATTTCTCGCAGTTCTCTTTGATCCCTATTTGGTATGTAACTTGCTTTTACTAATCCATGGCGTACCAGATCGGCAATCCACTCTGCATCTTTTACATCCGTCTTACGTCCGGGAACTCCTTTGATATGCTGCGCATTCACAACCATGATCGGTATCTGTTCTTCTTCAAATATGTTATATACAGGTTTCCAATAAGAGCCCGTACTTTCCATGGCAGCCATCTCACAATCTGTTTCTTTCAGCCACGAAACTAATTGGAGAATATCTTCCGTCATTGTTGAAAACTGACGGATTTCTTTTTTTCTGACACTCGTAAAAATACAGGCTACCATCATATTTTTATGAATGTCAATCCCACAACACCGCTTATACAATACTTCCATAAAGCAAACCTCCTTCGCATAAGCCGATGCAGCTCCTTGCTTAATTGTTGGCTGTCCTGCGTCCTCATCAAAACCCGATGGAAACAAAAAGTGGTACACCTAAGGAGCTGAAAATCAGTCTGTCGGACGGGCTTGTAAGCACCAATCCCCTTCCGATCTTATTCGGCACCTTAAGTATACCACTACATAACGTATAGCTAGTATCCAGTTTTCATTTATTGTGGTGAGATTTTCTCATGATTGTCTGTCGGGAAATAGACAGCTCCTTCAAAGAAAATCTGCAGGATACCTTTCTTCTTTCCTTCTGTAAGTTCATTCCACCCACACTTTTCTCTGGATCTTTTCACCTGTTCACTCGTAAGCCCAGATTTCTTGCCATTCACCCTTTCAAGAACCTCTTCTACCGTCTGCTGATAAATTTCCTTCATCACTTCCGCCTCATCGTTTCTAAGTATTTACTACCTGAATTTCTTATGCAATGAAAGACCTCTTTGAAAAAAATATAAAAAAAAGACCTTCATTGCATAATAAAAAATGCAATAAAAGTCTCACCATTTCCTTATGATACCGGATGCTTCCACCGTACTGACAACATCACAAACGCAATTTGTTAAGCACAGGTTACTCCCCTTTATTGGATCAAATCATATACCCAAAGTAACATGATTGTCAAGATACTTTATCATTACTTTTTCATTTTATGTTATACTTTTTACATCGTTAACACTATTAAAATAAATTCTCCGGAGGTGAATCAAATGGATCATACGAATAATTCCTGTTGTTGTGGTGAAGCGGAACATTTTTCCGGATGTCTGATTTGTGGTGCTCCTATTACGTATCGTGCTGAAAGCTCTATTCAGACGTGCAGCATCTGCCATAAAGAGCAATTAACCAATGCGGTCTGTGAAAATGGTCACTTTATCTGTGATGCCTGTCACAGCTATGGCACATATGCTCCGGTAATCACAACACTCAGAGACAGTACAGAAAAAGATGCTTTGCTTCTTCTGGAAAAAATTATGGATCTTCCATCTGTACATATGCATGGACCGGAGCATCATGCAATTGTCCCATGTGTTCTTCTGACAGCGTTTCGCAATAATGGAGAACATATGGATTACGATGCTGCACTATCTGAAATCTGTAAAAGAGCGAAGCAGGTTCCGGGCGGTACCTGTGGTTACTGGGGTGTCTGTGGAGCTGCTGCCGGAGCCGGTATTTTCATGTCCGTTATGACTGGATCCAGTCCACTTCACAAAGATGCATGGCCGTTTCCTCAAAAACTTGTTTCCATTATTTTATCCAGACTGGCAGATGTTGGTGGACCTCGCTGCTGCAAACGTACCAGCAGAATTGCCATTGAAGAAGCCGTTCATTTTTACAGTCAGTTTTGTTCTGTAAACATTCCGTTGTCTTCTATAACGTGTAAATACTGCGAAGATAATCGCGAATGTATCCAGGAAGATTGTCCATACTATCCTGAATAACAGACAAGGCAGTGATTCCATGATACCACGAAATCACTGCCTTGTAACTCGTTTGCCAGGATACAGCGCCCCATCTTCCCACTTTGCTTTTTTGCAGTTCCATGAACGAATATCCTTCTCTTCCAAAACACTCCTGATTCGTTCTTCTCCATTGTCCGATGTAAAAAGCGCTGTAATTTCCTTTTTTCCATCTACAATTTTCACACAATAATCTACCAGTTCCGGAATCTCAAACAGTAATTCATCCATCTCTCTGATACTTCCCAATGGATCCATCCGCTTTACAAAGTCCAGGCGTTTTATTTCACTTCCACAGAGGCATCTTCCTGGAATGATCCTTGACCAGTCACCGGTTCGATATCGAATCAACGGCTGTGCTTCCATTCCAATGGTTGTAATCACCAGTTCTCCCCATTTACCGTCCGGCAGCACATTTCCGTTCTCATCTATAATCTCTGTAATACAATGGTTTTCCCGCATATGCATGCCCTCATGCGCCGTGCAGCAAATGGCACCTCCAAGCCCCATCTCTCTGGAACCATAGTGCGGCCAAAGTCGTGTTTGCAGAATTTCTTCGATTGCTTTCATGACAGTTTTCGGACAGGCATCTCCGGATACCAGTGCTCTTTTTATACTGCCTTTTCCGCACATTCGAAGCATGGACAGCAATGCCGTCGGCATTCCCACATACGTATCCGGCTGCTCCTCTTCCAGAATCCTGTTCAGTTCGCCATAAGTTCTTCCTGTCCCGGTTGAAAGAGGTTTTGCTCCCAGACGTCTGATTGCCTCCGCGATCAGTTCTCCTAATCCAAAAGGACCTGAAAATGGCATAGCCACCATCGTTATACTTCCAGGATAAATAAATTCACCCAGACCTGCCATAAAAAGTTCTATAGTGTGTTCACAGTCTCCCTCTGTATAGAATACACGTTTACCGGCACCGGTAGTTCCGCTTGTCTGTTCTGATATCACTTTCTGTACTTCCCCCTGGGAGCAAAGCAGCATCCTGCCTCCATCTCGTGCCAGATCTGTTTCTGTCGTAAAAGGAAGGCTTCTCAAATCTATCAGGCTTTCCAGTCTTTCCGGCAAATCTCGGTAAAAACCCTCTCGTTCTTTCTCTCTCTTCAGTACAATATTTAATTTCTCCAGCTGTATTCTGTGTATTTCATCTCTTGTAATCTCTGTAATACCTTCCTGCTTACAGATCATTGCATCTATATTCGATCGTTTCACTTTCTGTATAAATATATTCCTTTCGAATTCGTCAGATTATATGCACAAAACGGCACCATTCCATAATCAGAATCCACCTCGCAGATATAACATCTTTTCAGACGTTCAAGATCCAGATTCCATGCATCCTGAAAAATCATCCCTGATACTGCAAAAGTTTCATTATGAACCCGGATCAGGAATTCATCCAGCGCATCTGTCTGTGTCATTTCTCCATCATCAAATTTTTTTGTGCTATAGCTCCACTGATTTTCCACATACTGTCTGGAATTATCGCTGGTAGTACAACAACATCCTCTGCCTGATTTCTTTTCCAAAAGTTTCAGTTCCCTCTCACCTTTTTTCAGATAACTTGCATGAAAAGAACAGTATGGATTCTCTGCTCCACCACCGGCGAAATCCTTGCTTTTCATAAGCCCGTCAGTCTGTTCCTCGATCAGCTTCAACATCTTTGGTATGGTAATCGGAGCTTGTGGACGCTGCTGAGAACATCTGCCAAAATAGCTGATCGGCTGGAAATGTACTCCTCTTACAAATGGCATATGATCCATCGCAAACTTCAGAATATCTCCAACCTGCATGTCATTTACTCCTGGCGCAATGACAGGTACCAGGGCAATTCCCAGTTCCGCTTCCGAACAGTTTAACACAGCCTTTTCTTTCAGTTCCATCATAGAGCGTCCGCGCAATGTCTGATACACATCATCTGTGACACCGTCAAACTGAAGAAATACTGTATTCAGTCCTGCTTTTTTTAGTTTTCTGGCATATCCTGCTTCCTGCGCAAGACGGATTCCATTGGTATTCAATTGAAAAAATGTAAACCCTTTTTCTCTACCCATATGTATGATCTCCGGAAGATCCTCCCGCATGGTTGGTTCTCCACCTGAGAGCTGAATATTGAATGGTCCTCCATGATCCATCAGAAAATCATATTGCTTTTCTATTTCATCAATTGAAAGATCACCGTTTTCCAGACATTCTCCTGCCGAAGCAAAGCAGACCGGGCAGTGCATATTGCAGCGCTTTGTCACTTCCAGTATCATACAACAGCCTTTTCGTTCGTGCTCCTCACAGAGTCCACAATTATCCGGGCAGGATTTCTCTTTGATTTTGGGATTTACCGGAGTCTCCGCAGACAGGTTTTCTCTTCCCCAGGAAAGATACTCTGCTGCCGTTCCTTCCCAGATCAGTGTCTGAAACTTTCCGTGGATATCACATTCTTTCACCAGATAAATGCCATCTTCACCGATACATTTTTTAGCCGTAAGTACTTTCATACATATCGGGCATACACTTTTTGTTTTACCCAGCGTAATCATAGTTCCAATATTCCCCGTTCTGTCAGTATTTCTATCACTTTTGTATAAGTATCTGCAATCAACGCAGGACATTGCTCCATGATCACTCCCCAATCCAGATTGGAAGTGATGTCCTTACAATAAAAAGCACCAAACTCTTCTTCGGTCTTCTTATGGAACCACTGATATAATTCCTGCACAGCCGGTTTCATCTGTATATCTTCTTTCTCCTGCGGAGCCAGATTGCCAAGGAACAAACCTATCGCACAGGCTCCTCCTGTCAGGCAGCCACAGGTATCTCCACAGTAACCGATCCCACCGCCAAGACCTCCCAGAGCCTTTACAAGCTGTGGATTTTCCTCACCTATGGCTTCCAGTGTCATAATCATAACCATTTGTGAGCAATGATAACCCATACTGCTAAGTTCTATGATTCTTTCATAAAGATCCATGTGCTACTCCTTTCTGCCAACTAACATGGTATAGCGCAGCTTCTTTCCTTTATATTCTTTCTGCAGAAGCTTATACTCTTCGCAGCAGAACGAATCATTCCAGATTGCTTCCAGATAATATTCCCGCCAAAGTAACGTCTGATCCTCCTGCCGGAGAATGGTAAATCCTGTCTGTTCTGCCATTTTCAAAAGATTTCCGGTATCAAGATCTGACAATAAAAGAAAACCTCCCTTTTTCAAAACGCGCCAGCATTCAGATAGTGCATTTTTCTGATCTCTGCTAACAAAAAATGCACACTGGCTGATGCAAAGATCTATACTGTCTGATGAATACTGCAAATGCAGAAAATCGCCAATTTCCACATCACTGCCCCGTGGGAAAAGATCCACGCCATGTGCTTCCAGCCCAAATGATTTCAGGATTCGAACCGTGTCTCCTTCTCCTGCTCCAAGATCCAGTGCTTTCATTTCTTTTTTCCATTCTATGTTCTCCAGAAGATGAAGCGTCTGCGCTTCCCCTCCCGGATGCCTGTTCATCTATTTATCCTCCAGTGCACGCTCCACCGCGAGCACTTTTCCAAGTGCGAGTTCTTCCGGAACATACACAAACCCACACTTTGGACAGACAGGCATTTCCACAGGAAACCCATTTTCCAGATACATAAATTTTGCTTTTCCTTTTACAAGAGGAACCTTACATTTCATGCAGGTCAGCTTTCCTTCCGGATCAATCGTATAATATGTTCTTTCCACTGCCATTACTGTCCCACCCTTTTCATAATATTCATTCGATGACTGTATGCTCTGTGTACCAGATATCCGTCTTCTGTTTCCACAAACCGCACCCAGAATGTGACATTTCCCAGTCTGCTTCTTGTCACCAGTTCTTTTGTTTCTTCATCCAGGATTGCTTCCTGATTTTCTCTGTAATCTGATAACACACGTTCCACATCACTTTTCAGTATCATGCGCTCATCCATCATATGGATTGCCTCTTCTGTATAGGCAACGGTATAGTCTTTTTTCTCCATGATCGGTTCCTCATTCCAGATGTTTTTTAAAAGTGTCTGTTTCAATATGAGCCTGTTGTAGCGTTTCTCACTGATATCAGGCATGTTGCTGGCATTTGCCCCATACAGAAGTTCAAGTATATGTCGGGATTCTCTTCCCTCTCTGGCAAATCGGTCTCTGCATGCCATGCAGTATGTAATATATGGTGCATCGGAACGTTCCAGACACTTTTCTGTCATTTTCGCTGCCATATCTTTATTGGCATATGCCGTCAGACCTCCATATCCACAACATGGAGACAAATCTCTGGAATATTCTGTATCTTCAACGATACATCCCATATCCGACAAAAGTTGTCGTATCATATCTTGTGTCTGTGCATCCCCTCTGGCACCACAGGCATCATGTATGGCAACCGGTATCTCCAGTCCTTTCGCCTGCTGTGGAAGTCCGATTTTTCTCAAAATTTCCCAGATTCCTATAACATGCGCTCCAATACTTTCTTTTAGCTGCTTCATACAGGTTGGACAACCTGCTATGATGATCGGATCACCAAGCTTGGCTAATTCCTGTTTCAGCTGCTCATTTACTTTTTCTGTCATTTCATAGCGGCCTGCCCATTCGCTGATTGCACCACAGCATCCTAGCATCAGAGCAACACCTCCATCTACCCGATTACTTAAATCTTCGTATGCCTGCATAACCACATCCGGCGCTATCGCACCTGCCTGACAGCCTGGGAAAAATACATATCTGCAAGTTTCATATCCCGGCTGGAGTCTGCTCAAAAAAGCCTCTGAATTTGAAAATAACATGTCCATCAGTGCAAATTCATGTGGCGCCAGCGGCATCTTATCTGTGGATACCATATTTTCTCTTGCTGACTTGCACACCTGACTCATATCAAATCCATTCGGACAGATCACCGTACACTGTCCACAGAGGGCACAGGCATTCATCGGTTTGTTCATCGGATGATCTCCCATGATAATCTGCGTATTATTATAGATCTCACGGGCTAATAAACCCGGATGTTTTTGATATTCACTTAAATACACACAGCCTTTCATGCATTCGTCACAATGACACTGAATACATCGTTTTGCTTCTTCTACAGCTTCTTCTTTTGAATACCCATCCTGACCACAGAAAATCTTATTCGATCCATGGATTCCTTCCATGTTCGTATAAAGCTTGGTAGTCACTGCTCCTTCACTGCCTCTGTTGCTGTGCGGCGATAAATTCTGTACCAGAAGATCCACTGTCAAAGCTGCCCGCTTTGCGGCAAAAGCCGCATCCATCACAGATTCCGCAGGTCCGCTGACAATCTTTGCCTGTTCTCTTAACATAATCTCGACATCTGCTGCTTCTTCCGGAGCTAACATTTTTGCCACTTCTTCTGATGCGCAGACCACATCTGCCAGTTCCATTTTTTCTCTGATAAACGAAAGATTCAAACTGCATCCAAATTCAAAAGAAAGATCCATAGATTTCAGACGTTTCGCTTCATTGCTGCGGTCTGATTCCAAAAGATGTCCGGCTGCCGCTGCAATATAGCTTTCATAATCTTCTTCCTTACAATAAATCGTCGTAGGATACATTTTCTTTTCCAGTTCCCCCGCAAGAAACAGTGGAAATAATCCAGAACCAAAGATTGCTGCCTTTTTCTTCTTTCTCATGCGAAATACACTGCTTTTTCTTCCCGGTTCTCCATACCGGACAATCGCACGTTCTACTTCTCGTATGGAGACACCATCACCAAGTTCACAAAGCTTGCAATTATCTTCGCAAGGTGCCGTACATCCATCACAGAGAATCATTGGAAATGGTGTAATTTTCTCATAAATTGCCAACGCTTTCTTAAAATTTCCTTTTGCAGCATAATACAGCATCTCTTTTGTATCCATTTTGAAAGGACAGGCTGCAACACAGTAGGCCGGCTGTTCATGGACGCAGAGACTGATCATATGATCCATCTCTTCTTTTGACATTCGATTTACATGATAAACGTGAGTAGAACCTCTCTCCTGTATGTATGTCATAACCTGATACTCCTTTCGTCTGTAAAGGGGAGGCAGTTTCCCGTCTCCCCTGATTATATCACAGTTGGCAGCTTTTACTCCAACCACATTATGAATTAAGCTTATTTCTCAAGTTCTTTTAATGCTGCAAGAACCCTTTCCGGACGGGCAGGGATACGTGTAATACGTGCACCTGTCGCATTAAAGATTGCATTCAGGATTGCAGGATGTGGAGCATCCAGTGGAGCCTCACCACAACCAGCCGCACCGTAAGGACCACTTGGACGATATGTTTCATTGAAGTGAAGTTCAATATCATCCGGAGCATCCTTTGGATATGGAATACCACAATTCTTCAAAGTGGTGTCATGGTTCAAATCTTCAAAATCTTCCGAAAGAGCAAGACCGATACCCTGTACAAGACCACCATAGAAATTACCTTCTACAAGAAGTCTGTTCATGATCGTACCTACGTCAGCTACGCAAGTAAATTTCTCAACGGTAACTTTACCTGTTTCTGTATTAACAGCAACTTCCGGCAGGAAGATAGTATACATATAAGTTGCAAATGGATCGCCCTGTGCGGTATCCTGATCGATCGGATGATCTGCACAGAATGTAGTTACCCAGTTACCTTCATATTTTGTTGCAAGCCCTTCTGCTACCATCTCATCATAAGTACGGAATGTTCCGTCTTCTTTCTTCATTGCTGCTACAAGATTTTCTGCAGCCAGACGACATGCATTACCTGACATAACCTGTGAGCGTGATCCTCCTGCAGGTCCTGCATTCGGACATGTCTTCGTATCATTCATAACCAGTTTAATCTGTTCCGGTCTGATTCCTGCCTGACGCAGTGTTTCATGAGATGATACAAGAACACCCATATCAGCCCCCTGTCCATGATCTTCCCATGCAGCATACATCGTAACGGTTCCATCCGGATTTAATTCTGCAAATGCATTTGATGTATCAACACCATCAAGACCACAACCGTATACTCCAAGAGATACACCGATACCATATTTCATCTTTCCGTCAGAAGCTGCATTCTTTTCGGCAACACGTTTTTTCGCCGCTTCATACAATGGACGTGCTTTCTTAAACAGATCTTCCTCACAATATACCTCCGGTGGATAACCTGTCGGGATGGTAGTGCCCTCTGATTCTTTATAGCAGTTCATTTCACGGATATCAAACGGATCGATTCCCATCTTAGCTGCCAGCACGTCAATTGCAATCTCAGATCCCATATAAGACTGTGGTGAACCATAAGCACGGAATGCGGAGCCCCATGCATGGTTTGTAAATACGGTTGTTGATTTATTACGAATAGAATTAATTCCATAACCTGCACCTGTAAACTGAGAAAGTCTCAAGGTAAGCAGATCGCCAAATTCTGAATATGGACCGTGATCTACATAGTTATTACCCCAGAGTGCAAGGAGTTTACCGTTTTCGTCTGCTGCAAGTTTGATATTCATAAATGCAGGAGATCTCTTTCCTGTATAGGTAATGTTCTGGAACTGATTGAATACCAGTGATACCGGACGCTCAAGGATCTTGACAGCTGCACCGATCAGAGCTTCATTTGTCGGAGAGAACTTGTAGCCAAAGGTTCCTCCTGCATGGTTCTGAACAAGTCTCAGGTTCTCCAGCGGAACACCGATACCATCAGCGATCATAGGCATATGGAGATGGATACCGATGGATTTGGAATGAACGGTTATCATACCGTCTTCATCAATATATCCATAACCACAGTCCGGCTCAAGGTGAAGATGAGGCTGGCGTGAACAGTAGGACTCGATCTCAACCTGCTGTGAATCCGGAATGCTGTCCCAGTCAAAGTCTGGTCCCTTGATACAGTTTGTCTCAAAGAATGCGTTTGGAGTACCAGGATGGATCTCTGCTGCATCCGGTGCGATCGCATCCATTGCGTTCATATATGCAGGAAGTTCTTCGATCTCCACCTTAACTGCATCTGCTGCTGCACGTGCATGCTCTTCTGTGT
>OLPS01003846.1_pt1 | contig 11238 bp, 8 predicted proteins | sample 1673071 | NCBI WGS metagenome assembly OLPS01 (sample SAMEA3136752, study PRJEB25190) | human gut metagenome | reverse complement strand
CCGCTGCACGATGTGCAGCGGCTCGTTGCATTTATATGATTCAGGCTTCCATTTCTTCCAGCGGCACAAGGTATTCCTTGCGGCACTGCTCGTACTCCAGCATATAGTCCTTGCTGGGGCTGTGGTGCATGATGTTTTTCAGGGTGTGAGAGTCGTAATCATCGCCGGCCTCCATGCCCACCATGCGCACCGCAATGTTGGAGCAGTGGTCGGAGATACGCTCGGCGTTGTTCAGCACATCCAGGAACACCACGCCGGTGTCGATGGAGCAGATCCCGTCCTTCAGACGGAGGATGTGCTGGTCGCGCAGACGCTCCACCATCACATCAATGATCTCCTCCAGCGGCTCCACCTGTGCAGCCTTCTGGACATCATCGTTTTCAAAGGCCTCGTCCGTCAGAACCAGAATGCGCTCCAATGCGGCATCCAGCAATTGCAGTTCCTTTTTGGCGCTCTCGCTGAAGCTGGCTTCCTTGTCGTACAGCTCCTCGGCCTTTTCCATGATGTTCACGGCATAGTCGCCGATACGCTCGAACTCGGTGACAAAATTCAGCAGCTCGGTCACCGCGTGGCTTTCGTCGTCGCCCAGCTCCTGATCTGTCAGCTTGATCAGATAGTTGGTGATCTCCACCTCCATGCGGTCGATCAGGTTCTCGCGTACCTTAATGGCGCTCACGGTCTCCTCGTCCATTTTCAAAAGCAGCGGCGCGGCCAGACCCACGTTGCGGGCGGCGCGGCGAGACATCTTGATCACCGCATTCTTCGCCTGCTGCAAGGCCACTGCCGGGCTCTTGTACAGACGCTCGTCCAGCACCGGCATGCTCAGCTCCTGTGCTTCCTCCACGCTACTGGGCACCGTGAGCATCGCCAAGCGGCTCAGCACTCCGCTGCAAGGCAGGAACAGCAGCATGGCGCATACGCTGGACAAGGTATGGATGTTTGCAATGGAGCTCTTGTTCATCACATCGCCCCACATGGGGATGCCGATGGTGAATTGCACCGCATAGATCAGCGCCAGCAGGATCACACTGCCGATGACGTTGAAGTACAGGTGGATGAGCGCTGCCCGCTTACCATCCTTGGAAGAGCCGCCGATGGTGAGCAGCGGGGTGAACGCCGTACCGATATGCGCACCCAGAATGATGGGAATGGCAGAGCTGAAGGTGACAAGCCCTGTGCTGGACAGTGCCTGCAGAATACCCACCGAAGCGGAGGAGGACTGGATGATCACGGTGACCACCACGCCCACCAGAACGCCCAGAATGGGGTTGGTCATGGTGACGAACAGATTCTGAAAGACGGCGCTCTCCCGCAGGGGAGCAACGCCGGTATCCATCAGGCTCATGCCGGTAAACAGAATGCCGAAGCCCAGCATGATCTGGCCGATGTTCTTCTTTTTGGCATTGCGGAGGAACACATAAAAAATGCAGCCAATAAACGCCACCACGGGGGCAAAGGTCTTGGGCTGGATCAAGGTCAGCCACAGGCTGTCGCCTGAGATATCCGCCATGCGGATCAACTGACCTGTTACCGTAGTACCAATATTTGCACCCATGATCACGCCTACCGACTGCGTCAGTGTCATGATACCGGAGTTGACCAGACCAACACAAATAACCACCGTACCAGCCGACGACTGGATGACGCCGGTGATCAGTGTGCCGAAGATCACGCCCTTAATGGTAGAGGAGGTAAGCTTTTGCAATACGCCCTGCATCTTGCCGCCTGCCAGCTTTTCCAGTCCGGCGCCCATGATGGACATACCGTACAAGAACAGCGCAACGCCGCCCAGCAGAGAGGTAATGTGTGTGATATCCATAACGATACTCCTAATATGAAACTTCCCTTTTTATCCTTTACAGCACACAGCTGCCGAAACCTTGCACGTGCACAGCACTTGCCCTGTTCCGGCAGCCGCTTATTTTTATTATACCATCAAAGGGGGCGTCTCAACAAGGTTTATTTTACACGAAAATTACTTTTTTCACACATTCCGCAACATATTTCTGGGTGGCAAACAAAAAGCTTTCCGTTATTTTACATACATTTTACATTATACCATCTCGGATGCGGTATGCCTCCGCTTACCCGGCCAGCTCTTCCATGGCCTCGCGCACCGTATCGGCCGAAAACAGGAACACACCACTGCCGGTGTATACCTCCACATGACTGCCCACATAACGCAACTCAAAATCCTTCATGGTGTTTCCCTCCTGTGTTTCTGTTTTGTTCCGGGGCTTTCCCGGTGAACACAGTATCGCATAATTCAGATACCATAAAAAGGACTTTCAAACGTTTTTGCGGATTTTTGCGTAAAAAACAGCGTATGCTCCCCAGTCTGCTCACGCTGTACACGGCCATTTTCCTCGGAGATCAGGTCTTTGGCAGTCCCCGCAGCGCCGCATTTCCGCAGGAAACAGGCGCTGGAGCTGCCGTTTTCCGTCACGCCCCCTCCTGTGAAAATGGGATAGCGGAGCGTCCGCAGACGCTCCGCTATCCCGAAATTAAAAATAAATTTTCCGCTGATAATGGCTATAGCAAAGCGGAAGCCCTTCCAAATCATCCTGCTGTGCAAAGCATTATTCTGCCGCGTCCGTCACACGGACGGGGTAGCCTGTCCGCACACAGCGCACCGCGTAGCGGGAACCGCCGCCGGAGGTGCAGGTGAACAGGGTCAGATCCCAGTTGTCCGTCTCGGTAGCGGTGGTCATCTCCTCGATCTGGGTGGGGCGCAAAGTCTCCACGCTCTCCACCTCATAGCTCCAGCGCAGACCGTCTGCATCCGTAAAATAGACCGAACTGCCGATGGCCAGCCACTTGATGGGGCTGAAGTGCATTGCGTAGTTGTGGCCGCAGATCACAAGATCATCGCCATAGGTGGTGCCGCTGTACCGCCCGGGGGCGATCTTCAGCCCGGCGTAGCTCCACTGCGCCATCACCGGCAGCTCCCGTTCTACCGCCGGGATGGAAAGCACCCCGATGTAGTCCCGCCCTTCCACCTCCACGGTGGTCATCTCCTGCGTCGGGTCCAACACCGGCTGCGGGGCTGCGGTCTCGTTTTCCTGCTGGTGCTCCGTAATGGTCTTTTGCATGGTCTGCTCCAGCTCGCCCAATACTTCCTGCGAGGCCTTTTCTGCCCGGGCAGCATCCCACCAGTTGTAGCCCAGCAACCCGGCGGCGCATAAGATCAGCACCGCACCCAGCACCATGCACAGCCTGCCGATTTTCCGTTTCATTGCATTCCATCCTTTATATATAATAATATCGTCTGCTTCAGTATACCATTCCCCGCTCCGGTTTACAACCGTTCTTGCGGTCGTTTTTTATCGGGCAGCAGCGCACAGACCAGCCGCACCATCTGCCCGGTCAGGGGCAGCCACACCAGCGCGCACAGTACGTTGAATAAGGTGTGTGCGTTGGCGATCTGCCGGGCGATCACGGCGCACTCCACCCCTGCGGGCGAGCACAGCCGCACCAGCGCCGCAAAGGGCTGCAAGAGTGCGCAGCACACCGCCGCGCCGCTCAGGTTGAAGATGGCGTGGGCTGCCGCCACCCGCTTGGCGTCTCTTCCCTGCCCGATGGCGGCAAGCACCGCCGTGATGGTGGTGCCGATGTTATCCCCCAGCAAAATGGGAATGGCCGCCGTCAGCCCCAGCAGGCTGTGCACGCCGTCTGCCCCGGGCTGCGCCGCCATGCTTTGCAGCAGCGCCACTGTGGCAGAGCTGCTTTGCACCGTTAAGGTCATGCAAACGCCCGCCAGCAGTCCGTGCAGGGGGCTTTGCTGCACCCGGGCAAGCTCCAGCCGGAGCAGAGGGCTTTGCAGCAGCGGTTCCATGGCGCTGCGCATCACAGTGACGCCTTCGAACAGCAGTCCAAAGCCGAACACTGCCTCGCCCACGCAGCGGCCCCGCCAGCCTTTACAGGCCAGACAGAGCAGCACCCCGCCAAACAGCAGCAGATACCGCCAGCTTTCCACCTGGAACGCCAGCAGCTGCGCCGTGACCGTTGTGCCGATATTTGCCCCGAATACCACCGGCACCGCCTGCCGCAGCTGCAACAGCCCCGCCGCCAGAAAGGCAATGACCATAACCGTGACCGCCGAGCTGCTTTGCAGCACCGCCGTTACCGCAGCACCGGTCAGCAGTCCTGCCGCCGGGTTTGCGGTGCACCGCGCCAGCAGGCTGCGCAGACGCCTGCCCGCTCCCTGCTGCACCGCCCGACACAGGCTGTCCGTCCCGTATAAAAACAGCGCCAATCCGCCGAATACCTGTAACAACACTTGGAATCCCTGCTCCATCTGCACCCTCCGTTTCTGCCTGTCCTTTATTTTTATGCAGCGAGAGCCGGTTTGCGCATTGACAAAACCTACAAGTTTTTTGTGAATTTTTGTTTAATATTTCCCCATTCCCTTGCAATCCGGCAGCAAAAGGAATATGCTTATCAGGCGTTAATACTTAACAACTGTTAAGTATCCAAAAAATGCAAACGAGGAGGGACTGTCGTGTCCGAGCCAAGCACCCCCAGCTTTCAGGGGATGTGCCACTTTATCGGGCAGCTGAGCAAGGCATCCAAGACCGGAATGCGGGCGGCGCTGGCCGATTGCCCCAAATGCCACTTCAATATGCTGGAAGGCCTGCTGCACGCCATCAACTGTCACGGAAAGGACGGTGCCATTTATGTCTCCGACCTTGCCCGGGAGATCCGACAGCCGCTGCCGGCGGTCTCGCGCGGGCTGCGGCTCATGGAGCAGGACGGCACTGTGGTGCGGGAACCGGACCCCGCCGACCGCCGCAAAACGCTGGTGCGCATCACCCCCAAGGGGTACGAGCTGTGCCACCAGTGTGAGCAGGCTCTGCGCAACTACTTTGCCAGCGTGCTGGCACGGTTAGAGCCGGAGCAGGCAGCCCAGATGGACGCGCTGCGCGGCGCGCTGATGGATGCCATTCTTGCGGAAAATGCCGCGCGCAACATTGACCCGAAGGGAGAAACGAACCATGACAAAGATCTTTAAGCAGCTGGCCCGGCACTGGGCAGTCTGCCTTGTGGTGTTCGCACTGCTGTTCGTGCAGGCGTACTGCGACCTTGCCCTGCCGGACTACACCAGCAAGATCGTGGACACCGGCATCCAGCAGGGCGGCATTGAAAGCCCCCTGCCCCAGACGGTGCGCCAGAGTACGCTGGACGCGCTGAGCCTGCTGATGAGCGAGGAGGATGCGCAGAAGCTGCAAAACGCCTACCAGTACTACCTGCAGGACGATGGCGTATTGCAGCTGCGCTCCGACCTGACCGAGGACGAGCGCACCGCACTGGAAGAGGCCGTGACCACCCCGGACATCGTGCTGTATATGGCTGCCGCACAGGCCGCCAACACCCCCGCTGGACAGAACAGCATGGGCATGACCGGCCTTGCCGAGACGCCCTCTGCCGCTGCGGACGCGGACACTGAGACCGTCACCCCTACGGCAGCGGATCTGGACACCGTTTGCAGCCAGTTTGCCGCCATGAGCCAGATGCCCGGCTTTGACCGCAGTATGCTGCAAAAGCAGCTGGACGGTGCCATGAGCCAGCTGGACAGCACCCTGCTGGAAAACCTGAAAAGCCAGTCTTTGCTGCTGGTGCAGCTGGAATACGAGGCGCAGGGCGTTGCGCAGGATGTGCAGATGAGTTACCTCTTCCGGGTGGGCGGCCAGATGCTGGCGCTCACCCTGCTGATGGTAGCCGTGGCTGTGGCCGTTGGCTTCCTTGCCTCCCGGGTATCTGCCGCCATCGGCCGCGACCTGCGCCGGGAGACCTTCTCCAGCGTTATCGGCTTTTCCAATGCGGAGATTGAAAATTTCTCCACCGCCTCCCTCATCACCCGCACCACCAACGATATCCAGCAGGTGCAGTTCGTCTGCGTCATCCTGCTGCGCATGGTGGCCTACGCACCCATTCTGGGCATTGGCGGCGTGTTGCACGTTGTGGGCCGCAGCAGCGGCCTTTCCTGGATCATAGTGCTGGACGTGGCACTGCTTTTGTTGCTGATGCTCTTCCTGATGAGCGTTGCCATGCCCAAATTCAAGGTGATGCAGCAGCTGGTGGACCGGCTGAATCTGGTCAGCCGCGAGCTCCTGACCGGCATCATGCCGGTGCGCGCCTTCAGCCGCGAAAAGTTTGAGGAGCAGCGCTTTGACATGGCCAACCGGGAACTGATGGGCACCCAGCTGTTCACCAACCGCGCCATGGTGGCCATGATGCCCTTTATGACTCTTATCATGAACGGCACCAGCCTGCTCATCGTCTGGTTCGGCGGCAAGGCCATGGACGCCGGCACCATGCAGGTGGGCGAGATGATCGCCTTTATCACCTACACCATGCAGATCGTCATGTCCTTTCTGATGCTGGCCATGGTGGCCGTCATGCTGCCACGCGCCGGCGTGGCTGCGGATCGTATTGACGAGGTCATCCGCACCAAGGCCACCATCCGCGACCCGGACGAAGCCGCCGCAAAGGCTGCACAGGCGCACACCGACTGGCAGGGCGTGGTGCAGTTCGAGGATGTGAGCTTCCGTTACCCCGGTGCAGACAGCGATGCGCTGGAGCACATCAGCTTTACCGCAAAGCCCGGCGAGACCACCGCCATCATCGGCTCCACCGGCTGCGGCAAGTCCACCCTGCTCAACCTGATCCCCCGCTTTTACGATGTGACCGGCGGCAAGGTGACCGTGGACGGCATTGACGTGCGCGAGATGCCGCAGGCACAGCTGCACGACCTGCTGGGCTATGTGCCCCAGAAGGGTGTGCTGTTCAGCGGCACCATTGACAGCAACCTGAAATTCGGCGGCGAGGATATCACCGACGCACAGGTGCACAAAGCCGCCGCCATTGCACAGGCCACTGATTTTATCGAGGCAAAGTCCGAAAGCTATCAAAGCCCCATTGCACAGGGCGGCTCCAACGTATCCGGCGGCCAGAAGCAGCGGCTTTCCATTGCCCGGGCAATTGCCAAAAATCCCAAGGTCTATCTGTTTGACGACAGCTTCTCGGCGCTGGACTACAAGACCGATGTAACGCTGCGCCGCGCTTTGAAAGCACAGACCGACAACGCCACTGTGATCATTGTGGCACAGCGCATCTCCACCGTGCTGCACGCAAACCAGATCCTTGTACTGGACGAAGGCAGGCTGGTGGGCAAGGGCACCCACGCCCAGCTGATGGTCAGCTGCCCGGAATATCAGGAGATCGCCCGCAGCCAGCTGAGCCAGAAGGAGCTGGCGCTGGATACCCTGAATACAGAAAAGGAGGGTGAGTGATATGCCCAGACCCGGACGTCCCACCACCGAGCGCGCCAAAAACTTTAAAGGCACGCTGCGGCAGCTCATCCGCACCATGAGCCACTACAAGCTGCCCCTTGCGGCAGCCATGTTGTTTGCAATTCTTTCTACCATCTTCAACATTGCAGGCCCCAAGGTGCTGGCAAAGGCCACCACCGCCCTTGCCACCGGCTGGATCGCCCGGCTGCGTGGCACCGGCAGCATCGATTTTGTGTATATCGGCCGCATCCTGCTGTTTTTGTTGGGGATGTACCTGCTGAGCAGCGCCTTCAGCTTTATTCAGGGCTGGCTGATGACCGGCCTTTCTCAGAAGGTCTGCTACGACTTCCGTCGCCAGATCAGTGAAAAGATCAACCGCCTGCCGCTGGCGTACTTTGAAAAGCGCACCGTGGGCGAGGTGCTCTCCCGCATCACCAACGATGTGGACACACTGGGCCAGAGCCTGAACCAGAGCATCACCCAGCTGATCACCAGCGTGACCACCATGATCGGTGTGCTGGTGATGATGCTCTCCATCAGTCCCCGCATGACCCTGATTGCTCTGCTGATTTTACCGGTATCGCTGGCGCTGGTGCTGGTGGTGGTCAAGTTCAGCCAGAAGTACTTCAAGGCACAGCAGGCCACGCTGGGCGTGGTCAACGGTCAGGTCGAGGAGGTCTACGCCGGCCACAACGTGGTCAAGGCGTTTAACCGCGAGGCCGTGGTGCTGGCTGACTTCAACGCCGCCAACGATAAGCTGTACGAATCCGCATGGAAGAGCCAGTTCCTCTCCGGCCTTATGATGCCCATCATGAACTTTGTGGGCAACCTGGGCTATGTGGCAGTGGCCATCGTGGGCAGCATTTTTGCTGCAAACGGCGTTATCACCATTGGTGATATTCAGGCCTTTATCCAGTATGTCAAAAACTTTACCCAGCCCATCCAGCAGCTTTCGCAGGTATCCAATATGCTGCAGAGCATGGCCGCTGCCGCCGAGCGGGTGTTCGAGTTTTTGAATGAGCCGGAGGAAGAGCAGCTGGCCGACCCTGCCCGCCGCGCCGACCCCGCCGACATTGACGGACAGGTCACCTTTGACCATGTGCGCTTCGGCTACACCCCGGACAAGACCGTCATCCACGACTTCAGCTGCACGGTGCAGCCCGGCCAGAAGGTGGCCATCGTAGGCCCCACCGGTGCGGGCAAGACCACCATGGTCAAGCTGCTGATGCGCTTTTACGATGTGGATGCCGGTTTCATCACCCTGAACGGCCACGATGTGCGGGACTTTGACCGCAGCGCTCTGCGCGAAGGCTTTGGCATGGTGCTGCAGGACACATGGCTGTTCAAGGGCACCATCATGGAGAACATCCGTTACGGCCGGCTGGACGCCACCGATGAAGAGGTGATCGCCGCCGCAAAGGCAGCCAACGCCGACCACTTTATCCGCACCCTGCCCGGCGGCTACCAGATGGAGCTGAACGAGGACGCCTCCAACGTCAGTCAGGGACAAAAGCAGCTGCTTACCATCGCCCGCACCATTCTGGCAGATAACCGCATCCTGATTTTGGACGAGGCCACCAGCAGCGTGGATACCCGCACCGAGCAGCGCATCCAGACCGCCATGGACCGCCTGATGGAGGGGCGCACCAGCTTTGTCATCGCCCACCGCCTTTCCACCATCCGGGATGCCGACCTCATCCTTGTGATGCGGGACGGCGACATTGTGGAGCAGGGCACCCACGACCAGCTGATCGAGGCCGGCGGCTTCTACGCTGACCTGTACAACAGCCAGTTTGAGGACGTGGTGGATTAAAGCACCTGTCGTCACAATATAATTGCAAAAAGAGCACCTGTCGCCTTTTTAGGGCAATAGGTGCTCTTTGTTTTACCCTCTCAGTCATCGCTGCGCGATGCCAGCTCCCCCGAGAGGGGGAGCTTTTCAGCAGCTGCCGGTGCCAGCTCTCCTGAAGGGAGAGCTGGCACGAAAGTGTCTGAGAGGGTTTTCGTCTTTTCTTTATGATTCCTCCACCGGTTCCAGCTTCAGGCCGAACAGCTTTTCCGAGAGGGACGGCAGCTGTTGCTGCAAGGCGCGGACATAGGCCATTACTACCGGATCCTCGCGCTTTTGCCCCAGCACAACGCCGAAGCGGTGTCCCCTGCCCCAGTCCAGTACCCGCACAAAACTGAGGTCCGGCCTGCGGTAATAGACCGCCGGGACCATCTTGAGTGCCGGGTCGCCGTAGGCCGCACTGCGGATACCGCCCACCGGCGTAAACTCCACCCCTCGGTCCATTCCCTCCTGCAGCAGGCTTGTTTCGTAGACAGTCTGGTACATCTCCTTGATGGGTAGCCAGCGATATTGCAATGCCTGTTCCAAGGTCAATCTGCCCACCGGCATATCAGCGGGCGGGTGGATGGGGATGCAAAGTTCTGGCATATAGAACAGCGGCACAAAGGTAAGCCCCTGCGCGTAGAACTCTGCACTTTCCAGCTGGAAGGAAAGATCCATCTCCCCTTTTTTCAGGCTGCGCCAGACCTCGCTGCGGTTGGCACACCACCCCAGAATGGAGGTATACTGCAGGCACAAGTCACTTGTCAGGGAAAACAAGTCGTATGCGAACATCCGCATTGCCTCATGGCAGCCTGCAATCACCAGATGCCGTTCCGGCGGTTTTTCCTGCTGTTGCACCGCGCGGGCGTGGCGCACCGCCTGCTGATACAGAGCCACCAGCTTCTTTGCCTTGGGGTAAAAATCCTGTCCCGCCGGGGTCAGCACCACCCGGCGGGGCACGTGCTGGAACAGCTCGAACTGCAGCTGCCCTTCCAGCGTGCGGATCTGCTGCGAAAGTGCCGACTGGGAAAGATACAGTGCCTCTGCCGCCGCAGAAAAGCTGTTCAGTTCCACGATCTTTACAAAGCCTTCCAGTGCGCTCTCGTTCATGCTTTTCTCCCTCCCGCAATACATTAGGTTGGCCTAAATTATAATATAAAAAATATGAATTGTAAACAGCACCCTTCTACGCTACAATTGTTAAGGATTCCGCAAAGTGCCTTTTACTTTGCTGCACGATAAGAAGGAACACAAAGAAGAACAAAAAGAAAGAGAGCGTACCTATGAACAAGATTTCCCGTAAGGGCTTTATCAAGATCGCCGCTGCCGCCGCCATGAGCGGTGTGACCGCCGGTGCTCTGGCTGCCTGCAATTCCGCTTCCGGTTCTGCCTCCACTTCCGGTGCTGCCGGTCAGTACATCCCCGGCACCTACGAGGGCACTGCCGAGGGTATTTCCTCCACCGTCAAGGTCACTATGACCTTCTCCGACAGCGCTGTCACCGACGTGGTGGTGGATACCTCCGGCGAGACCGCTTCCTTCGGCGCTGCCGCTGCCGACGAGCTGCGCGAGCAGCTGCTGGCTGCTGGTTCTGCCGAGATCGACGGTGTTTCCGGTTCTACCATCACCTCTAACGCCGTGATGAAGGCTGCCAAGAGCTGCTACGCACAGGCAAAGGGCGAGGCCGTGGTCTCCAGCGTGCAGCTGCCCACCGGCGATGAGAACGACTGGCTGGGCAAAGAGCCTGACATCGACGAGGCCGCCATCACCGAGACCGTGGACACCGACATCCTGATCGTGGGCGCTGGCAATGGCGGTATGTTCGCTGCCGCCTATGCGGCTGCCAACGGCCTGAACTTCCGTGTTATCGAGCAGAACGCCAACGTGCAGGACACCCGTCACTGGTACGGCGCTGTTGATTCTGCTGCCGCTAAGGAAGCTGGCGAACCCGCCACCGATAAGGCAAAGCTGCTGAGCGAGATCTCCCGCTACGCCTCCGGCAAGTGCGACCAGCGCGTTGTCAAAACCTGGATCAACGAATCTGCTGCCATGCACGACTTTATGCGCAGCATTCTGGAAGATAAGTACGGCTGGGTGTGCGATTTCACCTCCGGCA
>OLPS01003844.1_pt1 | contig 11242 bp, 10 predicted proteins | sample 1673071 | NCBI WGS metagenome assembly OLPS01 (sample SAMEA3136752, study PRJEB25190) | human gut metagenome | reverse complement strand
GATACAAGCCATAATTGCCATTCTGATACCGTATAGGCATTAAGGGTGACTCACGAAATGCGTGATACATAATATTCCATAAGTCAGTATCTGGATCAGATACTTTATGCGTAGCTGGAGCTTTTCTATCATCTCGAGAGGCAGATAAATTTAATGAGATATCTAATCGTTGACTAATTTTACTGTCTATATTTGAACGTATATTAAATCTATTATATGACATATTTGGCATTAGCCCATCCTTCTTATAAAAGCCTGCAGCCAAAGAATATTTCATATCTTCTTTACCACCAATGATGCTTAAGTGGTGATTATGAAATATTCCTCGTTCACTTAAAACGGCTTCCACTTGATTACTATTAGCAAAGTGATCAGGATCTGTTCCGTCTTTTATAGTTTGGAGAACTTCTTCAGAGTAGGGTGCATTAGCTCCATCATTTCTGTAAGCTTCATTCAGCAGCAAGGCATAATTGTAAGAATCTAAATATTTAGGTAATCTACAAGCATCTTGCCATCCTACATATCCATTGTAAGAAACCTTTGGCTTTCCAACAACTCCCCTTTTAGTTGTAATTAGAATTACACCATTAGCTGCTCGCACGCCATAAATAGACGAAGCTGCTGCATCTTTTAATACAGAAATACTAGCTATATCATTAGGATTCACATTATTAATAGATGATTCTACACCATCAATTATAACCATCGCATCTGCATTTCCAAGCGTTCCAATACCTCTAACTCGCAAATTACCCATATCTGCTCCAGGTTGACCAGAGTTTTGCACAATGGTTACTCCTGGAACCTGCCCTGTTAGCATATTAAAAGGATCTGAACTTGTACGGTTATCTAACATTTTTGCATCAATTGTACTAACCGCACCTGTTAGATTCACTTTCTTTTGAGATCCATAACCTACAACCACCACTTCATCTAGTGTTTCTGTATCTTCTTTCAGAGTAATATTAAGGAAAGATTTATTTCCTACCGGAATATCTTGAGTATTATAACCAATATAAGAAACTTGCAAAGTAGCATTGCTTGGAACGGACAAATCAAAGTTACCATCTATATCTGTAATACTTCCTACAGTGGCATCTCCTTTTAAAGTTACATTGGCACCAATAATAGGTTCCCCGGCCGAATCTTTTATAGTACCCTTAATTTTCTTAACCTTCTCATCATCTTTCAGAGTGATAACAATATAATTGTTATTCACTTGATAGACACAATTGGTTCCTTTTAGCAAATCCGACAGAATTTGCAATACATCCTGATTCTTTTGATTCAAGACAACTTGCTTATTGACATCCAGTTGTGAAGTGTTATAAGCAATCTTATACTTCGAAACAGATTCAATTTTCTCAAACGCTTGCTTTAAAGAAAGACGTTCCCCATTGAAGGAAACTTTCTGTGCATTAACAGAGAGGCTGCCGGCTAGAAATAAACCAACACCAAGCCCCAACACTCGAATAAATTTCTTGTTCATTTCATATTAGATTTATTAACGACATAAGGTGTACGTACATGAGAAAGACAATTCAAATAAATACTACACCCAATGGCTTTATGTTAATAAATACTAAACCGCTATCTTAAATAGATATTCTTGCCAACAATTTCATATTCTATACCGGGAACCAATATTTTAATGATTTGAAGTACTTGCTCCAACGATTCATTTCTATTAAAATGAACTCTCAAACTTTGATTCTGGTAAATAGATGTACGCACATGGAATTTCACACCATACACACGTTCCAAAGTATGAAGAACATCATTAAACGGCACATTGCCAAAGAACAACCCTCCCATACGCCAATCGGAGTGGGAAACAGCATTCACTTTATGCTGCTGTACTGTCCCTGTGGAAGGAGTATATATCAACTGGTCATTGGGTTCCAGAAAATATTTATCCGGTTGTTTATTTACCTTTACCTGTAACCTGCCGGTTTCCAATGTAGCCATTATCTGATTATTGTCCGGATACGCCGAAATATTGAATGTCGTACCAAGCACTTCCAACTCTAAATGGTTGGTAGTGACAATAAAAGGATGCTCTTTATCTTTTGAAACTTCAAAGAAACCTTCTCCCGCAATATAAACATTGCGAGATTCAGATATGAAACTGGAGGGATATATCAACAAAGTACCGGCATTAAGCCAAACCTTACTCCCATCAGGAAGAACCACTTCTTCACGTGTACCCATAGCTGCATAGCGCTGCATATAAGTCACTTCAGACAACGTCTCCTTCACATAATCCTTTGCAGAATAATAATGGTAAGCCGAAACACACACCATAATGAAAGGAATAGTCCAAATAGCAGCTACTCTCCCCCAATTTATTCTTTTCGTATTTCTTATATGTTCCCGATGTACAAATTCGATAGTCTGTTCTTCTTTTTTAAATTCTAAAGAGGTCTCCAAATTATAAAAAGCCTTCTCTATTTTTTCGTCAGAGCAAGAAGCATCGTCCAGTTTATCCCAAATTTGTGAAACAGCTTCTTCTCTTGCTTTATCTTCCACAGGAAAAACCATACGATTATAAACACGTTCTGTTATCTCATCAGAGACTTCATGATGAAAGAAAAAGTCTATTATCTTATGTATATAATTATTCATTTTCACATTTTATATAAAAAAGACAGTTCTGTCTTATGATATACCTAAACCGACAGTATTAAATAAACTAAAATAGAAAGAGCCAAAGCGTCTCTCAGTTCATTTAAAGCGATATTCAAATGATTCTCCACCGTTTTTTTCTGTATCCCCAGTTTCTCTGCTATTTGTTCGTTAGAAAGTCCTTTTATCCGACTCAACTTATATATCATTTTCCTTTTAGGAGGCATCTCATTCACTACCATATCAATTAATAATTGCAAATCTTTCGCTATCAATTTATCATAAGGAGTATATTCATCAGAAATCTCGGGAACATTATCTTCGCTTGTAAACCGGGAAACTTTTTTAGTTGTGATATAATTAAAAACGGTATATTTGGTAAGCATGAACAAATAAGAATCAAAATGATGTACCTTGTGAAAAATCGCTCTCTTATTCCATAGTTTTATAAAGACAATTTGAGTCAAATCCTCAGAATCATCCAAATCTTTTATAAATCCCCGTATAAAAGCATATACCTTAGGATAAAACAGCTTGAATATCTTATGAAAGGCTTCATGGCTGCCAGAGGCAAATTCTCCTACAACTTCCGGTTCTACAATCATTTATTAAGATTAATTCAAATGAAACGGGTGTAAATGTAGGGAAATTATTAGAAGATACCAAATTTTTATTCTAAAAGTATAATTTTCGTTTATAGAGATAAAGGAATACAAAACGAACTGCCTCCTATATTCGAGCAGAAACATATCTTCCGATCTAACAGCAACATATCACTCGAATATGGGAAGCGGAAAGAAATATCTGCAAACAAATTTATTTTGTCAAAGTTAAAGATCGTTACTGATTTCATATAATCCAACCAATTGTTGATTACGTTGGCAATCGAGATTGAGAATTTATAATAAACATGGTTCATTAACTTTTTTAGATTATAAGCCATAGTTGCCAATAAGACATGTTTGTTCGCGAATTTTATACCTCTGGTATGTACTTTTCTCATAGCCCTAAAATCAAGCAATGTGCCTAAAACCGATTCGACTGTGGCGGAACTTAATTTTTTCATTTTTCATCCCATTGGTGAATGTTAACTTTAGTTTGCCTTGCTGTTCATGCTAATCTACCAAAAAATAACAGTCGTCGAAATTCTGTTATGGTGTATATATGTTTTTATACTTTATACATTGTAAGACGAATACATACAGCTTTTCTATCTATCGGTGAATAAAGAATTTACATCTATCTCTTCCATCCCAAGCACCCTCTCGATATCTTTCAGTATTCTGGTATAATTGTCAGATATTTCCTTCTCCGTCCTGAACGCGACTACCGGCAGCGGTTCCTCCTCCAGTTCGAACAGCCTGAACTTCTTCCTGAAATGCCCTTTGATATTGGAACGGTTTCCCATTCCGATAAATTCCCCCGGTTCCAATGAAGCGAAGTCCTTCGATTCATATATCTCTTCCTTCTGTGTGCTGATGGTCACGCTGGAATTACGGCCGCCACCGCTGCTGCCGGAACTGGTGGACTTCTTCTCCTTCTCGTATTTCCCGAAAAAGAGAGGGTAATATTTCAATGCCTCCACATCCTGTGTGCGGCCCAGGAAGATATTTCCGAAATTCGCCTCTATGGACGACCTGTCCAGTTTGCTGTACAGTTTCTCCAGCTTGGCTCCGGACTGGGTGAGCAGCAGAAACGCCGCCCCGTACTCGCGCAGGACGGAAGGCAGCTTCTCGAAGTCACGCACCTTGAAGGTGGTCATCTCGTCCAGGATAAATACAAAGGGAACCCTGTTCTCCATGGAGAACGAGCGCGAGGCGATACTCATTACCATGGCGATGACGGGGGATATCACCGACTCCGTTGCATAGTTGTTGCTGATTGCAAAAAGTTTCGGATGTTCAGGATCAATCAGATTGAAGTCGAAGTCATTCCCTGTCAGCACATAGCATATGTTCTCATTGGTGGCCAGCTTCGCCACATAGTTGCTGAGAGTGGACACATAGGAGGCCTGTGTTTTCTCACTGCCTTCCGCCTTGAGGTACGCCCCCGCCATCATGGCGCTGATATCGTTCAGCTTCAGGAATTCCTGAAGCTGTCCCGTATCGGCCTTCATCACGAAGTTGACAATATGCGGCAGCGTGCAGCATTCCGGGAACTCGTCCCAAAGCCTGTACGCCACGCCGTTCAGGATGCCAAGCGCGCCCGTATACCATTCGTCCTGTTTGGATGTGGGCGGCATCAACGCGCCCAGTACGTCCTCCATCAGCTGCATGAGCATCGTCCTGTCCTTTATATTCCTCCTGTCCAGCGGATTGAAGCGGTAAGTCCGGTTCATGTCCGTGAAATTTACATAATAGAACTCATGGGGGTATCCGTGTTTCCTGATCAGGTTGTATGCAGTCCGGGTATAGTCAAAATCCTTGAAGTCATAGATGAAACCGGCGAATCCGGACCTGATGTACTGTTCCATCAGCGGTTTGCCTATGGATTTGGTCTTGCCGGAACCGGCTCCTCCATAGACAAGGAAATTGGAGAACCAGTAATAATATCTGATAATTGTCCCGTCCGTGGCGTGAAGGGAGAGCAGGGCTTTTCCGCCCTTTCCGCTTTCTGTCCCTCCTTTGAAAGAAAGACGAAGAAGTACGGAAACGACACCCGGAAGCAGGGACCACCACCCGTCCGGGATGGTGGCATGTGCGACAGCTGTTTCTGCAAGTATCAACAGCAGGAACAGGACATGTGACATCCGGGATTTTCCCGGAAACAGACAGCTGGCAATGCCGCCGCCAAAAAGCAGGGCTGCCAGTCTCATAATAAACATATGATCCATATTCATAAATTGATTTAGATTTTTCCAGTAAGCGCATCCTTTACCAGTCTTTTAGCTTCCGCTATGAGAGCCTGTTTCGGATTCACCATGAAACGGAACATCCGGTAAGACACATCCAGCATCTTCCTCTCGTTTCTGAATTCTTTCTGCAGGATGGCGGATTTGGCCATGCTCATCGCCTCGTTCTTTCCTGGAACATAATGGTAGGTGTGTTCCCTGCCGTCCTCGTAATACTTGTGTGTGGCCTTGTAACCATACATGCTGATGAACCGGTCCGCACACCGGGATTTCCACTCCATGTGTTCGAAACCCACCATGACTTTCTTACCGTTTAGTTCATTAAATGAACCTTTACTTCTTGCTAATGGTGAAAGTCTTACTGTTTGTGTCACATCGTTCCGTGACACGATGATATGTACATGAAGCTGTAGCCCGGGCTTCCTGTCCCCTGACTTTGCCTGTCCCTCCTTCACTTCCTCATCACTGTTCCTGTAGTGGCGTTCCGTTTCCACCCTTCCAAAATAAACAAGATCCTTTCCTGATTTTGTCTTCTCCCTGCGAAAATTCTCCGCATACAGGTCCATACAGTTCCGGGAGTAATTCTTCAACTCATGAATGACTTTTTCCTGTTCCTCCACGGTGAGCTGCTCAAATTCCGTCACCTGCTTTCCTGTAACCTTCCGGATCAGATGAGCCGCTTCATCCTGTGAGGGATTGATGGACAGCATATAGAATTTATCATCTCCTTTCATCAGCTTCTTATGGTTGCTGTCAATCTTTTGCATGACCGTCACCGGTGGTACATAATCCTCCTCATGGGAGAAGAAAGTGTCATAATAAGGTTTGTCTTCAAGACTTTCCTTCAACAGATATTCCACCAGTGCCCGGCACCTATCCTTGTTGTCGCATACACAGGGTGTGTTGACCGGTTTATGTACCTTTACAAACATTCCACCTGGATTTAGTTCTGATAATAATCATAAGGTTCCTATTGAAATTTCTTGAATACAGATTCATGTATGATACTGCATTTTTTTCAACTCACCGCCTGTCGTCCTCTGTTCCTTCATGGTGACAGCCCGAACTTCATAATCCCCTTTCAGATAATTCGCCGGACTATATGGACACTTCATTCTGTAAAGGATTGCTGGAAATATGGTAGAATATGCCATTCTTTTTTTTGATTGTTGCCAGCCTTCCGCATAAACCACATTGGCGCCATATAATATTTTCTTGTGAAAAAAAAGTATCATACTTTCTCTGTTCAAACTGTATTCCCACTTCGGATGAGTCGGTACAGGACGGGCCATTACCTGTTTTATGAACATATTTCCTTTACTTTATATAACAACATTTCCAGATAAACCGGTGCGACAAAATAATCTGTTCCTTTTTCCGCCTTCTTGAAGTTCTTTTGGTCGAAAGCGTTTTCCAGCAGCCTGACAACCTGTTCCAATTTTCTTCTGCCTTCCACGTCAGGAGCACTTGCTTTTTTCAAGCGTTCCACTTCCGCTTTCAGTTGGGTGACCTGTTTGTCGGCCCGGTCCAGCAATTCATCACTGTGCGCTTCCGGCGCCGGAAGCAACTTGTCGATCTTATCTTTCTCTATGGCACGGATGATTTTGATGATCCGTTCGATTCCCTGAAGTTCCAGTGTCTTGAACTTCCCGTTGATTGATGTTCGGGGATCCACCCCGTTCCGCTCAAAGTAGGACAGCATTGTCTCAATGAATTCACTGGCCGACACGCTTCCTTTCATTTCGTCCAGATGCTGTTTCACATCTATGGATACACGAATGGTTTTTGTAATTTTTGTTTGCATAATCTTGAATCTTTCTGCAAATGTAAGGGCGGACCAGCACAACCTTTTTGTACTGCCTCCATATTATTTTCTGTAGATTTTTCGTCTACACTGTAAAGAGCTGACAATCAATTATATATAAAAATATGTAGATTTCATATAGACAATACAATTACTTGATTATCAACATAAAAAAGCTAAAATCTACAGAAAAAGTAGACTATTTGTCTACAAAAAAAATCATAATCAATTGACAATCACGGCTCTGCGTGATTTGGTTCATGGCTTTGCCTGAACCCTGCTTGCTCTTCCTTATTATTTTTTCAAAGAAAAAATGGAATTTCTCGGGCAGAGCCCTTCCCTAGAGAGAAGGAAAGCCATGCGGTACGGAGATGGATACGGAAGATATGTGACAGACTGAGGGAGGCGTATTCCGTCCTTGGGGGCTTGCAAAGAGACCGGCGATATTGCCGGTGCGAACTTCCAGGAGTATGTGCCGTTTCCGATCTCGCAAGATGCGGGAGAACGGACGGCAGACCTGATTTGTAATCCCGGAAAAAAGAAAGTGTCCTCAGAGCGGATCGGAGAAGTGGCGGCGAGCCGGCGGACAAACCGGAAGACAATACGGGCAGATATTATTAAACAAACCGATTCTGAAAATCAGGAAAAGTACAATAACTGTTTCTGCATAATCTTCTCGGAAAAAAGAAAATGAACAATACCTGACAATACTTATGGGTTGCCAATGGAAGTGTGCATGAATCTTCCTGTTCATGAACGAATAAAAATATAGGTAATCTGAAAATGATGGTGGAGAACCGGACATGCCTGGTGGCGTCAAGAAGGAACAAAAGGAATCGGGCAGGATTATTTTGAATGGTCCTCTTTTTCCGCGAATCCGATAGGTATACATTCCAAATTGACGTGTCATTTTTTTTTAAGAAAATAGCCATTCAAAATATCCATCCAATACTTAATGCCAATATTTTAAAGTGTTTTAATTTTAAAACATTAAAGCATTTAAATATTAAAATGTTAAAACTTCGGTCATGAATACTTTACATGAAGTCATGTATCTGTTGTTTTATGATATTTGTTTATATGTAGAATCCGTATCATTGTTAAAATATCATACACGTAATTCTGTAATCCACCCTTTACATTATGTGAGAATCAATGGATATTCTTTTTTCAAAGGGATGCCGACGGTTCGATTTGAAAACATATTAATATCAGAATATTTTAAAATTAAAATATCAAACAATTTTAATTTTAAAATATTACAACATTAAAATATTGACACGGACGGGTATGGAGTTGTAATCCGTATCTTTGCCCCATGTCCTTTTAGAAAAAGGAAATATGCCATTATGCCTCCTGAAAATGTCTATATTTGCGTTTCAATAATATAAATGATATGGACAGAACTAAGGACGCATGCAGACACCAATCAAACAACAGAGTCATCATGTGGTACAAAATAAGAGAATTATATTCAAAAGGATTTAACAAAAGTCAGATTGCGTTCCAGCTTGGTCTGCATAGAAGTACGGTGCGCCGGTACTTGAAAATGGACGAGGACACATTAACTGCAAAATTGCAGCATCGCAGGCGATATCCCCGCATACTTGACAAATACGAAAGTTATGTCTGTGACGTTCTTTCCCGGTACAGGTTCCTGTCCGCCTCCCAGATTCATGACTGGATGAAGGAACAGTATCCTGATCTTCCTGTTGTCTGCGGAAAAACCGTATACAATTTTGTGGAAACTGTACGTCGTAAGTATAATCTGGACAAGGAGGGGCTTTCCAAACGTGTTTATGAGAAAATGCCGGATACCCCTTACGGGGAATATGCCCAGATGGATTTCGGAGAAAGCCGCATGCCCACATACAGGGACGACTTTGTCAAAGTTTATTTTTTTGTCATGGTGATGAGCCGTTCCAGGCAGAAGTTCGTGTATTTTTCCTGTACGCCTTTCACATCAGCCCTGGCCGTATATGCCCATGAACTGGCTTTCGCATATTTCGGAGGGAAGCCGAGAAGGATAATCTATGACCAGGACAAAGTCCTGCTGGTCAGAGAAAACCTGGGTGACCTCATATTGACAAGAACGTTCCGTGCCTTTGTCAACGAGCAGCATTTCCAGCCCGTGTTCTGCCGTCCTGCTGATCCGGAAAGCAAGGGAAAAGTGGAAAATGTGGTCAAATATGTCAAGCGTAACTTTCTTGCCGGACGGACATTTAACAGCCTGGAAGTCCTTAACACCGAGGTCCTGCAATGGCTGGAAAAAACAGGAAACGGCAAGATACATGGAACCACACGCCTGGTTCCGGCTGAGGAATTTGAGATTGAACGGAAATATCTGTTGCCATACTATGGAGAACCGGTGCCCCCCAAAGACGAGCCGAAAGAGTATCATGTCCGCAAGGACAATACGGTACGGTACCGGACCAACTACTACAGTGTGCCCTCCGGCACCTATAAAAATCGGAACACCGTTGTATGGCTTCTTGAGAATAACGGACATATCGAGCTGTACGACAAAGAGAGCGGTAAACTCATATGCAGGCATGAGTTGTGTCCCGGAAAAGGGAAAAATGTATGTGACAAAAGACATCATAAGGACAAGACACGGAGCGTGAATGACTTGCAGGTCCGGATCCGAAAGCGGACGGAAGATGACCCCACCGTTATTCTGTGGCTCCGGAATCTGGAAAGGGAAAAGCCGCGCTATTACAGGGACAATATGAAACTGCTGCTTCATGTGATATCCGAATACGGCAAAGAAACAGTGATAGCAGCCCTGCAGACCTGTCTGGAAAAAAACATATACAACAGCCTTTCCGTGCAGGAAATATCCGGCTCAATCCACAGGAGTAAGGACAATATGAACGGGATGACTTTCCAAGCTCCGACATCCATTCCGGAAACAGCGGACTGTCATCCTGAAAAAACAGATATAAACCAATATAACAAGTTTTTTGAATGATACAAAGTGAAAAATTGAAAGCACACGCCAAACGTCTGCGGCTTTACAACATTGCAAACCGCATGGACAGCATTCTGCATCATGCACAGGAAGAAAAACCGACCTACCCGGAATTCCTGTCCCTGGTATTAGGCACCGAAGTTGAGATGAAAGAGAGGAAAGACTACGAGAGACGCCTTGTTGCGGCACGTCTGCCCCGAAAACATGATCTTGACGAATACGACTACAATTTTTATGAGGGCATAGACCGCCGACAGATGAAGGAGCTTCGTGAACTGGTATGGCTCCGTGAAGCTTATAACCTGATCCTGATGGGACCATCAGGAACCGGAAAGACATTTCTGGCAGCCGGTCTTGTCTTTGATGCGGTCAAGGCCGGTTACAAGGCATACCTGATGACAATGGAGGATATCGTAAATTGTCTCAGACTTAAAGACATCTCAACTCCGGCCATGATGACTTATAACAAGATTCTGCGCGCACAGCTGCTGGCAATAGATGATATCATGCTGTTTCCTGTGAAAAGAGAAGAAGCAACTGCCTTCTTCAACCTGGTAAACACCCTACATGAGAAGACATCCATCATCATTACAACCAACAAGGCACCTACAGAATGGGTAGAAACATTGAATGATGAAATCCTTGCCAGCGCTTTGCTTGACAGGCTGCTTTATCGATGTGAAGTCATCAAGTTCACCGGCAGTAGCTACCGGTTAGAAAACAGGCAGACGATTTTCAAGACTACAACAGGAACGAGAAACGAACTTATGAAGCCTTAGTTACCGGTGTATTCTGTGGCATATTTAACTTTTCTAAAAAAAGGCACAAGAAAGTTTGCAAATTACACACCGTGCTCCCTCAATACCGGGAAGTATTTGATCTTTGTGCGGACCGGGCTGCCGTCCGTTTTGAGGACGGCCGGACAGGGGTGGTGGATAAGTCCGGAGTCCTCATGGTGGTGACAGACCGCTGCCGGAGATTGAGATTCCTG
>OLPS01003834.1_pt1 | contig 11262 bp, 6 predicted proteins | sample 1673071 | NCBI WGS metagenome assembly OLPS01 (sample SAMEA3136752, study PRJEB25190) | human gut metagenome | reverse complement strand
CGTAGACGCTGCCCAGCCACAGTCCGCCGGTCAGCGCGGCTCTGGCGTAAGGCTTCCACGCGCGGGTAAACGCAGGACCGAAGGCGATACCGTCCTTGTCAAAAAAGCTCTCTCCCAGCGATTCCACGCCCACCTGAAAGTAGTTGAAGTGGTAATCGTGGACGAAAAAGCTCTTGCCGCCCGACCATTCCGCATATCGCTCCGCCATCGCGTACAGTCCCTCCCAGGTGGACAGCTCGTCCAGAGCTGCGCCGGTTTCGGCGGAAAAACGATCGAAAGCCGTCTTGTTCACAAAGAGGATCTCCGTGGATTTTGCCAGCGGCAGAATGACCAGGCGATCATCGACTGTCCCTTCCTCAATAAATTCCGGAAGGTAGGAATCCAGCTCTTCGTCTGTGAAATAGTCGTGATAATCCGCCAGAATGTTCTCATCCGGCAGGGCCAGCACGGTCTTGGGGTAGGACACGAACAGATCGGGCAAAGCGGGCGCGCCGGGGTCCTTGTAGGCGGCCGCCAGCACGTTTTCATGGATCACGCCGCTGTTGCTGACGCTGTCCACCCGCACCCGAATGCCCTGCTCCTGCCCGACGGTACGGTTGAACTCATCCACCAGCGTATTCATGGGCGAGTTTACCTCGCCGCCGTAAACGTGCCAGAGGGTAATGGTAATCGGTTCTCTGTTGTTTTCCCCGCAGGCGGCGAGGCACAGCACAAGACCGGCAGCCAGCGCCGCCAGCATAAAAATTCGTTTTTTCATGGGTATGCCTCTTTCCTTTTCTTTCCTTGTAAAAGTGAGGTGGGATATGATACAATGAAACTGTAACCGAGAGGTCGCTCCCGCTCGCGTGCGGCTCGCTGACGAACGGAGTTCCTCTCTCGCTCCACGGATCATTTTTACGATGCCGAACCGGCTTCGGCGGCTTCGTACACCCTTCTTATACCACAGTTTTCAGATTCTGTCTGTCCCCTAAATCCTCGATTCTGGGTACAAATCGAAAAAAAATTTCAAAAAAATCCGCGTTTTCATCGAACGTCTGTTCTATTTTGGGGGTTTTTTCCATGAAAAAGCGTTTTCTGCCCCTGCTGCTGTCAGCAGTCCTTCTTCTGGCGCTCTCCGGCTGCGGAGAGGACACTTTGCTGGAAAAAAATGACCCGGTCACTGTCGATTTCTGGCATGTCTACGGCGAGCAGTCCGGCTCTCCGATGGATGCGCTGGTGCAGGAGTTCAACAGCACCATCGGTCAGGACACCGGCGTCCGCGTGCGGGTCTCCAACCTGTCCAGCGCGGCCGAGATCGGCGGCTTTCTCAAGGAAGCGCAGAACGGCGGCGACCTGCTCAATATGCCCGACCTGTTCACCTGCCACATCGCTGACGCGGTCGCTCTGGGCGAGGAAAATCTGGTGGACTGGCGCGACTGGTTCACGGAGGAGGAGCTTTCCGACTTCGTGCCCGGCTTTCTTGAGGACGGCATGGGCGCGGACGGCAGGCTGCTGCTCTTCCCGATCTCCAAATCCACCCAGCTTTTCATGTGCAACGGCACCGGTTTCGACCGCTTTTCCGATGCCTGCGGCGTGAAATATGAGGACCTCGCCACCTGGGACGGCTTTTACGACGCAGCCGCCAGATTCCATGACTGGTCGGGCGGCAGGACATTCTGTGCGCTGGACTATCCCATCCGGGCCGTCGAGCTTCGCGCCATGGAGTGCGGAAGCGGCAATTTTTATACCGAAAACGGCTGGTACGACCCGAATAACGCCGTTTTCAAGGAGAGCTGGATGCAGTTCGCCCGTGCGCTCGCTCAGGGGCACGTGGTGGTCTCCGACCTCTACTCCAACACGCAGGTGATGACCGGCGAGGTGCTTTCCGGTCTGGGTTCCTCTGCCGCGATCCTCTACTATAACGATACCGTCACCTATCGCGACGGTACGCAGGAGCCGATGGATCTCCATGTGCGGCCTATGCCCAGAACCGCAGGCCGCGACGCCCTGATGACGCAGGCCGGGGTTGGTCTTGGCGCCTGCAGGACCACCGACCAGAAGGCGGAGGCGGCGGCGCTCTTTGTCCGCTGGCTGACCGAGCCGGAGCGAAATCTGGATTTCGTGGCGCAGACCGGCTATATGCCGGTGCGCATCGGCGCCTTTGACGACATCGAAAATTACGACGGATTCCCCGAACCGGCGGAGAGCTACCGGCAGCTTTATGCCGCGCTGAAAACCATGCGGGAGGACTATACTCCCGTGTCCGAGCCGCGCTTCGCGGACTATTACAGCAAGGTTTCCGTCCTCTACGACGGGCTGCGTCAGATGCAGCAGGAGCTGCCCCGGCGCGCCGCGTCCGGCGAGGATGTGAACGCACTGGCGGAGGAGACATGGGCGCTGCTCTGCTCCATCCGGTAAATCATCCCACGATTTTTGGAGGATATGGATCATGACGCGATCCTCTCTTTCTGAATTTCATAATATCCGCCGCTCCATGCAGAAGCGGCTGGCATTTTATATGATCACTCTGGCTCTCATTCTGGCGGCAGCGCTGGTGGCGGGTCTGTTTTTCTTCAATCAGCTGAAAAGTCCTCGAGAGGAGCTGGTCACATCGCTGAACTTCCGCATGGAGGCCTTCGTCTCGGATATGGCATCTCTGTGGCGGAACGTTGCCGTCATGGGCATCCACCTCTCCGAGGACATGACCGCCATCGTGGAGGAGCAGACGCCGGATCTGCCGGCGGCGAGCTGGGATCCGGACACCGCAGAGCGTCTGCAGGGAGCCATGCTGGATTCGCTGTGTCAGTACGTCCGGCAGGCAGACTGCTCCGGCGCGTTTGTGATGCTGAACGCCTCTTTGAGCGGCGATGACTTCCGCAGCGGTCTGTTCCTCCAGCGCGGCAACTCTGCCCGCATGAGCAGCGATCTGCTGCTCTACCGGGGCATGGCCGGTGCCGGGCGGCAGAATCATGTGATGCCCCACCGAAAGTGGGCGCAGGAATTCAGGCTTTCGGATTTTCCCGGCCTTGCCGAGCATCTGAATACCGCCTCCGCCCCCATTGACCGTGACTGCCGGACGACCGCGCTGCTGACCCTGCCGGGCACCTCGGAGCGCGCGATCCTGCTGACCGTTCCCATGCTGGGAGCGGACGGCACGGTATACGGCCTGTGCGGCTTTTCCATCAATCAGACTTACTTCTCCGCCCACCACATTCAGCCCTCCGGCATGAGCAGCCTTGCCTGCGTTCTGTCGGACGGTGCGGACGGTCTGGACGCTTCCCAAAGCCTCGTCACCTATCCCGCCGATGGCTTCTGCTTCGTGCCGGAGGAACGGCTGACGGAAAAAAGCATCCGGGAGGAACTGACGGCGTACAGCGGGACAGAGTCCTCCTTTGTGGGACTTTCCCAGCCGTTTCTCGCAGCTGTCGGAGATCCGGAGCCGCACACGCTCACCGTGCTGTTTCCCCGGCGCACCTATCACGGCATTCTGCTGAAAAGCGTTCTGGAGATCGGCGGACTTTTGCTGCTGCTGCTGTTTTTCGGCGTGGTCTGCTGTCTTTACTATACCCGCCGCTATCTGCGCCCCGTCATGCGGGACATCGAGCTTCTCAAGGAAGAGGACTGCGGCGGCGCGCAGATGACCTTCGACGAGCTTCGTCCCGTCTCCGCGAAGCTGCGCTTCCATGAGCAGACGATCACCGATCTGGAAACGGAAAAGCAGGGCATACAGCAGCGTGCCGATCTCTTCCGCTCGCAGAATGAACAGCTTCGCAGCGAAAAGCAGGATCTGCAGGGACAGGTCGAGAATATGCAGAATCAGGTAGAGGATACGCAGATACAGCTGGATGATTCACTCATGGAGATCCGCCGTCTGGCCTATCTGGGAAAAAAAGAGCTGGATTCGAAGGACTATGAGAACTTTCTGGCCGGCTATGCCCGGCTCAGCTCCAAGGAGCTCGAGATCTGCGACGCGTTGGCACGAGGCCTCAGCGCCCGTCAGTGCGCAGAACTGATCGGCAGCGCCCCGAGCACCATTGATACCTACCGGAAGCGGATCTACGAAAAGACGAAGATCCATAAGATCCGCCATCTCCAGCTCTGCTACGCGCTCATGCAGATGGAACGGGAGCAGACGAAACAAGAATAGCGAAAAAAAAGACCGGGACTGTCTCATTAGGAGACAGTCCCGGTCCTTTTTTCAGTTGTCGTCGTGCTTTTTCTTCCGGCCGAGGAACGCCAGTCCCAGAGCGGACAGTGCGCAGAGCGCCGCCCACAGGCCGCCGATGTCGCCGGTTTTCGGGACGCTCGACGTCGGAACCTCGTCCTTGATCGTGACGGTTTCCTGCTTTCCGGTCTCCTCCGGCTTTTTTTCGTCAGTGCCGGTCGGGATCTCGCCGTCCGCGATATCCTGTGCATCGACCGGCGGAAGCGGAGAGGTCGGGGTCGGATCGTCCGGAATATCTACCGGAGGATTGGTCGGATCGTCAGGCTTGGGATCCGGCTTCGGGTCAGGTCTGTGATGGCCGCCGCCACCGCCGCCGCCCGGATTGTCGCTTTTTTTCGTGTTGGTGACCGTGAAGCCGTTCTGCGCATCGCCGGAAACCGCAGTGTCATAGCCCTCTACTGTCTCCTCGGAGACCGAGTAGGTGAAGCCGCTGTCCAGACCGGTAAACGTATGCGACCATGCGCTGCCGTCCTTGTCGAGCGACTTTTCGCTCAGCAGGGCCGTACCGATCACCGTGCTGCTGCCTGCCGCATCTGTGCGGATCAGATTGATGGTTACTGCGGACGGGTAGCTCTCGCCGCCCTTCCAGACCTTGTGTACGGTAATGTCGATCGGCTCCGTCGGGGTATCGTTTCCGTCGAGGATGACCTCGCCGTTCGTGCCGATGCCGCCGCCGCGCGGCGCTGTGTTGCCCTGAATGAACAGCTCCGCCGCCTTTTCCGCCATTGCCCTGCCGTCTGCGGAAACGAGCGCCTTGAGCGCATAGCTCCTGCTCTCGCCTGCCGCCGGTGCAGCCGGGCTGCCCGGGTTTTGTGCGTCGAACCGTTCATTGCCGCAGCCGCCGAACTGTCCTGCGCTGATCAGCGCGTTGTCGCGGTACCAGGTGACCAGCGCTCCGCCAAGCTGTCTGCCGGAGAAGCTGCTGGAATAGCCGCTCTCCTTGGACAGGAATGCAAGGTCATCGCCCGCCTGCTTTGCGGTGTTGCCGAATACGGCGCTGTCCGTACCGAGGGAGACCGTGCCGGTCGGGCAGGACCAGATGCCGCCGCCCATAATTTCTGCGGTATTGCCGGTAACGAGTGCCTTTTCGATGCGGATGTTGTACGGAGGCGTGCTGACATAGACACCGCCGCCGTTCATGCCTGCCTTGTTGTTTACGATAAAGCCGCCGCGGAGGACAACCGTATTCTGAGAAAAGCTGTAAACGCCGCCGCCGCAAGAGGCGGAATTGTTCGAGATCGTGCCGCCGTTCATGGTGAACCGGCCGCCGTCGTTCTTCGCCTCATTCGCAGTCGCAACGCCGCCGCCCATGCCGTTGCCTGCCGCACGGTTTCCGGTGATGGTGCCGCCGTTCATAGTGAATTCCGCGTTGTCCTGTACAAAGACACCGCCGCCGCCTGCGTTGACCGTCGCGGTCGTCGCGTTTGCGGTATTGCCGGAGATCGTGCCGTCGTTCATGACAAACCTTGCAGCGGTGCTCTCGTTATAGGCGCCGCCCGGCAGGCCCACCAGAACGCCCGCGCCGCGGGTGCCGGTGCCGTCGGAGATCGTGCCGCCGCCCATGGTGAACACAGAGCCTTCTTTGACCAGAACGCCTGCCGAAGCATTGTCCGCTGCCGCGGTGTTCGCCGTGATGCAGCCGTCCGTCATGTTCATCGTGCCGTTATTCAGAACGACCGCGCCGCTGTACTGGTTGGTGAACCGGTTTTCCGTGATCGTGCCGCCGTTCATGGTCAGAGAGCCGCCGCCGTCAACATAGATAACGCCGCTGTCTGCGCTGTCGCTGGCAAGGCCGAAAATTCTGCCGCCGGAAAGCGTCAGCGAGCCATTTACCCGTGCGAACCGGCCGCCGGTGATGTGATGGCACTTGAAGGTGAACGTGCCGTCCAGGATCAGCGCCGCGCCCTTCTTGATTTCGAATACCGGGCCGCTGAAGTTTTTGACGGTCGCAGCCGTGAGGTTTTTGCCGCCGTCCGTCAGCGTAACGGTTTTTCCCGCCGGAACGGTCACGGTCTCTTCGAGCGCAAAGCTTCGGGTCGCGGTGATGACATCGCCGTTCTCAGCGTTGTTGATCGCCGTCTGAAGCGTGGTCGCATCATCGTCCGCATAGATCTGCGGGCCCTCGATGGACTGCACGGTATAAACCATAATCGCTTCGACCGCTGCCGGCATGCTATCGAAGGTAGAAATGGGGTTGAGTTTTACCTTCTCCTTCGATACCGAGACCTCGGATCTGGCCGTCTCGATGACAAAGGAGGTGATCGCCTTGTCGTTTGCAAAAGCGCCGGTATCGATCGCGAGCAGGCGGCTCGACTGGCCGTCCTTGCGGCCGATCTGTACGCTGGTCAGTTTTTTACAGTTGAAGAAGGCGAGGCTGCCGATCGACTGCACGCTGTCCGGAAGCACAGCCTCCGTGATGCCGGTCGCGCGGAAGGTATCTACGCCGATTTTCTCAATGCTCTCGGGCAGGACCAGTTTGCCGGTCAGCTTTACTGCACCGTTAAACGCGCCGGCTCCGAGCGACTCAAGATTTGTAAAGGAGGTTTCATCCACTTCAAACGGAACCTGCACACTCGCGAGCGCCGAAGCGCCGATCACGCGCAGATTGGAAAGCTCCAGACCCTCCAGCTCCGTGATGCCGGTATATTTTCTGGAAATATATGCCCGGCAGTTTGCAAATGCCTTGTCACCGAGACAGGTGACATTGCCGAGGCCGGTCACGCCGGTCAGACGGAAGCAGTGGTCGAAGGCCTCCTGCGGAATTTCGGTCACATTGTCCAGACCGGTCACGCGGGACAGGTACAGACAGTTTTTGAAGGCCGCCCGGCCGAGGTTCGTCACGCTGTCCAGTGCGAGCTCGCCGGCGAACGGAACATAAACGTTGCCGTTTTCTCCGCTCTGATCGTCCGAGCCGAATGCGTAGCTGCCGATCTCTGTGATTTTTTCCGTGCCGGTAATGTTCGTCAGTGCGGAGCAGTGCTGAAATGCCTTGTCGCCGATGCGCGCGGATACATGGTTGAAGTCTACGCTCTTGAGCGAGGTCAGACCGGCGAACGCACCTGCTGCGATCTCGGTCAGCGAACCCGGCAGCGTGATGCTCTCGAGTGCGGTGTTCCGAAACGCGCTGCTGCCGATGACCTCCAGTCCCTCTGGCAGGTCGATCTGCGTCAGCGAGGTGCAGCCGCTGAACGCCGCCGTCTCGATTTTCCTGAGGGTATCCGGAAGGCCTACATGCGTCAGCGAGGTACAGCCCATAAACAGAGAGTTGTTCAGGCTCGTGATCGGCGCCTGAATGTCCACGCTGGTAAGGTTCGTGTTGTTCTGGATACCGCGCAGAACACTTACCACATCATAGCTTTCATCATTCCAGGTTACGGACGCCGGGATGACAAGCTCGGACGCATTACCTGTGTAGTCCTGCACCGAAACGCCGCCGTCTACCACGGAATACTTGATACCGTCCTCGGTAGTGAAGCCGGTGACGCGCGCCTCGACCTCAGCCGGTGCGGCCTCGTCAGCCGTCAGCGCCGCCGGGGTTGCCGACGCTGCCGGGTTTTCCGATGCTGCCGGATTTTCCGGTGCGGCCGGGTTTTCCGGTGCTGCCGGGTTTTCCGGCGCTGCCGGGTTTTCCGGTGCAGCCGGGTTTTCCGGTGCATCCGGGTTTTCCGGCGCTGCCGGGTTTTCCGGTGCAGCCGGGGGCTCCGGTGCTGTGTCGACTGCGCTCTCCTCGGAAGCCGCAGCCGTCGATTCTGTTTCCAGCTCTGCCGCAAATGCGCTGTATGTTCCCATACCGAACGTCAGATTGAGCGACAGCATGACAGCAAGCAATCTCTTGAAATATCGCTGCCTGTTACTCATAATATCAGTCCTTTATCATGAAGTCTCACAGTTCGCTGTACCCGTCCGGACATCGGCTCCGGTACGGTGCTCCCCTTGTATGATATAAGGATACCACGCAGCGGTTACAGAAAAAGATATATTTTCTGTAACCCTCTTCAAAATGTATCGGTAAAAATGCACTAAAACGCAATTGATTTTTTGTTATATATGTCCAATCCCTTATTTTCTGAACGCGCTTTCCCGGCAGCAGCCTCACCTTTTTCGAGGACCGCGACCGCTCCGGCTATACCTTTGAGCAGCGCGAAGGCTATCAGGAGATGCGCAGGCAGGACGATCAGGCGGGAAGGCAAGGCTGCATGGGCGCTTGTGACCGGACATGGCGCTCGATACCGTCAACCGCATCACCGAGCTGTGAGCGGCAATCAATCAATCGAACAGAAAAAGGGCGAAACCATACGGTTTCGCCCTTTGTTTGTTGAAAACGGAGACGGCCGATCGGCTCCGGCTCAGTAGCTGACGATCAATCCGCCGCGCTCGGCGTAGTAGCTGCAGAGCCCGCGGGTCGGCAGAATCTCGATGCTTGTATTTTCCCAGATATCCAGAATGCTGTTTTTCAGCGTCTGAGCCAGTGCGAAATTATCACAATGGCTGATCGCAACATTTCCGCCGATGAATCCGTGCTCCTTCATGGTGCTGACCAGCGTCTGTACGGCCTTTTTCGCACCGCGCGCCTTGCTTTCAAATGCGATCTTTCCCTCGTCGCTGCCGCTGCCGATGCCCCAGATGCCGAGAGCCTTGGCGAGCATACCCGTCAGACGGTGGATGCGTCCGTTCTTGATCAGGTTGTCAAACGAGGAGAGCGCAAAGAGGATTCTGGTTTTCTGCAGAAAACCTCTGGCGTGCGCCGCAATATCGTCAAAGGCATGACCCTGCCGGATCAGGCGCTCGATCTCCTTTACGCAGAGCAGAACCTCCGGTCCGGTGGAAAAGGAGTCCAGAATGACGATCTTTTTATCCGGATCTTTCTCCAGCGCCATATCTCTTGCCGCAAGAGCGCTGTTCATGCTGCCGGACAGCTGCGAGGAAATGGTGATCGCGATCGCGCAGTCCGCCTGTTCAAACTGCGCCAGCCATGCGTCCGGCGTGGGGCAGGAGGTGTGGCCGGCCGAGCGTTCCTGCTCCATGGCGGAGAGCATTTCCAGCGTATCCAGATGCTCGTCATCGACAAAATCCCGCTCTCCGATGCGGATGGTAAACGGCACACTGGTCAGCCGGATCCCTCCGTCCGGACTGGAGGAAGGGAGCAGATCACAGCTTGAATCCGTAATAATGTTCCAGTTCATATGTTTTTTCCTTTCTCTTTTACCGAAAATTTTCAGTGTTATCGCAGGGAAAGCGCGCTCTCTCGCAGTCGGTCGATCTGCACCGCACACGGCAGCCGGCCTGTCCTGCACACTTTCCTTCATAAAACAGAAAATGCGGGATCTTGATGTTTTACTTATTATATAACAGAACGCGCATTTGATAAATAAAAAGTTTTACAGATGTTTGCAGATGCCGGTATGGCCGTCAGCGGGTCAGATATTGCAGGATCAGCACAAGGATCAGCATATGTACGGGATAAAAGGCATAGCAGGCATACTGGAATGGCTTGCTGTGATAGCCCTGCCGTCCGCGGTACAGCCAGATGGGGAGGAGCGCCAGAAGTGCAAGCCCCTGCTGACAGATCTCAAATTCCATGCCGAATATATGGACGGGATACAGCAGACCGCCCAGCAGCTGCACATTGACCCAGTAGAGGGCGAGAAGCTGTCCTGCCAGACACCACCACTTCCGTCCGCGGAAGAAGTAGAAGATAAAGATCGTCAGCACGCCGGTGCCGTAATAGTCCACCATGCTCAGGGTACCCAGCACTGTGCCGATCAGCACAACAAGCAGGGCGGTGAGCAGATACAGCCATGTTTTCTGCTTTTTACGCACGGTTTCCATCAGATGAATGCCCAGAAGACCGAGCAGCAGCGTCCAGATCACGTTCTGGTGCACCGGATAGAACCAGGTTCCGCCGTACATCAGGTCGAACGGCACTTCGGAGAGCACGGCAAACAGCGCAAGCCGCAGGGCGTATTTCCGGAAGCTGTGGGTGTGAAAATATCCTTCCACCGCCATGAATGCGAAGATGGGGAAGGCCAGCCGTCCGGCACACGTCAGCCAGTCCTGCGCGGGCAGGAGGGTCGCCCAGAGATGATCCATCAGCATCAGCGCCATGGCGAGAATGTGAAGTGCTGCGGCGCTGAGGGAAAAACGGCCGGAGGCGGAAGAGGACAGGTTGTTGGTTGACATACGGGTGCTCCTTTATCGGAATTATTCGGTAATCGGGATGGGAGCCACAGGAATGTGCTCTGCATTTATTATATACAGGAGAGCGGACAGCCGCAATACCGCAGCGATAAACTTTTTTGTGAAATATCCGCTCTCGGCGGGGATGGCACGGCGCACAGACGGAAAACACCCTGCCGACCGGTGCGATCATGCTGCGCTTGCCGAGCATATCGCGCAGCAGTGGACACAGGTGCACAACGATAATTCGATGGGTATAAACAGCAGGAAAGACGAGGAAACTATGGATAATCAAGGAGGTGTCCCCAAATGGAAATGAATATCCATGACGATGCACAGATCGTAGAAATCTGGTTGACAAATGCAGAAAAGACCGACCCTGTGCTGCAAGATGAACTGAAAGGAATCTACGCGGAATATAAAGCGAAAAAATACATGGTCGCCGTGTTTCAGTCGGGACAGGGCGATCTTTATGAGAATACTCGCGATCTGCTGCTGTTCAACCGCCGTTGCGCTGCCGAGCGGGCAGTGCAGGCGCGCAAGGCGGCAGGGGCAGTGAGCGCGGTCAGGCAGATGCCAGTTTTTGGCCGCTTGCAATGTCAAACGGATTGATATACAATCAGCCTGTCGAAGCAGCCCGGCCGAATGCCGCCTGCATTTCTGAATTTGACCGCCAAAACCGAGCGATACCGCAGGAGAAAAGCACCATGACAGAAACCTTCCGCATAGCAGGCTACACCCGTATCTCCGTCGATGACGAGATCGACCGGGACAATGTATCCATCGAGAACCAAAAAGCCATCATCGAGGACTTTGTAAAAACGCAGTTTCCCAGCAGCAGCCTCACCTTTTTCGAGGACCGCGACCGCTCCGGCTACACC
>OLPS01003831.1_pt1 | contig 11275 bp, 8 predicted proteins | sample 1673071 | NCBI WGS metagenome assembly OLPS01 (sample SAMEA3136752, study PRJEB25190) | human gut metagenome | reverse complement strand
CCATTGTCTCAGCGCCGTAGCACCAGCATGGTGTAACTGTAAGAGTGATATCTACACCCTCTTTACGGAATTTATCAGCACATGCAGCACTCTCACCAACACGTCCGATTGTTGTATCAGCGATTACAACCTTTACAGGCTCACCGTTGGAGTATTTCAGGTTCTCCTCGAAAAGCTTGGCTGCGGATTTAGCCATGTTCATTGTCTGATCTTCCAGAGATCCTCTTACATCCAGTGCTCCTCTACGTCCGTCGATTGTCGGTCTGATACCGATAACTGGATAGCTTCCTACTAATCTGCTCTTTGCCATAGTAAAATTACCTCCCACATATATATATTCGTTATTAATATGAACTTGTTTCATGGTGCAAAGTATATATTCTTACTTCGCAGTTTGTATTCAGACATCATTTGTCTGCCCGATGATTTTATTATACGATTGCATCTTACAAATTACTTGTGTTATAATAGCAAAAAATAGTACAATATTCACTTTTTTATTTGAGTTCCTAAAAAAAATATAAAATTTACGAAAGAAGGGATTTGTTTTGCACGATCTTGGAAGAAACGAAGACAGGCTTCGGGGTACCTATGAATTTCCATTTGAGTTCCATCATATTGACAGTACGCATCCCCGTTATGTGATGTCCTACCACTGGCATGTGGAATGTGAAATCATGCGGGTGCTCCAGGGCACTCTTACCGTCACTTTAGACGAAAAAAGTTTCACAGCTAAAGCCGGTGATATAATTTTTGTCAACAGCGGAGTACTCCATTCCGGAATTCCTCATGATTGTATCTATCAGTGTATTGTTTTTGATATGAACATGTTTTTGAAATTTAATTCTGTCTGTACGGAATACATGCAGAAGATCAGCCATCAGGAACTTCTGATCTATCATCATTTTACAGAGAAACAGCCTGATATCCAGCGCGCCGTGAACTCTCTTTTTGATTCTTTCTGGCAGAAAAAGCCCGGATATGAACTGGTTGTATTTGGACAATTTTACCACTTTTTCGGATTGGTTTTTGGTAATCATTACTACCTGGAAAGTCTGCGCAAAAACCGCCGTGACTACAAGCGTATCATTCAGCTGAAACAGGTCGTTGAATTCATCGAAAAGAACTACACAAACCCGATCACACTCCAGGAACTTTCTGCCTCAGTGTCCATGTCACCCAAGTACTTCTGCAGATTTTTTTCAGAGATGACTCACCAGACACCTATGGATTACCTGAACCGTCAGAGAATCGAACAGGCCTGCTGCCAGCTGGCCACTACTGGTGATTCCATCACGGAGATCGCATACCGGAACGGATTTAATGATCTGAGTTATTTTATCCGGACTTTTAAGAAATATAAGGGTGTTACGCCCGGGAAGTATAAAAAGCAATAAACCAGCTTAATCAATTCGGTTAAATACAAGACAAAAAGCAGGATCTCGCACATTCCTATACGGATATCCTGCTTTTTTCAGATATCAAGATGTCTGTAGTTTATAACTGGCTGCAGCATTGAAGATTGCTTCTCCATATCTGCTGCCTGTATACAACGATATGTAACTGACAACCTTATGATCGGCCTTACAGCAGAAATGCTGTACCGGAACTGATTCCTGCTTTATAGGCAGGCTACGTTCATGTTTATGAACACACGCTTCTCTTTTGTATGAGAAAAAAGCCGGCAGGGCAGATTTTCTGCATGAAAAAGCCGACGCAGATCGTGTATGATTCTGTCCACTGTTCCTCACTCTACTGGGAACAGCAACAGATTATGTCTTAACGGAAAGCGGATACGATCATCCACCTCACTGCTTGCTTTCGACCGACGTAAGTCGATTCCATTAGTCTGAAGGGATTCCACGGATGCATAGAATTCTGCTTGCGAAATGCCTGTACGCTGCACCGGAACATGCAGCAGAAATATGATACAGTTAAAAACGATCCGGCCGCATTATAGCCGCCGGATGTTTCCTGCTTGTCTTATTCTAACAAATGCCTCTTTAAAATGCAAGAAATTTCAGAACATTTCGCTCTTCATTTTCCGACGGCAAAAGTCTATTTCCTACAGATTTTTCACCGCGTCTATAAACCTTTTTCCGTATTTTTCGTACTTGTGCCTGCCGACTCCTGTCACATTCAGCATTTCCTCCTCGTTTCCAGGCTTTAGAATGCACATATGGATAAGGGTTTTGTCGGAAAAGACCATATAAGGGGGGATTTTTTCCTCTCTGGCGATTTCCAGGCGAAGAGCACGGAGCTTCTGAAAAAGGGGCTCATCCTGTTCTCCCAGCTCCCCGACTGCAGATTTCGGAAGTCTGCTCCGTTTCTCTTTTTTCTTCGTCTCCAGCTCTTTTGACATTTTCATTGTGAGGATATGCGCCTCCTCCAGAAGTGACCTGGAAGCGGCAGTCAGCTTCACAATCGTATATCCGTCATCCGTCAGATAAAGATATTCCTTCAGTACCAGATAATTAAAGATCTGCCGCAGCCGGTGTGCCGGAATCTTTGCACAGACTCCATATTCCGGATTTCCATCCATCTCATACTGCCGGATCTTCGCCGTAGATGCGCCGCGCAGAGTATCCAGGATCACGTTCACTCCGTATCTCTGACCACTGCTTTCCACGCACCGGATCATTGCCCTGGCCTCCTGGCTCACATCCTGCTCTTCAAACTCGGTCTGGCAGTTCAGGCAGTTTCCGCAGTAGCTTTTTCCGTATTCCCCAAAATATTTCAGGATGTACTCACGCAGACAATCATGGGTAAAGCAGTAAAAGGTCATCTGCTTCAGCCTCTCCCGATCACGCTCCCGGACAAGGCGCCAGGCTGCCGCTTCCATTTCCTGGTTATCCTGTCCTCTCTCGATAAGATACTGATTGGTAACCACATCCTTCCCGCTGTAAAGCAGGATACATTCCGCAGGATCGCCGTCACGGCCCGCACGGCCTGCTTCCTGATAATAGCCTTCCATGTTCTTCGGCATATTATAATGAATGACATAACGCACATCGGACTTGTCGATTCCCATTCCAAATGCATTGGTGGCTACCATCACACGACAGCGGTCATAAATAAAATCATCCTGATTGTTCCGGCGTTCCTCATCAGAAAGTCCTGCATGATATCTGGTGGCCGTGATGCCGTCACGGATCAGCTTTCCGCAGACCTCCTCCACCAGCTTTCTGGTGAGACAGTAGATGATTCCACTGTCGTCCGGATGCTCCAGTATGTAATCGTGTACTTCCTTATATTTATCTTTCGGTGTTTTCACTGCAAAATAAAGGTTTTCCCGGTCAAATCCTGTGGCTGTGCAAAAGGGATCCTGAAGCCCCAGAAGTCTTGCAATATCCTCTCTGACCTCCTTCGTGGCTGTAGCTGTAAATGCACCGATCACCGGTCTTTTTGGAAGCTGTGCCACAAACTCTGCGATCTTCAGATAGCTTGGCCGAAAATCCTGTCCCCACTGTGATACACAGTGTGACTCATCCACTGCGATCATGGAAATATCCGCGCTCAGCGCAAAATCCAGAAACGCCTCTGTGGTAAGCCTCTCCGGTGCTACATAGATGATCGGATATCGTCCTGCCTTTGCATAGCGCAAGGCTGTGAAATACTGCCCCTGCGTCAGAGAGCTGTTGAGGTATGCTGCTGAGATGCCGACCTGGTTCAGGCTTCTCACCTGATCCTTCATAAGGGAGATCAACGGTGATATTACCAGTGTGATCCCCTTCATCATCAGTTCCGGTACCTGATAGCAGATGGATTTTCCTGCGCCGGTTGGCATCACTGCCAGAACATCTTTTCCTGCAAGAAGCGCATCGATCACCGCTTCCTGCCCTTCTCTGAATGTATCATACCCGAAATGGGTCTTTAAAAGTTCCTGTTTCGTCATAAATCGACATGATCCTTTCTGTTACGTTCCCATCGGAACTGTAACGCTTCTCTTTTTCATTGTCGAATCGCTGCTGTTTTCCGAATATTTTATTTTAACATATTTACAGATAAATTGCCAATTGATACAAAAAAATCACAAAGCACTTCCTCCCTGGTTTCCTGTTATAATGATATAAGAGAAAGAGTCTGTTTATACTGTTCCGCAGCAGAGGACCATGAATTCATGGAGTACCCGGGCCTCTGTTCAGTAACAGCCGGTATACTCATAAAAAAAGGAGGGTTTGTTATGTGTAAAAGAAAAATAAAAACCATCGAAACAATTTTTTTCCTGATTCTTTTTTCCTTTATTGTGCTCCTGCTTCCCCAGGATGCTCACGCCAGAGTCCGGGTCGTGACCAAAGGAACCACTTCCACTATCCGTGATACCGACGGTGTGATCGAAGATGAGTCTTCAGACATTAATTTCCCGATCAACATCAAAAATGCAAACTGCCAAAAACGGATCTATGCCGTGACAGTTCGTGTAAGCTTTTATTCACCCAAGGGAGTCATCCCAAAAAGCACCACATTTTCCATCGATGGGATCAATGTGGTTAAGCTAAGCACTTCAAACTATACACCGCTGGCATACAAGGAGACTTTTTTCACCTACGATGATAACCTGGAGGATGGCTACCTGGAATTCGATTTCGGCAATAAAGAATGTCCGGTACCGGTAGACTGTGACTATGAGGTCACCATCAAACAGGCAGTACCGGAAATTTTTATCACCAACAACAATTATCTGACCCAGAGTATCCGAACCGGAAAAACTACTTCCATCGGAATTGAGATTTCTGATCCTTACGTAAAAACCATCAGCAAATCAAAATTCAAGGTTACTTCTTCCAACAGCTCTGTTCTCAAGGTGCAGAGCATCACTCAGGATTCAAAAAAACGCAGCCGTTTCACAGTTACCCTGAAAGGCATGAAAGCCGGATCAGCAAAGATCACTTTATCCTACCCCAAAGCCAAAGCCTGTATACTGACCGGAAAAGTAACATCTCCTTCAAAAACCATAGCAACCTTCCGCGCTTCCAAAACCACGCTTAAGGTTGGCTCCAAAGTTACCATGCGTTCCCTCATTAATCTGAAGGGCGGTACCAGTCTGACCATCAAAAATGCAAAATCCAGCAAGCCTTCTGTACTTGCCATTTCCGGAAACTATCTTGTCCCAAAGAAAAAAGGGTCAGCCACGGTTACCGCAAACTTAAACGGTGTCAATCGTAAGATCACTATTACCGTATCCGCACCGGCCGCCAAACCTACCGTCAAAAATCTGAAGATCAGTGTTGCTGGTATCAAGTACGGTCCTAATGACATGAAAACTTATTATACCTTAAAATTCACCAATACTTCTGCGAAAACCATCACCACCGCAAAAGTACAGATCACCACAGGTTCCGGTATCTATGACCAGATGTACTGGACCAAGAACCTGACACTGAACCTAAAGCCCGGAAAATCCATGACAAAGACCTATTTCATCCAGAACATGGTCCAGGCGCCGGAAAAAAGTGATATTTCCATCAAATGCCTGAAGCTTAACTGGAAGTAAGCAGTTCAAAAGGGACGTGCCACAGTATTGATTTAAAAATCATCACTGCAACACGTCCCTTTTATTTATTCTCTCTGAGCTGTCTATACGTTTTGTTTTTATCCTGTATCCTACAGTACCTCATTCAGTACCTGCAGTCCATACTCTGCAAGGCTGTTATCCTCTTCGCCGGTACCGCCGCTGATACCGAGACCGCCGATGATGGTGTCTCCAACCTTCAGGGGTACACCGCCTCCGAATATCACAATATTGTCACTCATTTTTCCAAGACCATAAAATGTCTGGCCCGGTTGTGTCAGTCTGGAAAGCTCCATGGTGGACATCTTCACTGCAACCGATGTATAAGCCTTCTTCAAAGCCACCTCAAAGCTTACAAGAAAAGATCCATCCATCACATGAACCGCAACCGGATTTCCATCCGGGCTGCATATCGCAATTACAGAAGGCTTGTTTCTTCTCAAAGCTTCCTGCTCGATCTTCTCAATAAGCCTCTTGGCAGAATCTAATGTGATACGCCCCTGGATACCCATACGCTTCAGCACTTCCTGGATCATCGCCGTATTTGCTGCCATACTGTCATTCTGTGCCATTGCCGTATTTCCTCCCACTGCAGTCGTCACAGTCCCATTCTGCACATCAAAAGCCTGTACATCCCTTTTCTGCACCATCTGCGAATCCTGTGCTCTTACATCCACCGCCGATGTACCCGCTGCAACATCCGCACTACTTCCAACAGTTCCTACAGCCTCTGCCCCAACATTAGCTACAATCCCAGCAGTTTCTGCTTTCACAGATTCCTGAACACTTTCAGAAATATCTGTCTTCTTCTCTTCGATCTTCGCTGCATCCACATACCTTGCCAACACATAAAAATAATCCGACAATCGATTCATATATTTCTTGGCTCCGGTATCCGATCCAAACTTCACGCTGACCAGCGCAAGCTCTCTCTCAGCCCTCCGTGCCACAGCTCTTGTCACATCAATCTCAGCCGCAACTCGGGAATCCCCCGGAAGAATCGGAAGCCTCTCTCCGGAAAAAATCTCTTTCATCCGGCCAATCTCCTCCTCCAGAAGCTCCGTCCGGTCTTCACTGACCTTAAACTCCCGATTATAAGGATCAGAAACCCCATCTATGATCTTCTTCAAAGTCTCCGAGATCTTCTCCAGCATCCGGACAACATCCACATCATCAACCAGAACCCGCACAAGCCCAATATGACTCATCAGCTCCTCAACTGACCCCATCAGACAAATCCGATCATCCGACTTTGAAACATTCTTCGTATGGGAAAGATCCGTCATCCCCTTATCACCATACCCGGTATAAACCTCCATCCCAGCTCAACCTCCCAGCAACTCCTGATAAATAATCCCACCCATATCAGACCAATTTTACAATCCTCGAAATGCTACGCATACCACACATACGTAAACACACACCACAACCATCCCGGCAAACCAGGCGCGGCGTTCACAAACGCGCCAGCCCCTGCCAACAACGTCACACATTCAAGGCGCCCACGGCGCCCCATCGGCACAACGTTCAACCCGAAACAACCGCAGCATACAGACAAAAGTCAATACCCTTCCGCCCGCCACAATCAAGCACTCTAAAAAAAGCCCGAGGGGTGTGCAGAGGGGCCGCGGCTTTACGGCCCCTTTGCTATTCCTTTGCGATTTCCTTTTCTTTTTAAAAAGACCACAATTTAGTATAAATCTTAACAATATCCTCTTTCTTCGGTACACGCGGATTTGCCGCTGTGCAGGCATCCGCAAGTGCCATATCCGCCATCTTATCAACCGCCGCAAAATATGCATCCGGTGTGATCGTCTTCATCTCTTCGATGGTAAGCGGGATATTCATCTCTTTCTGCATAAACTGGATCCAGTTTACAAGAGATCTTACGCTCATAACTTCGTTATAATTGCTCAGTCCAAGAAGATGTGCAATATTGGAATATCTCTTTACTGCCGGAAGATATTCTTTCTGGCTTCTGCTGCGTTTGTTGATATTTGCATTGTATTCAACAATATGCGGCAACAGCATCGCATTAGCTCTTCCGTGAGGAATATGGAAAATAGCACCCAGCTGATGAGCCATACTGTGAGTAATTCCAAGACCTGCTGCATTGAAGGAAAGTCCTGCCAGACAGGACGCTACATGCATCTTCTGTCTTGCATGCATATCATTACCGTCAACATATGCACGATAAAGATATACGCCACAGATCTCGATTGCTTTCTCTGCAAGTGCAGATGTAAACTCATTATGGTTGATGCTGACATAAGACTCAATTGCATGAGTCAGAACATCCATACCTGTATCTGCTGTAATCGCAGGCGGAACACTACGTACAAGCTCCGCATCCAGAATTGCCTCATCAGCGGTCAGGCTGTCTGAGATCAGCGGATACTTCACATGTGCTTCTGTATCATTTACAACTGCAAAAGAAGTAACCTCGGAACCGGTACCACTTGTTGTAGGAATGGCAACCAGTCCGACTTTTCCGTAATTGTTGATCTTCAGGGCAAACTCACGGATTGCCTTGGAGGAGTCGATGGCAGAACCACCACCTACTGCAACAATAGCTTCCGGCTGATACTGAAGGAATTTCTTAACTCCTTCGGCAATTTTTCCAACCGGTGCATCCGGAACAACATCACAGAAAATATCAAATTCTTTTCCACCTGCCTGAAGCGGTTTTGTGATCATATCGATCATTCCGCTTTTTACAACAAACGGGTCTGTGATAACAAGGACTCTTTTGTATGGAATATCTTTCAGTCTTCCCAGGGCATCAGCTCCAAAGTGGATGGCTGTTTTCATTTCAAATGTATTCATAGAAACTGCTCCCTCTCGTCATACCGTAACACAGTTCTCTTTTGTCTACCTGTGTTCGGATAAAGTAAAGCGGATCTCCGCATTCCGCATACACTGCATGCTCATGAACATAATCATTTCCCGATATATGTTCAGTCTATTTCGGGTAGATGCATTCGATCTTATGATCGCTGAAATGCTTCAGCCATTTTTCAGATGGTTTTTTGTCTGTAATAACCATCTCGATATCCCGCAACTGTCCTGCCACGGAAAAGGCGGTCTGATCAAATTTCGTGCTGTCTACCACCAGAATACGCATTTTTCCGGAATTGATCATGGCTTTTTTGGTTGTTCCAAAGGCTTCTTTGGATTCCATGATCCCCATATCCTCGTTTAATGCCTTACAGGAAAAGATCACCTTGTCCACATAATAAGAACGGATCACTTCCTCGGTCCTGGCACCAAGAAATGCAAGATATCCTTCCTTCATCACTCCACCGGTGGAAATAATATTCCAGCCGGATACATCCGAGAGCTCCAGAAGGATCTCCATAGAATTGGTAACAACGGTGAGACGTTCCTTTTCTTTCAGAGCCTTGGCTACAAAAACTGCCGTTGTGCTGGCATCCAGAAAAATGTGATCTCCGTCATTCACCATGGAAGCAGCAATCTCCGCCATTTTCTGCTTTCCCTGTACATTCTGGTTTTTACGAACATTAAATGGTAAATCAATACCGACATCTTCGTTGATCACCGCACCGCCATAACTCTTTGTGGCAAGTCCCTCTTTTTCCAGCTTGTCCAGATCACGGCGGATGGTTTCTTCTGAGACACTGTAAAGCTGGCTTAGTTCACTTACAACAACCCTTTTCTCTTCCTGTAATTTCTCGAGAATCAGATTTCTTCTCTCTAATGCTAGCATAAGATGCCTCCTTTTCAGATGTCATTGCAGGGATATCCTTCAAAAGGATATCCCTCAGATATAAAGACAATATTAAAGGATCGTATCGATCATTCTCTTGTCCGGATGAGCGATCACTGAGGAATCCATGTACATTCCTTTTTCAGCTACCAGCTCTTTTGCTCTTTCGATAGAAGCCTCTACTGCAGAAACCTCGCCTGTAAGAAGCATGTAGGATTTACCGCACATACCCTTGGCGATACGAAGCTCGATCAGATCAACGATAGCTGTCTTAGCTGCCTGATCTGCTGCTTCAATGATAGATGCTGCATCATAGGTCTCAAGAATTCCCAGGGCACTGATCTCCTCAACTTGTGTGGTTCCGTAGATTGCCGGGAAAATGGACTCATGCGGATTGCCCAGTACAAAGCTGTCAATGCATTTGTCCTCGTATGTTGTTACAGCTGTGTCTACAGCAGCTTTCACTGCGCTTAAATCTCCGGTGATAATTGCAATATATTTTCCCGGACATACTGTCTGCGCCTCCACGATCTCTACTTCAGATGTCTTAACCATGGCATCTGCTGCAGTGATACCAGCTGGTGTGGTTTTAAACTCAATCATTCCGATTGCTCTACTCATTTTGTGCACGTCCTTTCTAATTTCTTGCAATTACAACATGGCGGTCTGTCACTTCTGTAACCTTACCGCTGATGGTTGCATGAATTCCGACACTTAATCCCTGTGCAGGCTGTGCGATCATCTGACCTTCTGTTACCATATCGCCTACATTTACGATTGCCTGTGCCGGTGCACCGATATGCTGGCTTAAGAGAACCTTTACCTTTGATACGTTTACAAGTTCTTCCTGAAGCGGTGCATCCTTGTCATATTTGGTAAGTCCCAGACGTGCCATCAGACGCTCCTCAGGAACCTTGCGGTATTCTCTGGACTCCTGAACCGGCTTCGGCTGAACACCCTGAGGTGGTCTGATCCCTGCCTTACGAAGTCCGCCCTTCATATCTGCAAGCAGTGTTCTCGGAGCCAGGCTCTGCGGACACGCATACATCTCGCAGACACCACAGGAGCTGCAGAATGCAGAATTGATATAAGGATTTACATTTCTGAAATCCTGATTAGATGCTGCCATCATGAACATTGCCGGATCGATTGGGTGTCCCAGATTATGTCTCGGGCAAAGATCTGTACATGTATGGCAGTGGCAGCAAATCGATGCTGCTCTCTTCAGATCTATAGAAGAAGTCCGCTGCTTCTTCATGACAATAACATGGTCCTTTGGAAGAACCAGGATTGCATTCGTTGTTTTTGTAACCGGGTCTGAACCATTTCCGATACGTCCCATCATCGGGCCGCCAACAAAATATACAGGATCCTTTACAGTTGTACCGCCTGCCTGGGCAACAACCTCTTCCAGTGTACATCCTAACGGAACTTTCACTGTAACAGGATTCTCGACCTCAGCAACAACGGAAACATATTTGCTTGTGACCGGTTTGTGTTCTTCTACCGCGCGATATACATTGTAAAGTGTCTCTACATTAAATACGGCTACTCCCTGCTCAATAGGCAGTCCTCCTGGCCGTACCACGCGTCCGGTTGCCTCATAAATAAGAACAACCTCATCACCCATCGGATAAACCTCATCCAGAAGATGGATCTTAACCCTTGGGAATTCTTCGATATGCTGATTTAAGGCATTGATTGTCTGTACATAAGATTTTTTGATTCCGATGATGGCCTGGGAAGCTCCTACCGTCTCCGCAACCATATCGAATGTTTTCATGATCTCATATGCGTGCTTTTCCAACAACTGTCTGTGAAGTTTCAGTAATGGTTCGCACTCTGCACAGTTCATAAGAATGGTATCCGCTTTGTCTGTCAGTTTCATGTATGTAGGGAAACCTGCACCACCTGCTCCGACAACACCATTCTCCTGCATAATTTTCTGTAATTCTTTGATATCCATGGCGTTACTCCAATCCTGCACCGTCGTCTACGATACCGACGATGGCGGCATCTACCGGTGCTGTTTCTAC
>OLPS01003823.1_pt1 | contig 11303 bp, 19 predicted proteins | sample 1673071 | NCBI WGS metagenome assembly OLPS01 (sample SAMEA3136752, study PRJEB25190) | human gut metagenome | reverse complement strand
CTCGCCGATCGCCATGAGCAGATCCGCAGCAGTTTTTTCTTTCATTTCAATTCATTCCTTTCATGTCCGCCAGACGGTCACAGGCGGGCTTTATGTAGCCGCTGTAATCCGTCCGCTGCTTTCCGCCGCGCTCATAGAACGCCAAAAGCAGAACGGGCTCCTCGTCGTCCCGGAAGGCATAGAGGATGCGGATATTAAAATCACGGTAGTCAAAGTGCATACTGTACAGGCCGTGTTCGATGGGTTCAAAGTCCTTGTGCTTCGTCGCCTCAATACCCATGGCACTAAGAATGCTCAAATTCTTGATAAGCTGCTTCAAAAAGACGCTTTCGGCCCCGCTTTTTGCAAGGATATCCAGCAGCTCACCGAACAATCTCGGATGAACAAAGATCCCTTCAAGCAATTGCCGCAGCAATGTCTCAACCTGTTGTTTATTCATAGTATGCCCTTTCAAGGTGATTATATAACATATAAGGAATATTTTACAATCCAAAAATCTAATATTCTTTTTATGGAATATTGCTATGCGATTCTGCAATGTGTCCAAATTGGACACGGGTTACTGCATTGCCCGTTCCGGAATTACCGGGGCGGGCTTTTTTGCTCAGGGCAGCACGGAGGCGGTTAAATAGGATCGTCGTCGTGGGGGCGGTCGTCGGTGAGCTCGGCTTTGTATTTGTCGATCTCCGTGAGCTCGGCGACACGCTGGACGGCGGTGGTCTGGCCGAGGTCGTTGAGCTGGTCAAAGTGGTTGAGCAGGTCAAAGATGCGCGGGCCATGGTCTGCCACCATGTCGTTCATATAGCTGGCCAAAGCATCGTTTGCGGTGTCCCAGTCGTACAGAGAATAAGGACTCATGTCCAAAGCTGCGGCAAGCGCATCAAAATCCGCTTTCCGAGGCTTCGCGTAACCACGTTCCCATGCGTCTAAGGTGGCAACGGATACGCCGATTTGTTGGGCCAGCCTTTTCTGTGTAAAACCGGATACCTCTCGCGCCATTCTTATTCTGGAAGCATCATCAGGTTCCCAACCCATGAGATAAGCGGGGGTGGTTTTGAGAATTTTGGATATTTGCTCAAGAATATTCCCGGGAATTTTTTCTATATCGCCTTTCTCATATCGATATATGGTCGCAGGAGAGACTCCAAGTTTATCTGCTATAAATTCAGCAGATAAACCAAGCTCTTTCCGCTTCTCCTTCATGCGCTGACCTGCAGTCATAATGCTCATAAATAATCACCTCTGCAATACAATAACACCTTTGTTGCAGGAATGCAATAGAATAAGGCGAGAATACAAAAATATTTTGCAAAAATGCGAGATTGCTATTGACAACATTCCTACGGTGTGCTACATTACAACCGAACTCGCAAAAATGCGAGAAAGGAGGCGAAGAAAATGCGCGTTGATACTAATCGGCTGAAGGGAAGCATAGCAGCAAACGGCATGACACAAGAAGCCGTAGCACATGCGATTGGCATTGATAACAGTACTTTTTGCCGGAAAATGAAATGCGATGGTGTTACGTTTTCGGTTGGTCAGATGCACAAGTTGATCGATCTTCTGAAAATCACGCCTGAGGTCGCTGTGCAAATTTTTTTGTGCGAAAACTCGCAATAATGCGAGCTGTAGGGTGATTCAAAAAGGAGGTGAAGTTATGGAAATCGGCTTGGAAATTTCCAAACGGAGGAGAGCGCTCAATATGTCACAAGAAGAGCTTGCTAAGGCGTGTGGCTTTCAATCTCGGTCATCGATCAACAAAATCGAATTAGGACAACGAGGACTTCCGTTGAGGAAAGTTAAGCTGATAGCTGATGCACTGAAAACGACTCCCGCCGAGCTCATGGGCTGGTAAGCACAGTGTTGAAATAAAAAATGCTCCGCTGGCTGCGATATGCCGTTCTGGTTGACATATAAGGTGCAACACGTTAAGGCGAATGTCCGAATCTGCCAATAAATGCGTATACCAATTAAGGGAAAACGGCAGCCTCTGGTTGCATTTGGGCGTTTTGGTTGGCATATGGGAAGGAGGTAAGCCAATGAAAGTACGACAGTTCCTGAACGAGCTCCTTTATGCGTCCAGCTCGATCCACCGCATTTTCGTTGTTCGCGGCGTGGAAGAGAAAACGCAGCTTGTCGGCGTCGCGGTTAATCCGATGGCAACGGACACGCCGTATGAAGCACAGCTCAACGCGACGCTCGTTTCTTTCCGCATCGTTGGGGAAGACCTGACGATCTACGTGGAATGAGGAGGGCGGGGGACCAGGCAGAGGTAGAAAAACAGGACCTCGGTTAATTTCGGGCCTGCTGGCTGACAAATTAAGTGTAAGGAGGTGAGAACATGAACGAATTGAAAGAAATGCTCATAAAGCAGCTGCGACTACTCCATGAGCGTTCCAAGAGCGGAGACTATATGCCCGGCGAGCTGGTCGATCTGTCCAACGCCATGGCGGGCATTGCGGAGGTCGTGGTTCGGATCCGGGAGTCAAACATAAGAGCGGGGAGGTGATGACATGAAACCTAAAAGCTGCTTTCCGAATCTGCTGGCCGAGATGGCGCGAAGAGGACTGACGTTATCCGGCATGGCCGCAGAGCTCGGCCGTTCCCGCGATACGCTCGCGCGGAACTTCAACGGCTCGCTGCGCATTGCCGATGCGCTGCGGATCCGTGACCGGTATTTCCCGGATTGCAGTCTCGACTATCTCTTTGAGAGGAGATAAGCCGACAACAACTTTACACTCTTAGTGTATTGCATATTGCGTAAAAATTCAAGCACACAAAGCTGAAAATACCAGATATAGAAAATTCATAAATCAACAAGGAGACAGAACCATGAATGACAAATTTGTACTGATCCGGAAGCGGCCGGCGCCGCCGAAGGACGAGAGGAAGATGCTGTCGGTGAGAGACAGCACCTACAACATCGTTGCGGGCTGGTATGAGGCCCTCGGAAGGACTACGAGCATGACCGACATCGTCGGGCTGGCGATCCAGTTTGCCGCCGAGCACGTGGTATTCGTGGATGAAGAAAGCGGGGAGGCGGAAAAGCATGGATAACGCGGTATTGGAGCTGCAGCTCGCGGAGCTGAAAGCGGCATTTCCCGGAAAGGTCATGATCCCGCTGTCACACGCGGCGCGGTATCTCCGGGTAGACCCCCGGACGCTGCATGCCAACCACTCATTTCCGATGCGGAAGTTCAAGCGTATGTGGTATGTGAATCTCGTGGCGCTGGCCAAGTGGATGGTCCGATAAACGCGGGCGCTTCGGCGCCCGGACAAAAACAACATAAAGGAGATAAGAACCATGTACGGATTCAAGTGGCGGCTGACGGTCTGTGACCGCGTGGGCATACCGATGAACGATCATGCCTACGAGTTCAGCACACAGCGCGCGGCCATCAAGCAGATGGAGCGCGAGTTTCAGATGGGGCGCAAGTGCCTCATGGAGCGTATCGACTGGATAGAGGAGGACAGCTATGAGCGTTAAGATCACGAGCTTTGAGGCCGAGAACGTCAAGCGCGTGAAGGCCGTGACGATCATCCCCGCGGCTGACGGGCTGACGGTCATCGGCGGACGCAACGCCCAGGGCAAGACGAGCGTGCTCGACGCGATCGCCTGGGCGCTCGGCGGTGACAAGTTCCGGCCGGGACACCCCCAGCGCGACGGGAGCGTTCTTCCGCCGCGGCTCCGGGTGTTGCTCTCGAACGGCCTTGTGGTGGAGCGTCGTGGCAAGAACTCCGAGCTCTACATTACCGACCCCTCCGGCCGGAAAGCCGGGCAGACGCTGCTCAACAGCTTCGTGGAGCAGCTGGCGCTCGATCTGCCGAAGTTTATGGCGGCAAGCGGAAGGGAGAAGGCGCAGACGCTGCTGCGGATCATCGGGCTCGGCGAGCAGGTCGAGGAGCTGGAACGGCGCGGGAAGACCCTGTACAATGAGCGGCTCGCGCTCGGGCGCATCGCCGACCAGAAGGCGAAGTTTGCCAAGGAAATGACGTTCTACCCCAATGTGCCGGAGGAGCCGCTGAGCGCCGCGGAACTCATTGCACAGCAGCAGGACATCCTCGCCCGCAACGGCGAGAACCAGCGGAAGCGGCAGCGCCGGGACGAGCTCAAGCGGACGCTGGACACTGCCGAGGCGCAGCTGGCCGAGCTGACGCGCCGCTGCGAGCAGCTGCGCGAGGACTACCGGATCGCGAGCACAGACGCCGCGGATCTTCTTGACCAGAGCACCGCCGAACTTGAGGAGAACATCCGCACGATCGAGCAGACGAACGCAAAGGTCCGGGCCAATCTCGACAAGGCGCGCGCCGAGACGGACGCGCAGAAGCTCGCCGACGAGTATGCCGCGCTGACTGCGCAGATCGAGGATGTGCAGCGCGAGAAGCTCGCCCTGCTCAACGGCGCGGACATGCCGCTGCCGGGGCTTTCCGTTACCGACGGCGAGCTTACCTACAACGGCCAGCCGTGGGACTGCATGAGCAGCAGCGAGCAGCTCATCGCCGCGACGAGCATCGTCCGCCGCCTGAATCCGGAGTGCGGCTTCGTGCTTCTCGACCGGCTGGAGGCAATGGACACCGACACGCTCGCTGCGTTCGGACGCTGGCTGGAGGGCGAGGGGCTGCAGGCCATCGCCACGCGCGTGAGTACCGGCGGCGAGTGCCAGATCATCATTGAGGACGGCGAGGTAGCGGGAGCGGAAGCGAACGCCCCGGCTGTCCGCTGGAAAGCAGGGGAGTTTTAAATGGAGACTTTGAACATTACACGCGGCAAAATCGCCAAGGCGCAGAAGGTCGTCATTTACGGCCCGGAGGGTATCGGAAAGAGTACGTTTATCAGCCGCTTCCCCGGCGTCGTGTTCATCGACACGGAGGGAAGCACCGCCCACATGGACGTATACCGCACGCCGGCGCCTACGAGCTGGCCGATGCTGCTCGACATGGTGAAGGTGATCGGCGCGAAAGCCGTGCCGGCAGGGCAGGTAAAAACGCTTGCCATCGATACGGCGGACTGGGCGGAGATGCTGTGCGTGCGCGACATCTGCGCCCGCCGGAAGTGGGACGGCATCGAGGACGCCGGATACGGCAAGGGGTATACATATCTCGAGGAGGAGTTCGGGCGGCTGCTCAATCTCCTGCAGCAGGTCGTGGACGCCGGGTGCAACGTTGTGCTCGCGGCCCATGCACAGATGCGCAAGTTCGAGCAGCCGGACGAATTCGGTGCCTATGACCGCTGGGAACTGAAGCTCGAGAAGAAGACCGGCGCGCTCGTGAAGGAATGGGCGGACATGGTGCTCTTCGCCAACTACGAGACCTATGTCGTCAAGGGCAACAACCCGATGGAGAAGAACAAGGCGCAGGGCGGTCGACGCGTCATGTACACGACGCACCATCCGTGCTGGGACGCGAAGAACCGGCACGGGCTCAGGGACAAGCTGCCGTTTGACTTTGCGGAGATCGCGGCGTGCGTGCCGGGGGCGGCGTCCTCTGGCGGGGATGCTACCAACTCGCTCGGGGTGGATACCGAAAGGGGTAGGGAAACGACAATCCCTCAGTCGGCTGCGCCGACAGCTCCCTTTACACAAGGGAGCCTTGAGAGTACGGAGCTGAGCGGAAAAAGGCATCTTCCTCCGCAGCCAGAAGGCGCGGGGGACGCGACCTCCGGCGAGAAAAGTCAGGGGAGCGCCGGAGACCCCGAGGAGAAACTGGCCGAGCTGATGCGGCAGCCGAACGTTACAGATGCCGATGCACTGCCGAAGGCGCTGCTGAACCTTATGGCGATGGAGGACATCACGCCGCGCGAGGTACAGCACGCCGTGGCCTACAAGGGCTATTTCCCGGATGACACGCCTCTCGGCAACTATCCGGAGGACTTTGTGAACGGCGTTCTGATCGGCGCCTGGACACAGGTCAAAAACATCATCATGACGCTGCGTGCGTCGGAAGGAGATACACATGAACGATAACCAGAGTGCGGGGCGCGAATACAACTGGGATGACGAAATCAGCCAGGACAGCGCCGAGTTTGCTTTGCTGCCGGAGGGAGAGTACGAGTTTAGTGTGACAGGATTTGAACGCGGACGCTACCCCGGCGGGGCAAAGCTGCCGAGCTGTCCGAAGGCCACCGTATCGCTGCGGTTCGAGGGTGTGGAGGGCGTTGCAGTCATCAAACATAATTTCTTCCTGCACTCCAAGTGCGAGGGATTGCTGTGCGCGTTTTTTACCTGTCTCGGGATGCGAAAGCGCGGCGAACCGCTGCGCATGGACTGGCCGGGGACGGTAGGCCGGACGGGCCGCGCGAAGATCACGGTGCGCAGTTACACCGGCAACGACGGGCGCGAGTACCAGACGAACGACGTCAAGCAGTTTCTTGAGCCGGAGAATGCCCCGGCTGCACCCGCCGCGGCGCAGAGCTGGACGCCGGGGGCGTTCTGATGGAGCTGCGGCCCTATCAGCAGGAGGCCCGCGCTGCCATCGAAAACGAATGGCAGCGCGTGGATCGGACGCTGCTCGTGCTGCCCACGGGGTGCGGCAAGACGATCGTGTTTACCGCCGTGGCGGCAGACGCGGTGCGCGGAGGAGGGCGGGTGCTCATTCTTGCGCACCGGGGCGAGCTGCTCGACCAGGCGGCGGACAAGCTCAGCCGCGCCACGGGGCTCGGGTGCAGCGTGGAGAAGGCCGAGCAGAGCTGCCGGGATTCCTGGTACCGCGTGACCGTCGGCAGCGTGCAGACGCTCATGCGCGAGACGCGCCTGGCGGCATTCCCGCCGGACTATTTCTCCCACATCATTGTGGACGAGGCGCACCATGTCCTCTCGGACGGCTACCAGCGCGTGCTCGAGCACTTTTCCGGCGCGAAGGTACTCGGCGTCACCGCGACGCCGGACCGCGGCGACCGGCGCAATCTGGGGGCGTTCTTCGAGACGCTGGCGTATGAGTATAAGCTCACGAGCGCGATCAAAGACGGCTTTCTCTGCCGCATCTCGGCGCAGACGATCCCGCTTTCGCTCGATCTCACGGGCGTTGGCGTGCAGAACGGCGATTTCAAGGCCGGGGAGCTCGGCACGGCGCTTGACCCGTATCTCGGGCAGATCGCCGGCGAGATGGCGAAGACCTGCGCCGGACGCAAGACGGTCGTGTTTCTGCCGCTCATCGCCACGAGCCGGAAATTTACGCGGCTGCTTGCCGAGCGCGGCATGAATGCGATGGAGGTAAACGGCGAGAGCCGCGACCGCGCCGAGGTGCTTGCCGCCTTTGACGCTGCGGGGCCGGGCGCGGTGCTTTGCAACTCCATGCTGCTCACGGAGGGCTGGGACTGCCCGAGCGTGGACTGCATCGTTGTGCTGCGCCCGACGAAGGTGCGGAGCCTCTACTGCCAGATGGTAGGACGCGGGACGCGTCTTTCGCCGGAGACCGGCAAACAGGACTTGCTGCTGCTCGACTTTCTCTGGCACACGGCGCGGCACGAGCTCTGCCGCCCGGCGCATCTCATCTGCGAGAGCGAAGAGGTCGCCGAGAAGATGACAAAGAATCTCGAGGATGTGCAGGAGGCGATGGATCTTGAAGCGGCGGAGACCGCAGCTGAGAGCGACGTGATCGCCGAGCGCGAGAAGGCGCTCGCCAAGCAGCTCGCCGAGATGCGTCACCGGAAACGCGCTCTCGTCGACCCGCTGCAGTTTGAGATGTCTATCCAGGCGGAGGATCTCACAAACTATGTCCCGACGTTCGGTTGGGAAATGGCACCGGCGAGCGACAAACAGCTCGCGTTTCTCGAAAAGCGCGGAATATTCCCCGACGACGTGGGCTGCGCGGGCAAGGCGCAGCTGCTCATCGACCGGCTGCAGAAGCGGCAGGACGAGGGACTCACCACGCCGAAGCAGATCCGGCTGCTGGAAGGGCGGGGCTTCCGGAACGTCGGTACATGGGACTTTGCGGCGGCGTCCCGGCTCATTGGACGGATCGCGAATAACAATTGGCGCATCCCTGCGGGGATTGACCCGGCAACGTATACGCCGCCGAAAAACGAAGGAAAGGAGAATAGACCATGAGGGACAAACTGAAAAAAGCTCGTGTTCAAGCGGGCATGACACAGCAACAAATGGCAGAGTACTTACATGTAAGCCTTGTGTACTATCAGAAAATTGAAGCTGGGACACGTACCGGCGATTTTGAAATCTGGGATACGCTGGAGGACATTACGGGCATTCATCAAAGGGAACTCCGCATGCTGTCAGAAAAGCATCTCGACCCAAAAGATAATCCGTAGAAACATCGAGAATGTCAGCGATTTTAACGAGCGTCTCCAAAGACGGCGAACGTTCGGCCTGTTCGTATTTCTGGTAAGCATTTAGCGATATTCCCAGAAAATCGGCCATATTCTGCTGAGTGTAGTTTTTCTTCTTGCGGGAGAAGCGCAGTCTTCTACTGAACATAAGCAGTCACCTCAAAAAACTTCTTGACATTACATACAAATTGTACTATATTTTGGGCGTATCGTATACATACAAGTTGTATGTAAATCAAGGAGGAAACACTATGTCTGAACAGAAGATGATTGCGTACATTCAAAAAACACCGATTCAAAATGCTATCCGGTATGAAATCTATATCCCGGAGATTCGAACGCTTTATCGGATGGCTTCCGGGGGACGGATTTATGAAGCATTCGGCCTCGCGTTTGAGTATGGGAGAGCCAAAGGATACCGTATGGCCAAGAATGAGGTTAAGAATGGAAAAAGCAAATGATTTAACAGGAAAACATTTTGGAAAGCTGACTGTACTCTACAAGTCAACTGAGAAAGCGAAAAGCGGATCAATGTGGGTCTGTAAATGCGACTGCGGAAATACTGTGGCTATTGCAAGATGTAGTTTGGTTAGTAATCACAGTAAAAGCTGTGGATGTACCAGAAAAGAATTTCTCTCGAAATACCCACCTTCAAAAAAGCACGGTGGAGAGTCGATTAAAGCGAAAAATCGCAGGGAGCGTCTCTACATGGTGTGGTGCGCCATGAAAGAAAGATGTTCTAATCCGAACAATAACAGGTATAGACACTATGGGGGCCGTGGAATTGTTGTTTGTGAAGAATGGAAATCAAATTATGCTACATTTCGTGAGTGGGCTATGCAAAACGGCTATAATCCCAGTGCCGGCAGAGGTGAGTGTACAATAGACCGAATTAATCCGGATGGAAACTATGAACCTGGAAACTGCCGCTGGGTAGATATGAAGACTCAGGCGAATAATAAAAGGAAATGTAAAAAATGAGTACAATAGAATTGCCAAAACTACTTGATTACATAAACCCCCAAGTGCTGTCATACGGAGAATGGATAGCGGTTGGCATGGCGCTCAAGGACGAGGGCTGCGACTGCTCCGTATGGGAGGAGTGGAGCCGCGGCGACAGCCGGTACCACGCCGGAGAATGCGAGAGAAAGTGGCAGAGCTTCCGTGGCAGCGCCGCACCCGTGACGATCGCCACGGTCGTGCAGATGGCGAAGGACAACGGCTGGCGCACGAATGCCGGCAGGGATTACGCGCTCGATTGGGACAGCGAGATCTCCGACCGCGACGAGCTTGTCGTGGTGGAGCGCGGCTGGGTGGAATCGCAGGAATTCCACGAGCCGGACAGCTGGGACCCGGCGCGGCAGATCATCGACTATCTCAAGACGCTCTTTCATCAGGACGATTACGTCGGCTATGTGACGGAGGTCTGGGAGAAGGACGGACGCTATTTGCCGAGCAAGGGCGCTTATGACCGCACCGCCGGAACGCTCATCCGCGAGCTGGAGCGCTACCGCGGCGACATCGGCGCGGTCTTTGGCGACTATAACCCCGAGGCGGGCGCGTGGATCCGCTTTAACCCGCTCGACGGGCAGGGCGTGAAGAACGACAACGTAACCGCCTACCGCTACGCGCTCGTGGAGAGCGACGCGCAGGATCTCGCCCGCCAGAACGCGATCATCCGCGAGCTAGAGCTGCCGGTGGCGTGTCTCGTATACTCCGGCGGGAAGAGTATCCACGCCATCGTACGCATCGACGCGGACAGCTACGAAGAGTACCGGCAGCGTGTGGATTACCTTTATAAGGTCTGCAAGAAGAACGGGCTGGAGATCGACACGCAGAACAAAAACCCCTCCCGGCTCTCCCGTATGCCCGGCGTGATACGCCGCGGACATAAGCAGTTTCTCATGGACCGGAACATCGGACAGCCGGATTGGGACACATGGAAAGAGTGGATCGAGAGCGTCAACGACGATCTGCCGGACCCCGAGGAGCTCTCCGACGTATGGGGCGAGATGCCGGCGCTCGCGCCGTGCCTCATCGAGGGAGTGCTCCGGCAGGGACATAAAATGCTGCTGACGGGTCCCAGCAAGGCCGGAAAGAGCTTTGCACTCATTGAGCTGTGCATCGCCATTGCCGAGGGGCGCGACTGGCTGGGGCTTTCCTGCGCCCGCGGACGGGTGCTCTACGTCAATCTCGAGCTCGACCGGGCAAGCTGTCTGCACCGCTTCCGCGACGTTTACGAGGCGAAGGGATGGACGCCCCGCGGGCTGGCCGACATTGAAATATGGAATCTGCGCGGCAGCGCCGTGCCGATGGACAAGCTCGCCCCGAAGCTCATCCGCCGCGCGGCGAAGAAGGGGTTCATTGCCGTGGTGATCGACCCCATTTACAAGGTCATCACCGGCGACGAGAACGACGCCTATCAGATGTCGCTCTTCTGCAATCAATTCGACCTCGTGTGCCGGAAACTCGGCGCGAGCGTTATCATCTGCCACCATCACAGCAAGGGCTTCCAGGGCAACAAACGCAGCCGCGACCGCGGCAGCGGCTCGGGCGTGTTTGCCCGTGATCCGGACGCGGTACTCGACATGATCGAGCTTGACGCCGGAGAGAGCGCCGAGGGGCGCAGCGCATGGCGCGTGGACGGGGATCTGCGTGAGTTTGCCGCAATGCCGAGCGTGAACGTCTGGTTCGACTACCCGCTGCACACCGTGGACCGCGACGGCGAGCTTGCCGAGGCACGCCCCGCCGGAGAGATCCCGCCGTGGGAGATGGGCGGCCGTGCGACGTCAGCTGGGACGGAAAAGCGAAAGGATGAGCGCAACCAGAAGCTGCTGGAGGCGTATGCGAAGCTCTACCAAAAGAACGGCTCGGTGAAGGTCAGAGACCTTGTAAAGGAGCTTCAGATGTCGACAAGAAGCGTGCATAATTACATCGATCAGAGCCCGTTTTTTGACCGCGACAGAGACGGCTTCGTATGGCAGACGGACGGCGGCGACGGCTTCCCGGAGAGGGTGTAAAA
>OLPS01003822.1_pt1 | contig 11310 bp, 8 predicted proteins | sample 1673071 | NCBI WGS metagenome assembly OLPS01 (sample SAMEA3136752, study PRJEB25190) | human gut metagenome | reverse complement strand
TGACCAATATGCAGGATCACGAGATCGACCGCATCATCAAGATGCACATCTCGCCTATCAATATCTCGGTGCACACCACCAACCCCCAGCTGCGGGTGCGGATGCTTGCTAATAAGCGCGGCGGCGAGGTGCTCAAGTACCTGCCCCGTCTGGTGGAGGGCGGCATTGCCGTCAACTGTCAGCTGGTGCTTTGCCGCGGTGTGAACGACGGCGACGAGCTGCGCCGCACCCTTGCCGACCTGCTGGAGCTGACCCCCATGGTGCAAAGCATTGCAGCCGTGCCCTGCGGCATTACGGATTACCGCAAAAATCTGTACCCACAGGTGCCCTACGATGCAAAGACCAGTGCCGAGGTCATCGACATTATGGAAGAATTCGGCGATGAATGCAAGCGCCGCCACGGCAAGCGCATCATCTACCCCAGCGATGAATGGTACCTCAAGGCGGAGCGTCCCATCCCTGCGGCAGCGTTCTACGAGGACTACGACCAGCTGGAAAACGGCGTGGGCATGCTGCGCCTGTTTGAGGAAGAATTTCTGGCCGAGTTGGACAAGCCCCACCGCATCTACGGCACCAAGGAACTGGACGTGGTCACCGGCACCATGGCAGCGCCCCTTATCACCCGCATGATGGAGGAGCTGCACCGCCAGTACCCCATGATCACCGTGCACGTCCACACCATCCAGAACCGCTTTTTCGGCGGCAATGTAGGGGTGACCGGCCTGATCACTGCTACCGACATCATCGCCCAGTGTGCCGGCAAGCTTGCCACAAAAACGCTGGGCATCCCGGCTGTGATGCTGCGGGAGGAAAAGGACACCTTCCTTGACGATATCACGGTGGAGCAGCTGGGGCAGCGGCTGGGCGTAAAAGTGGAGGTGCTGCCCACGGCAGGCGGGGACGAAGCCCGCGCCTTGCTGCGCAGCGGCCTGCACATTGCCCGCAGAAGGAAGAGCGGCAGCTGATAACGCCATTTTTATTGTATTTTACCCCTTTTAAGAAAGGAGGAGACCCCATGAGCAAACCGATCGTAGCAGTGGTGGGCCGCCCCAACGTGGGCAAATCCACCCTGTTCAATAAGCTGTGCGGCCAGCGCCTTGCCATTGTGGAGGATACCCCGGGCATTACCCGCGACCGCATTTTTGCCAACTGCGAGTGGAACGGCCACGAGTTTTTGCTGGTGGATACCGGCGGCATTGAGCCCAAGGCCACCGAGGGCATTCTGGCCCACATGCGCGAGCAGGCGCAGATCGCCATTGACACCGCCGACTGCATCATCATGGTCACGGACGTGCGCAACGGCCTGACCGCAGCCGACGAGGATGTGGCACATATGCTGCGCCGCAGCCATAAGCCCATCATTCTTGCCGTGAACAAGTGCGACAAGGTGGGCGAGGCTCCCATGGAGCTGTACGAGTTCTACAACCTCGGCTTTGACGAGGTGATGCCCATTTCTTCCGTGCACGGTCACGGCACGGGCGACCTGCTGGATGCAGTGTGCGCCCATCTGGACTTCAGTGAGACCGTGGTAGAGGAGGACCGTATCCCCGTTGCCATCATCGGCCGCCCCAACGTGGGCAAGTCCAGCCTGACCAACCGCATTCTGGGCGAGAATCGTATGATCGTGGCCAACGAGGCCGGCACCACCCGTGATGCCATCGACACCCCGGTGGACAACGCCTACGGCAAGTTCATCTTTACCGATACCGCCGGTCTGCGCAAGCGCAGCAACATCAGCGATGGCTTGGAGCGCTACATGGTGGTGCGCGCACTGGCTGCTGTGGAACGCAGCCGCGTGGCGCTGATCCTTGTGGATGCCACCGTCGGCTTTACCGAGCAGGACAGCAAGGTGGCTGGCTACGCCCACGAGCAGGGCAAGGCCTGCATCATTGTGGTGAACAAGTGGGATGCCGTGGAAGGCAAGGAGACCAACACCATGGAGCTGCAGCGCCGGGGCTATGCCGAGTGCTTCAGCTTTATGGGCTACGCACCCATTATCTTCATCTCTGCCCAGACCGGCTACAACGTGAACAAGCTGATGCAGCTGATCCGGGATGTGGACGCCGAGAATGGTGCCCGCGTGCCCACCGGCGTGCTGAACGAGATGCTTGCCCGCGCGACCGCCCGGATGCAGCCCCCCAGCGACAAGGGCCGCCGCCTGAAGATCTACTACCTGACGCAGGCCTCCACCCGTCCCCCCACGTTCGTGGCCTTCGTGAACGCAAAGCACCTGTTCCACTTCAGCTATCAGCGGTATCTCATCAATCAGATCCGCGAAAACTTTGGTCTGGAGCATACGCCCATCCGTCTGGTCGTGCGGGAGCGCGGCTCCGGCGAGGTGGGTGCCAAGGACGTATAACACGTCAGGGAGGCTCAGATGATGGAATCTGTTCTCATCGCTGCGGTGTCTGCTGTGCAGGCGTATCTGCTGGGCAGCATCGACACCGGTATCCTCGTCAGCAAGTTTTTGTACCACGATGATGTACGCAAGTACGGCAGCGGCGCTGCAGGCATGACCAATATGCTGCGCACCTTCGGTAAAAAGGCAGCGGCACTTACCGCCTTTGGTGATGTGCTCAAGGGTGTGTTGGCCGTGTGCATCGGCCGCTGGCTGTTCACCCAGATGCCGGAAAGCACCACGCTCTCGCCCTATCTTGCGGTGTATCTGGCTGCGATCTTTGCCATTATCGGCCATTTGAAGCCCCTGTATTTCGGCTTCAAGGGCGGCAAGGGCGTGCTGGTGGCGGGCGGCACCATTCTGGCCATCCAGCCGGTGCTGATCCCCTTTCTGGCAGTCATCTTTCTGGCCTGCCTGCTGCCCACCGGCATGGTGTCGCTGGGCAGTGTGACCATGGCGGCACTCTACCCGGTGCTCACCATCCTGTACGGGGTGTTCCGGGGCTATTCTGCCGCCGACCTTACCGTGTGCACCATCGGCTCGGTGATCATGGCCGCAATGGTCATTTATATGCACCGCTCCAATATCCAGCGCATCCGCGAGGGCAAGGAGTACCGCTTTGGCCGTCACGGCAAAAAGTAACAGAAAATAGTAAACCACCCCGCAGCAGCCGTTCACCGGCCGCTGCGGGGTGGTTTTTGTATAGGCTTATTCCTTTGTCTCGGTCTCTTCCTCAGGCTTTGCTTCGGAATGCCGCCGACGGAACCAGTCGGCGGGGATGCCACTCTGGGCGGGGGTAAGATCCGGCGCGGGGTGGCCGTCCGGCAGGTGCGCGCCAAAGGCCGGGACAAAGAAGAACTTGCGCACAATGAAGATCAGCGCGATCGCGCCAACGCTGAGCAGATTCTCCACGGCGGAATCGTGTCCCACCACCAGATGGCGGGCAATGGCGTAAAGCAGCACCTCAAGGCTGCTGCCGGGGCTGTGCTTGGCCAGCATCTTGATGAACTCGATGCCGATCACAATGTCCAAGCTGCGCTCCAGAAAGGTGCGGATCTCTGCCTCGTTGCCATCGAACAGCAGGCCGGGCATCCAGCGGATCAGAGGCACAACGCTGAGCAGCAGACCGATCAGCACCAGCCCGGATAACAGCACTTCCAGCAGACTGGAAGCCTGAATAATGCGGTTGCGCAGGGAGGTACGCCAGTGGCTTTCTACCGGGTGAGAGGGATGTTCCATAGTAAGACCTTCCTTTCAGCATTCTGCTGCATAAAGATCGACAAAATCCTGCCTTTATTGTAGCAGACGAGAGAAGGTCTGTCAATTTCAATCCACGATGGTGACGGTGGTCTGCGGGCCGACGGCTACATAGCCGGACTTTTTGATGCAGTCCTGCCCGGCGTCGGTGTCCAGCCAGTCGTACAGGCGGCGCTCCGGGCTGTCGGCGGCGGCATCCGGGTGGATGACGGCGTAAAAATCGTTGCACAGGGGGTAGCTGCCGTCGGCAAGGGTGTCGTTGCTGGGGGTCACGCCGTCCACCGCCAGCAGCCGCAGCCCGGGCTTGGAATACATCTGGTCGATGTAGTAATACACGGAGAAACCGATGGCGTTGGCGCTGTTGTTGTAATCGGCAATGCTGTCCACCAGCTCGCCCATGGCGGCAGGGGCCAGCTCAGAGGGCGGGGTCATTAACTCTCCGCCCTGAATGAGCAGTTTTTTGAACAGGGTCTGGCTGCCGGAGTCCTCGCCGCGCTGGAAGGCGACGATTTCCTGATCCTTGCCGCCTACATCCTTCCAGTTGGTGATCTTTCCGGCATAGATATCCCGCAGCTGCTGCTGGGTAAGCGCCTGCACGGGGTTGTCCTCGTTGACGATGAACACCAGCGCGTCCACTCCAATGGGCTTCTGCTCCAGCTCCACGTTGGCCTCTTGCAGCTCTTCCTTTACATAGTCCGGCGCTTCGTATACCACCAGCATCCGGGTGGTGGTGTCGTACAAGCCAAAGTTTTCCCATGCGTAGGCGGTGGTGCTCACCGTGATGCTGCTGCGGGCTTCTTCCAAGTCCATAACGGTGGTATCGGCCAGCATCTGCGCCATCAGCGGGATGCAGGCGGTGCTGCCGTCCAGCGGGGGAAAATCCTCCACGGTCAGGAACGGCTCCGGCTGCTGCACAGCCGAGGACGCTGCAGAGGATGCGGGCGGCTCTGCGGCAGAGGAAGCGGTGCTGCCGGAGGGCGCATCCGTGCCCTTGCAGGCGGTCAGTACCCCGGCAGCGGAGCAGGCAGCCAGCCCCAGCAGAAAGCTGCGGCGGGAAATTTTAGCGTTTTTCATAAGAAAGCCCTCCTAACTCAATAGCCGTAACTCGGTTCATCGTCCGCAGTGGCAGACGAGAAAATACTCTGGCAGTACAGCCAGTTGCCGCTTGTGTCCATCCAGCCCACATAGAAGCCCCGTTGTGCAGCAAACACATGGTCGGGCAGGGCGTTCAGGCTGTTAGAATAGTACCCGGCGCAGCTGGCAAGCCCCTGTAATACTACCTTGCCGTCTGCGTCCAGCACATCGCATACGTTGCCGTAGGCGCTGCCCACAGCGCTGCGGCTGCCGTAGAACATGGGTCTGCCGTCGGGGTCGGTGGTCAGGTAGTTGACGTAACTGTACTTGCCCTGCAGGGCGGTCAGGTCGCTGACAAGCCCCTGCGGGCCGTACAGCCGGGTGGCGGTGGTCTCGTAGCGGTCGTTATCCTGCAATTCCAGCCAGACGTAGCCGGTGCCGCAATTGCTCATCCGTACCCGCTGCTGGTGCTCCACCGGTTCTACGGTGGTGTCGGTCAGCAGCTTGCCGTTGTCCTTACTGTACACCCGCAGACTGCCATCCAGCGCGTAGACGGCTACGGTGTTGTCGGTGGCGTCCACATCGTACAGCGGGGTCTTTGCGCCGGTCTCCAAATCGTAAAGGTCGTAGCCGTGATCCTCGCCGCTGTGCCATGTTACCACATAGCCCGGGAAATACTGGCTGGGCTGCTCGTCAAAGGTGGAGATCAGTCCGCGGTCCTCTGTGGTCATGTCCCGCAGTTCGTACCGGCCATCACTGGTGGAAAAGCTGGCAAGACCACCCGGGTAGACCTGCAAAAAGCCCGTGTACTGCTCACCGGTCAGGACGTTGTACAGGATCTGGTCGGTGGTTTCCTCTCCGGTGGCAACGTCCAGCTCCACCCAGTCGCTCAGGGTGTCGCTGTCGTAGAAAAGGCGGTATGCCGAGGCGGCCTCGGCGCGGTAGACGGGGGTGCCGTCCTTCTCCTGCACCACCACCCAGCTGTTCTGCTGGTAGTCGGTATCCCAGTCGTAATCGTCCAGCCCTTCCGGGCGGGCGTAGCAGCTGAACACCAGCTTATCGCCGCATAGGGTGCAGCTGTATGCGCCCTCCGGTACCGGCAGCGCTGCGCCGGTGGCAAGGTCGATGACCTGACAGGTGCCATAACCGGACTCCGGGAGGTATCCGCCATCAACAAGGCGGCTTTCCTGCAGCACCAGCAGGCCGTTTTGCAGGGTGGCGCTCTGCTCGCCCTCAAAGGACATTACTTCGGTGCCGGTCTTGTCGTACAAGGCGGTGCGGCGCCCGCCCCGGCCGGTAGGGTCGGACCAGCTGCGCAGCCAGTAGTCTGCGGTGCCGGTGGCACTGTCCTCCACCAGCGAGACGTTCTCACTGCGGGCAGACTGGTGCAGCGGGGTGCTGCCGCACAGGATGGTGGTGCTGCTCCCGGAACGACCGTCGCAGTACAGCACCCGCAAACGGCCATCGTTCAGCACGGCGGGGTCGTACAGGGGCTTGCCGTTGTCGTCCGTAGGTACCGAAACGGCAGAGCTTGCAGCGCCCGGCACGCCGGTGGCGGGCGGCAGCAGGGCGCAGCCACAGCCTAAAGTAAGGGCAAGGGCAGTGCAGACTGCCCCGCAGCCGATACGCAAGACAACACGCTTCATAAAAAACACTCCTTTGCAAAAACAGGGAGGAAAATTTTTCCGTTCACACAGAATACGAAACAGCCGCATTTTTCATTGCAGAGCTTGCAGAAAAATGCGGCTAAAAACGGTTACAATTGCATTACAGCTGTGCCGGGGCATGGGACGCTTCTGCCTTGTCCATCTGCTCCAGCTGCCGCAGAAAGGCCAGCAAAAAGGGCAGCGAGATGAAAAAGGTGAGCGCGTCCGCAATGGGCTGGCAGAGCTCCACGCCCACAAGTCCCAGCACCCGGGGCAGTACAAGGATCAGCGGGATAAAGCACACGCCCTGCCGGCAGCAGGCCAGAAAGGTGGCACGCCCGGCCTTGCCCACGCTCTGGAAGGTCATGTTGGTCACCACGATCACCGGCTGCAGAAGGATGGCAAAGCACTGGTAGCGGAAGGCGGGCAGCGCCACGGCAGTGACCTCTGGGTCGTCCCGGAACAGGCGGATCAGGTTTTCATCGTTCCACCAGCACACCGCGATCAGCACCACCAGCAGCGCAAAGGCGGCTTTCAGGGTAAAGACGGCGGCCTGCCGTACCCGGTGGTACTTGCGGGCACCGTAGTTGAAGGACGCCACCGGCTGCAAGCCCTGTCCCACGCCGATGGCCACCGAGAGGATGAACATAAAAATGCGGGACACGATGCTCATGCCCGCCACGGCGGCATCGCCGTAGCTGCGGGCGGCAATGTTCAGCAGCATCCCGCCGATGCTGTTCAGCCCCTGACGGCCAAAGCTGGGCGCGCCGCCTGCAAGGATCTGCAAAAACTCGCGCGGCTCCCGGGTGACGGCAGAAAGCCGGAACTGGCTGACCGTTTTGCCCCGCAGGAACATATACAGCAGAATGCCAAAGCTGATGGTCTGGCTGAGGGCAGTGGCGATACCGGCACCGGCAGTGCCCAGCCCTAAAGCGAACATGAACAGCGGGTCCAGTGCAATGTTCAGCAGTCCGCCGGTGACCAGCCCGACCATGGCAAGGTTCGCCTTGCCCTCATACCGCAGGATGTTGTTCATCACCAGACTGGAGATCATCAGCGGTGCGGCAAGCAGGATGGGCCGGGCGTAGGCACAGGCATGGGGCAGAATGGTTTCGGTGCTGCCCAGCAGCATCATAAAGTCCGGCAGGGTGGCAAGGCCGACCACCGCCAGCACTACGCCAAAGGCCAGCGCCGTAAAAAAGCTGGTGGAAGCAAAGCGGGTGGCGGCGTGGGTATCCTGACTGCCCAAGCGGCGGCTGATGATGGTGCCGGAGCCGTGCCCTAGCATAAAGCCCAGCGCCTGAATGATGGCCATCAGGCTGGAAACGACGCCCACCGCGCCGGAAGCGCTGGTGGAGATGCGCCCTACAAAAAAGGTATCCGCCAGATTGTAGATGCTGGTGATCAGCATACTCAAAATCGTGGGCGCGGCAAGGCTGAGGATCAGCCGGGGGATAGGGGTCTCGGTCATTTTGTGATACTGCACCGCAGTGCGGTCCTGCTGGGTCATGGGCAAATATCCTCCTTCAAAAACGAGAAAGCCGCCCCTTCCAGAGCGGCAGATAGTCCTGATGAAAACAGTATAACGCAGTTGCGACAAAATGTCGAGAGGGAGTAAAAACGGCCTTTCTCCCCTGCGAAGGGGCGAAAAAGCAGGCGAAAACAGGATGGTTTCTATATAAAGTGCTAAAGAATTGTCGAATTGCTTGTGAAAAATCACGATATGTGGTATTCTTTATAAAAAGGAATTGGAAAAATCTGTGCATTTTATGATTGGGAGGGATTTGTACATGAAATCCGTAGCACAAACTGTGATCGAGGCCGACCGCTTTTATACCATTGCCGCTCACACCGGCAATGTCATTCAGGCAGTGGAGGGCAGCAAGGACGGCGGCACTGTCCGTCTGGGCAAGTATGACCACAAGCCCGAGCAGGAGTGGAGCTTTGTCCGCGAGGGCGATGGTGTGTACCGCATCCGCAACCGTGCCTCCGGCAAGCTGCTGGATCTGACCATGACCGGCACCGCCAATGGCACATGGCTGCACCTGTGGGAGGACGTGGGCGGCACGTCCCAGATGTGGAAGGTGGAGCACACCCCGGAGGGCACCGTGCGTCTGCGCTCTTCTTGGGCAGGCGGCAAGTGCGTGGACACCGTGGGCATCGGTGCCGAGGTGGGCGCTGTGCTGCAGATCTGGCAGGAAGTGCCCGGCGGTGGTGACCAGCTGTGGGTCATCTCTGAGGTAAAGGACCGCGTAAAGCGTGCCGCCAAGGTTGAACAAGCAGCGCCCGCTGTTGAGACGAAGGCCGCACCGGCCAAGGAAGCCGCTCCCGCCAAGAAGCCCGCAGCCCGCAAGCCCCGCACCGCCAAGAAGGTGGAGGAGAAGCCCGCTGCGTCCGCCGCAAAGGCCGCAGAGCCGGTCAAGGCAGAAAAGCCCGCTGCAAAGAAGGCTGCTAAGGCAAAGGCTGAGCCTGCTGCTCCCGCAGTAGAGGTGAAGGCAGCTCCCGCCGTGGCAACCAAGGTCGAGCCTGTTACTAAGGCTGAACCGGCTGCCAAGGCAGCGCCCGCAGCGGAAGCCAAGACTGCCCCTGCCGCCGCAAAGCCCAAGGCAAAGCGTGCACCCTGCAAAAAGACCGTAAAGAAGTAAGAAATCATAAAAAGCAAAAAATCGGACAGACCGCGGTCTGTCCGATTTTTGCTTTTTAAAATGGTTCGACTTTACGCGGCAGGAGAGGCGGCAGCATCATCGCTCTGGGCAGCGGTCTGCACGAACTGCACGATGCTCTCGATGGTTTTGCGCAGCTGCACAAGGCTTTCCACGTCAGAGTCCTGCATCCGGGAAGTAGGGGCGGTCACCACGGTCTGCGCAGCAGTTACCGTGCCGGTCAATTCCGCATGGATATGGTGGGCGGGCACGTCCAGCAGGATGTGCACCTTGGGGGACAGGGTCTTGAGCAGACCCTGCTTTTCGATGCCCAGAATCAGCTGCGGCGCATCCTCCCCGGCGGCGAGGTTCGGCAGCTGAAGGTAGAGGTAACCTTCTTTCGCGTTGGCGGGCTGCACGGTTTTGAGCTGTTTCAAGTCCAGCTGAAAGTCGTTCACCTGCTGCAAGCCGGTGGCGGCGGGGTCTACCCCCAGCAGGGTGGCCAGCTGGTCTTGGGAAATGTAGCTGCCCAGCGACCAGCCCGGCAGCAGCAGGCTTGCCAGCGGATACTCGGCCACAACCGTGCTGCGCAGCTTGTTGTACAGCTGCCCGGCGTCGTACAGGGTCTCTTCCTCGCTGATGTACATCCGGGTCAGAGGGGCATCGTTGACGGTGCTGGTGCCCGTTGGGTACAGCGCCAGCTGCACCGCCCGGGGGGTGTACTGGCCGGTCAGACTGCCGGTGGTGCCGCCGAACTTGTCCAGCAGGGCGTAAAGAGCAGGGGGCTCGGCCTCGGTGGAGGTGATGGTGTAGTCCAGCGCAAAGCTGGCACCGCTCTGGAATGCCTTGACCCTGCGGCTGACGAAGCTGTACAGCACTGCCGCAGCCACCACGCACACCAGAACCAGACACAGCAGAACGATCAGCGCCGCCCGCAGACCGGTGCGCTTTTTGTGGGAAGATGCCATGGGAAACCTCTCCTTCCGGTAAAACGTATTTGCTTCAGCATAACGGAACTGCACGCAAATGTCAAGCGCCGCAAACTGCGGACAAAACAAAAAACCTGAAACATTTCTGTTTCAGGTTTCTGGCGGAAAGATGGGGATTCGAACCCCAGAACGCTTTTGACACGTTACACGATTTCCAGTCGTGCGCCTTAGACCAACTCAGCCATCTTTCCACATCTTCTGTTCTGCCTTTGGGCGGGTGCCCTTGGCGCTCCACTATAATACCTGAAAGCAGGCTTTTTGTCAAGGATTTTTTTGAAAAAAATCGGACTTTTTTAAAAATGACGAAAAAACGCGAGAAAGTATTCTACCGCATGGATGGAAGGCACAAAAAGCCCTTGACGCACCTTTAAAATAGGTCTATATTGAGGGCAAAGAGCACTGCGGTGGGTCATTTTGTGCCGCAGCGGCGGGAAATATAAGGAGGATGCTTTTATGACTTATCCTGAAGTACTTGCCAATGCCCGTACCTGCATTGGTCAATACTGCAAGGCCTGCCCGGTGTGCAACGGCGTGGCCTGTAAAAACCAGATCCCCGGCCCGGGTGCCAAGGGCGTGGGCGATACCGCTATCCGCAATTATAATAAGTGGGCCGATATCCGGGTAAACATGGACACCCTGTGCCCCGGCGGTGCACCGGACACCACGCTGGAGCTGTTCGGCAAAAGCTTCCGCTATCCCTTCTTTGCGGGCCCTGTGGGTGCAGTGAACCTGCACTATTCCGATACCTACACCGATATGACCTATAACGATGTACTGGTGCGCGCCTGTGCCGAAAACGGTATTGCTGCCTTTACTGGTGACGGCACCAACCCCACCGTGATGGAGATGGCTACCCGCGCCATCGGCGCTGCGGGCGGCTGTGGCGTGCCCACCATCAAGCCGTGGAACATCGACACCATCCGCGAGAAAATGGCACAGGCCAAGGCCAGCGGCTGCTTTGCCGTGGCCATGGATGTGGACGCAGCGGGTCTGCCTTTCCTGAAGAACATGACCCCGCCCGCCGGCAGCAAGAGCGTGGAGGAACTGGCCGAGATTGTGCAGCTGGCCGAGCGTCCCTTCATCGTCAAGGGCGTGATGACCGTTAAGGGCGCACTGAAGGCAAAGCAGGCCGGTGCCGCCGCCATCGTGGTGTCCAACCACGGCGGCCGCGTGCTGGATCAGTGCCCTGCCACCGCCGAGGTGCTGCCGGAGATCGCCGCAGCCCTCAAGGGCACCGGCGTGAAGGTGCTGGTGGACGGCGGCATCCGCACCGGTGTGGATGTGTTCAAGGCACTGGCACTGGG
>OLPS01003808.1_pt1 | contig 11346 bp, 10 predicted proteins | sample 1673071 | NCBI WGS metagenome assembly OLPS01 (sample SAMEA3136752, study PRJEB25190) | human gut metagenome | reverse complement strand
GCGCGTGCCGAGCGCGCCTAACGCGCGGCTTCCCGTACTATCCGCACCTTCGATACGTAAAGGAGCATATACATGGATTTGGGTATTTCCACCAACCCCACGCCAGAGCTCTACACCATTAAGGTAACCGGCGAGATCGATATCTCTAACGCCGATAGCCTGCGTAATGCCATCGACCTGGCGCTCGAGCAGCCCACCGAGGCCGTTGAGCTCGATTTTGCCCAGGTGAGCTACATCGATTCGACGGGCATTGGCGTGCTCGTGGGCGCCGCGCACCACGCGGTCGACCACGGCAAGCGCTTTAGCTGCACCAATGTGCAGCCCCCGGTAATGCGCGTGGTTCAGCTGTTGGGTGTCGCCCAGGAGATTTCGATCACCGCTGCATAATCTTTGCCCCCAAAAGGGCGTGCCGTTTGGCATATGTTTGTGATGCGCTCGGACGTTTTGGCGTCCGGGCGCTATACTTGACCGAATGAATAGACGAGTTCCGGCCGAATGGCGCGGTGCGGGCTCGACTCACATCGAGCCTTGGAGGTATGTGTGTTTGGTATTGGAGAGGGTGAGCTCGCGATCATCGTGGTCTTCGGCTTTTTGCTGTTTGGCCCGGATAAGCTCCCACAGATGGGCCGCACGATCGGCCGTGCCATCCGTCAGTTCCGCGAGACGCAGGAAAAGATGACGGCCGTTGTTCAGTCCGAGATAATCGATCCGGTGAGCGAGGCCGCGTCGGCCCCGGTCAAGCCCAAGAAGGCTGCCGTCGATGACGATTCCGATGCGGACAAGGATGCCGCCGAGACGGCAGCGCCCGCCAAGAAGGAGACCTTTGCCGAGCGTCGCGCCCGTCTTGCTGCCGAGAAGGCCGCGAGCGAGGCTGCCGCCGAGGGCGAGGGTGCTGCTGAGGAGTCCGAGGCCGAGGGCGCCGAGCCTGCCGCTGCCGCCGAGCCTGTCGTCGAGCCCGAGCCTGCTGCAGAGCCGGAGTCCGAGCCCGAGCCGGCAGAGCCCACGACGGCTGACCTCTACGCCCGTCGTCCCCGCAAGCGCAAGGCCGTCGTCGACCAGCTCGCTCGCGAGCTCGAGGCCGAGGACGAGGCCGTTGCCGAGGCTGCCACCGCCGATGCCCCGAAGGGAGGCGATGAGTAATGCCTATCGGACCTGCGCGTATGCCGCTCTTCGATCACCTGGGAGAGCTCCGTCGCCGCCTGACCATCGTGGTCGTGTCGGTGTTTGCCGCCGCTATCGTGCTGTATTTCGCCACGCCTGTTGTGCTCGACATCCTGGAAGATCCCATCCGCTCCTTTGTGCCGGACGGTAAGTTCTACATCACTACCACGCTCGGCGGCTTTGGCTTGCGCTTCTCGCTGGCCATCAAGATGGCCGTTGTCATGTGCACGCCCATGATCATCTGGCAGATCTTGGCGTTTTTCTTGCCGGCGCTTCGCCCCAACGAGCGCAAGTGGGTCGTGCCCACGGTGCTCGCCTCGACGGTGCTGTTCTTCCTGGGCGCCATCTTTTGCTACTTCATCATCATTCCTGCGGGCTTTGAGTGGCTCATCGGCGAGACCTCGGCCGTCGCTACGGCGCTGCCCGATCTGGAGAACTACGTCAACATGGAGCTGCTCTTTATGATCGGCTTTGGCGTGGCGTTTGAGCTGCCGCTCATCATCTTCTACCTGTCCGTCTTCCACATCGTGTCCTACGCGGCCTTCCGCGGCGCCTGGCGCTACGTGTACGTGGGCCTGCTTGTGGGCTCGGCTGTGATTACGCCCGACGGCTCGCCCGTTACGCTGGGCCTCATGTATGGTGCCCTGCTCTCGCTCTACGAGATTTCGCTCGCCATTGCCCGCGTGGTCATTACCGCGCGCGAGGGCAAGGAGGGCTTGTTTGTGAGCCGTCTGGACCTGTTCTCGGACGATGAGGACGACGAGGAGTAAATCGGTATGCACGAGGTTGGCATTGTCAACGGCATACTCGATACAGTGATTCGCGCGGCGCGTGGGGCGGGGGCCTCGCGCGCCGTTTTGGTAACGCTGCGTATCGGGGATATGACCGAAGTTGTGCGCGAGGCGCTCGACTTTGCGTGGGAGACATTTCGCGATGAGGACCCGCTCACGCGAGGCTGCGAGCTTGCCGTGGAGGAGGTCCATCCACAAAGCGAGTGTCTGGACTGCGGCGAGGTTTTCGACCACGATCGCTTCCACTGTCGCTGTCCCCAGTGTGGTGGTGCCAACGTGCGCCTACTGCGCGGCCGCGAGCTCGATATCGCGAGTATCGAAATTGAAACCCCCGACGATTAGCCCGCTAGCCATCTGGTGATGGGGTATAAAGGGGCCAAAGTAAGGAGTGCCGAGTATGGCCGAGAAAACGATTGATATCGCGTCGCCGATTCTGTCGCGCAACGAGCGCCTGGCAGATCAGCTGCGTCAGCGATTTAATGAGACAAACACCTATGTGATCAACGTCTTGTCGAGCCCCGGTTCGGGCAAGACCACCACGATCCTGGGCACCAACGAGCGCCTGCGCGACAAGGCCGGCCTGCGCTGTGCCGTCATCGAGGGCGATATCGCCTCGGATGTCGACGCCATCACCATGAAGGAAGCCGGCATGCCCGCCATCCAGATCAACACGGGCGGCCTGTGCCACCTCGAGGGTAACATGATTATGGAGGCCGTTGACGCGTTTGACCAGGCTGTGGGTCTGGAAAACATCGACGTCATCTTTATCGAAAACGTGGGCAACCTGGTCTGCCCGGTCGACTTTGACCTGGGCGAGAACCTGTCCATCATGATCCTCTCGGTGCCCGAGGGCGACGACAAGCCCATCAAGTACCCGGGCATCTTCCAGCACGCCGGCGCACAGCTGCTCAACAAGGTCGACGTGGCCCCGGCTTTCGATTTTGACATGGATAGGTATACTAAGACACTCGATGACCTCAATCCGCAGGCGCCGCGGTTTGCCGTGAGCGCGCGCAAGGGCGAGGGCATGGATGCCTGGTGCGATTGGCTCATCGGGCAGATCGAGCAAGCAAGGGCGTAAATCGGCCGCCATACGGGCGGGCGTAGCCGCAGAGACACGAGATAGGAGCCTCTTTTGAAGCTCATCATCGCCGAGAAAAACGACGCCGCGCGTCAGATCGCCGAGCGGCTGTCCACGGGTAAGCCTAAAAAGGACAAGGTGTACAACACCGCCATCTACCGTTTTGAGTGGAAGGGCGAGGAGTGCGTGACGATCGGCCTTGCCGGTCACATCCTTGCGCCTGATTTTTGCGACAGCGTGCTGTTCGATAAAAAGCTGGGCTGGTATTCGGTCACCGAGGACGGCGAGATGCTGCCGGCCGACATGCCCGATGGCCTGGCTCGTCCGCCTTACGACACCAAGCGTAAGCCGTTCCTTGCCGATGGCATCTCCATCAAGGGCTGGAAGCTCGAGAGTCTGCCTTACCTCACCTGGGCGCCCGTCATTAAGTTGCCGGCTGAGAAAGAGCTCATTCGCTCGCTTAAGAACCTCGCCAAAAAGTCCGACAGCGTCATCATTGCCACGGACTTCGATCGCGAGGGCGAGCTGATCGGTTCGGACGCCCTCAACAAGGTGCGCGAGGTGGCGCCGGACTTGCCGGTTGCCCGCGCCCAGTATTCTTCGTTTACCAAGGCCGAGATCACGCAGGCCTTCGATAACCTTGTCTCGCTCGACCAGAACCTGGCCGACGCCGGCGAGAGCCGTCAGCACATCGACCTCATTTGGGGTGCGGTGCTCACGCGCTACCTGACGCTCGCCAAGTTTGGCGGCTTTGGTAACGTGCGCTCCGCCGGCCGCGTGCAGACGCCGACGCTTGCCCTGGTGGTCGAGCGCGAGCGCGAGCGCATGGCGTTTGTGCCCGAGGACTATTGGCAGATTCGCGGCATGGGTGCCGCGCAGGGCGCTGCCGAGGACGATCGCTTTAAGATCGCGCACAAGACGGCGCGCTTTACCGACAAGGATGCTGCTGAGACGGCGTACGGCCATGTTGACGGCGTCGCGACGGCAACCGTCGCCGCGGTGACCAAGCGCTCGCGCAAGCAGCAGCCGCCCACGCCGTTTGCGACCACCTCGCTGCAGGCTGCCGCCGCAGCCGAGGGTATCTCGCCTGCGCGTACCATGCGCATCGCCGAGTCCCTCTACATGGCGGGCCTCATCAGCTACCCGCGTGTCGACAATACCGTATACCCCGCGACGCTTGATCTGGGCGCTGTGGTGAGTGACCTTGCAAAGATCAACCCGGCGCTGGCGCCCGTGTGCAAAAAGGTCCTCGCCGGCCCCATGAAGCCCACGCGCGGCAAGGTCGAGACCACCGACCACCCGCCTATCTATCCCACGGGCGAGGGCGATCCGTCCACGCTCGACGGCGGCCAGCGCAAGCTCTACGACCTCATCGCCCGCCGCTTCCTAGCGACGCTTATGGGTCCCGCGACCATCGAAAACACTAAGCTCGAGCTCGACGTGAACGGTGAGCCGTTCGTGGCTTCGGGCGATGTGCTCGTGACCCCGGGTTTCCGCGAGGCGTACCCGTACGGACTCAAGCGCGACGAGCAGATGCCGCCGCTGGAGCAGGGCGATACGGTCGACGTGTTCGACATTAAGCTCGAGGCCAAGCAGACCGAGCCGCCCGCGCGCTACAGCCAGGGCAAGCTCGTGCAGGAGATGGAAAAGCGCGGCCTGGGCACCAAGTCCACGCGTGCGAGCATCATCGAGCGCCTGTATGCCGTGCGCTATCTCAAAAACGATCCCGTTGAGCCGAGCCAGCTGGGCATTGCCATCATCGATGCGCTGTCACAGTTTGCCCCGCGCATCACGAGCCCCGATATGACCAGTGAGCTCGACGGCGACATGACCCGCGTCGAGCGCGGCGAGGACACCGAAGAGCATGTCGTGACGCACTCGCGCGCGCTGCTGGCTGGCGTGCTCGACGAGCTGCTCAAGCACACGCAGGAGCTGGGCGACGCCATCAGCGACGCCGTCACGGCCGATGCGCGCGTGGGCGCTTGCCCCAAGTGCGGCAAGGACTTGGTTATGAAGACGAGCGCCAAGACCCGTGGCAGCTTCATTGGCTGCATGGGCTGGCCCGACTGCGATGTGACCTATCCGGTGCCGAGCGGCGTCAAGGTGAGTCCGCTCGAGGGCGAGGCGGCCGTGTGCCCCGAGTGCGGCGCGCCGCGCATTAAATGCCAGCCGTTCCGTCAGAAGGCTTTCGAGATCTGCGTGAACCCCACGTGCCCCACCAACTACGAGCCCGACCTTAAGGTGGGCGAGTGCAAGGTGTGTGCCGAGGCCGGACGTCATGGCGACCTGATCGCGCACAAGAGTGAGAAGAGCGGCAAGCGCTTTATCCGCTGCACCAACTACGATGACTGCGGCGTGAGCTATCCGCTGCCGGCGCGTGGCAAGCTCGAGGCGACGGGCGAGACCTGTCCCGAGTGCGGCGCCCCCATCGTGGTGGTCAACACGGCGCGCGGCCCGTGGCGTATCTGCGTCAACATGGACTGTCCGACCAAGGAGAAAAAGCCGGCCCGCGGCCGCAAGACCACGACCAAGGCGAGCACGGCCAAGAAGACGACGGCTAAGAAAGCCACTGTCGCCAAGAAGACGACCGCGAAGAAGTCGACTGCCAAGAAAGCAGCCGCCGACAAGTAACGGCGCAGTCGAAACATTACCCAAAAAACGAGCGAGGACCCCGCGATCCTCGCTCGTTTTTTTTGACCGGCAGTTAGGGACGTTCCTTTTCTGCCGGCAGTTTAGGAACGTCCCTAACTGCCGGCTCGGGAACGACAAAGCACTAGTTCACCTCGACAGGTTTGGCGCTGGGATAGCGCTCCTCAAAATCTAGGCGGTACTTATTGTCATTGGTGCCCGCCACGTTGTCGCGCGACAGCGGCGCCACGATCTCATTCTTGTGGTCCTCAGGCTTGGCGTATTTCAGGCTGATCTCCCAGGCATCACAGATTGCGTCAATGCGGTGATCCAGGTCGTCGTACAGGGCGATGATGTCCTTCCAGGAGCTGTAGTTCTTGGAGCTCGTCGGGACGTCTAGGTCCTCGACGATGTCGTAATACTGCTCGATGGTGTCCTCCGTGCGCTCGGCGACGTCGGCGAGATTTTGACGGGTGGTTCGATCCTCTTCCAGATAGCTGCCGTTGAAGTTCTGCGCGCAGCCACGGACGTAGTTGTCGAGGTCTTCGAGCAAGTCGTAGTATTCGCTCAGTCGGCGGTAGAGGTTCTGCTCGGAGAGCGTTGCTTCGCCGCCATCCTCGTCGTCATCGTCATCATCGTCGTACAGGCTGTTGGGATCGCCGAGAGGCTTTAGGTCATCGTCATCGACGTCATGGTGCAGCTTAGCTACCTCGGCAGTCGTCTGCGTGGCGGCGTTGTCGAAAGGCTTGATCACAAAGAAAACGACCAGGGCGATGATGATCGCCACCAGCACAACGATAACGGCGATAAGCGGCCCGGTGCCGCTCTTTTTGGGAGCGGGGGTCTGTGGCGAAGCGGGCGCGTATGCGGGAGCCGGCTGCTGTTGGGGCGAGCCGCTCGCGACGGGTATGCGCTGCGTGGTCTCGACGGCCGCGGGGCCTGCGGCGGGGTCGGGGCGATAGGCGAGGGGGTCGTCCGCCTTGGCTTGCGGCGTATCGAGGGAACCGGTCTGCTCAAAAGCGGGCTGGCTATCGCTCGCGGTTGTTTGCTCAACGGGTGCACCGCACGAGGTGCAGAACTTGGCATCATCTGCAAGAAGCTTGCCGCACGAGGCGCAATACCGAGACATTGCCACTCCTTTCGCCACATTTCAATGCAATATGACGATTATACCCAGCGTCCAAAATTCCCCTTCATAAGTTGCGGTGAAATAGGGACTGTTTGGCGGTCTCAGAGCTTCAATCAGTCCCTATTTCACCGCAACTTCGGGGATGCCTCGATGGCTAGGTTGGATTTGGGACGCGCCGAGCACTGGGGTATCATGGCTTGGTTGATATATCTGCATTTACGCGCCTTGTAGGAAGGGGCTGCGCCCATGGCTTTTGAGCCCGCTCAACATAGCTTTATCACGCTCGAGGGCGTCGATGGCGCCGGCAAGTCCACGCAGGCGCGCCTGCTTGCCCGCGCGCTCGAACTCGCTGGCTACCAGGTTGTGAGCCTGCGCGAGCCGGGCGGTACCGCCATCAGCGAAAAGATCCGTGCTCTGCTGCTCGACCCCGCCAATACGGCGATGGGCGACACTTGCGAGCTGCTGCTGTATGAGGCCGCCCGTGCCCAGCTGGTGCACGAGGTCATCGCGCCCGCCCTTGCTGCCGGCAAGGTTGTCCTGTGCGACCGCTTCTACGATTCCACGACCTGCTACCAGGCGTTTGCCGATGGCCTCGATCGCCAGATAGTGCGCGACGCCAACAACCTGGCCGTCGCGGGTACGCACCCGGCGCTCACACTCGTCTATCACATCACGCCCGAGCAGGCGGCGCTGCGCATGGCCGACCGCGGTGCGGCAGATCGCATGGAGGCTAAGGGCATGGCCTTCCAAGAGCGTGTCTACCAGGGATTTTGCGCCATCGCCGCCGAGGAACCAAACCGCGTAAAGCTCATCGACGCGACCGCGTCCATCGAGGACGTCTTCGCGCGGACGGTCGAGCAGGTTCGCGTCTACGGCCTCGACATTTCCCAGGACGCCGTCACCGCCGCGCTTGCCCAGGAGGCCGAGTAACATGGCCCCCGCTCAGGCAAGCCTGCTGGCCAAGCTCGACACCCAAGAGCGCGTGCGCGATTTTTTGACCAACGCCGTCGCCAGCGGCCGCGCATCGCACGCCTATCTGTTTTTAGGCGCTCCCGGCGCCGGCAAACTCGATGCCGCATGGGCGCTCGCCCAAGCTTTCCTGTGCGAGCGGGACGGCTGCGGCGCATGCGACAGCTGCGTGCGCGTTGCTCGGCACACGCATCCCGACGTGCACTATTACACGCCCGAGAGCGCCACGGGCTACCTCATTGCCCAGACCCGCGAGCTGCTCGACGATGTGCTTCTGGCGCCCATCCGTGCCAAGGCCAAGGTCTACATCATCGACCGTGCCGAGCAGCTGCGCGCCAACACCGCCAACGCACTGCTCAAGACACTCGAGGAGCCGCCCGATGGCGTTATGTTCATCTTGCTGGGCACCTCGGCAGACGTGATGCTGCCCACCATCGTGAGCCGCTGCCAGTGCGTGCCGTTTCGGCTGGTATCGCCCGCCGTCGCCGCGCAGGCCGTGAGCCGCGCCACCGGTCAGGACCCTGCGCGTTGCCGCATGGCCGTCGCCGTGGCGGGAAGCCCCACGCGTGGCATCGAGTTCCTCAAGAGCGCCGAGCGCCAGGACGCCCGCCGTCAGATGGTTCGCGCCATCGATTCGCTCATCGCCGCCGACGAGGCCGACGTGCTCAGCCGTGCCAAGTCACTCATCGTCGCCGTTAAGGCGCCGTTAGCCGAGGTCAAGTCCACGCAGGAAAAGGTGCTCGAGCAAAACGCCGACTACCTGTCGCGTGGAGCATTGAAGCAGCTTGAGGACCGCAACAAGCGCGAACTCAACGCGCGCGAGCGTTCGGGTATCATGGAAGCGCTGGCGAGCGCGCGGACGCTCATGCGCGACGTGCTGCTGACGCTTCAGGACGAGGTAGCCGACGTGGTGAACGAAGACGTGCGCGACACGATCGGTCGGCTTGCCGCCGCGACCAATGTTGCGGGTGCCACCCGGGCGCTCGAGGCAGTCGCGACCGCCGAGCGCAACATCGCCAGAAACGTTACTCCCCAGCTGGCCATCGAGGTCATGCTGTTCGATATCAGGAAGGCACTGAAATGCCGTTAGTCGTACCCGTTAAGTTTACCTACGCCTCGCGCGACCTGTGGTTCGATCCGCAGGATTTGGATATCCTCGAGGCCGATTATGCCATTTGCTCCACCGAGCGCGGAACCGAGATCGGCCTGGTCACGGCCGATCCCTTTGAGGTGCCGCAAGGCGAGATCGGTCAGCCGCTCAAGCCCGTGCTGCGCGTGGCGAGCGACATCGACCTGCAGCTTGCCGATGACCTGGCCATCCAGGGCGACGAGGCCATGGTCGACTTCCGCCGCCTGGTCAAGGAGCTCGACCTCGAGATGAAACCGGTGGGCGTCGAGTACCTGTTTGGCGGCGAGAAGGCCGTGTTCTACTTTGCAGCCGAGGAGCGCGTCGATTTTCGCCAGCTCGTCAAGGACCTGTCCTCGACGCTGCATATTCGCGTCGACATGCGCCAGATCGGCGTGCGCGACGAGACCCGCCTGGTGGGCGGCTATGCCCAGTGCGGCCAAGAGCTCTGTTGCACGCGCTTTGGCGGACAGTTTGAGCCCGTCTCGATCCGCATGGCAAAAGAGCAGGACCTACCGCTCAACTCGTCCAAGATCAGCGGCGTGTGCGGCCGCCTGATGTGCTGCTTGCGCTATGAGTTCGAGGCGTACAAGGACTTTAAGAGCCGTGCGCCCAAAAAGAAGACGCTCATCGATACGCCGCTTGGCAAGGCGCGTATCCAGGAGTATGACACGCCGCGTGAACAGCTGGTGCTGCGCTTGGAGAACGGCAAGGTCTTTAAGGTCAACCTGGCCGATATGACTTGCTCGGAGGGCTGCAAGAAGAAGGCTGCCGAGCAGGGCTGCAATTGCCGCCCCGACTGCGTGACGCGCGACGTGCTCGAGCGCATCGAGTCGCCCGAGATGCGTCTGGCGCTCATGGAGCTCGATCGCGAAAACGGCGTCGATGTGGGCGATGGCCTGTCGAGTGCCGACCGTCTTGCCGGCACGTCGATGCCCAAGCGCCGTCGTCGCGATGCTGAATCCGATGCTCGCGCCGGTCAGGGCCAGGGCGAGGGCCGTGGCCGCGGAAAGGGCCGCGGTAAGGCCGAGACACCCGAGGCCGAGGGGGCGGCCGATGGCCGTCGCCGTCGCAAGCGCGCGGGCTCGGGCGATGCTACCGAGGTTGCAGCCGCGGGCAAGAACGCCTCTCGCGAGCGCGAGGTTCAGCAGCCCCAGCAGCAGAATCGCGGCGGTGGCATGAACCCCACACGTCGTCGTCGCCGTCATCTGTCGAGCGAGGAGCGCGAGGACGCCTTCCGCGCCGCAGCTGCTCGCGAGGCTGGTGCCGCTTCCAAGGGCGCCTCGGCCTCCGACGCGCCTGCCGACAAGGGCGGCAAGTCACGTGGCGAGGAGGAGCGCGTGCCGCGTCCGCGCCGTCGCCATTCCTCGGGCGCGCAACAGAAGCCCTCAGTGCCCTCCGTGGCCGATCAGGTCTCGGATGGCGAGGTCAAGGTCACGCGCCGTCGTCCCGGGGATGGCGGGGGAGCGGCTGCCAAGGCTTCGCGTGGCGCCGCTCGCGACGAGCGCGAGCCGCGCGAGGATCGCGGTGGCGAGGGCTCGGCCGACCAGGGTCAAAAGCGCCGTCGCCGTCGCCGTTCCCGCAAGCCGCGCCAGGATGGCGGCGAGGGCTCGACTCCGTCTTCGTCCGCACCGCAACCGCCCGCCGGCGAATAACGCCCGCGAGCGGATTTAACCCGCCTTGCCCCGAGCGCATCGGGGTATCATAGCGCCGAATCAACAACCCTCCCCGCGACCGAACGTAGGGAGGGTTGTGTCTTGAAGAGCCATCTGAACATATTGAGCCGTCTGCAGGGAGCCGGTGCCCTACCGTTTGCGGACGAATTGCTACCGTTTGCCGAGCACGCGACGTACGAGGCGCTTGAGGCGTTGTCGCCCACGCGATGTGCCGGCTGCGAACGCGCCGGTGCGCTTATTTGCCAAGACTGCCTGGCCGCGCTCACGCTCATCGACCCACGTCATAGCTGTACCCGATGCGGCGCCCCGTTTGGGGATTTGCTGTGCACTGAGTGTTCGGTCGAGGGCACGTCCTCGGCAATGGCGGAGGCACTCGATCGCTGTCTGGCGTGCGCCGTCTATGCGCATCCGCTGCCGCGCATCATTAAAGCGTACAAGGATGCGGGCGAGCGACGTCTGGCTCCGTATCTGGCGGAGCTGCTCTACGACACCGCCCTGCATGCCCAGGTCGTAGCTCCCGATCGCTACGGAGGCGTGCTTTCCGGTGCGGATGCGGTGGTGTTTGTGCCTGCGACGGCGGCAGCGTTTCGGCGGCGTGGTTTTGATCATATGGAGGCTATTGCGCGCCCATTTTGCGAGCTGTCGGGTGTTCCTCTGCTCGATGCTCTCGTCAAGTACGGGCATGGCGACCAGCGCGAACTCGGTCGTGAGGAGCGCCGCGAGCGTGCCCAAGGCATGTACGAGACGGTTGAGGACGTGCACGGCCGCCGCCTGCTGCTTATCGA
>OLPS01003807.1_pt1 | contig 11347 bp, 7 predicted proteins | sample 1673071 | NCBI WGS metagenome assembly OLPS01 (sample SAMEA3136752, study PRJEB25190) | human gut metagenome | reverse complement strand
GTCACCATAACTAGATCTTCTACACGTACTCCGAAATTTCCTTCTAAATAAATACCTGGTTCAATTGAAAAAATCATTCCTTCTTCAACTTCCATTTCATTTACCGAAGAGACATCTCCATATTCATGAACATCTCGACCAATAAAATGTCCTAAACGATGTGTAAAATATTTTCCATAGCCTTCATCACTGATGACTTTTCTTGCACACTTATCAATATCTGATAATTTAACTCCTGGTTTGATCATTGCTTCTGCAGCTTCATTTGCTTTTTTTACAATTTCATAAACTTTAATTTCTTCTTCCAAAATACCTTCATAAAAGAATGTACGTGTCATATCAGAACAATACCCTTTATAAACACATCCCATGTCAATCAGTACACAATCACCTTTTCTAAGTAGTGTATCATCATTTTCATGATGTGGATCAGCAGCGTTTTTACCAAATGCAACAATCGCCCCATAACAAGTAGAATGATGCTTGAAAAATAATTCATCTAATTTTTTAGCAAGTTGTTTTTCTGTCACGCCTTCTTGAATGAATGGAATGATTTCTTCCATAACAGCATCATTGATTTTACTTGATTCAATCATTAAAACTTGTTCTTGTAAATCTTTTTTCATGCGTACGAGATCAACACATGGTGAAGCATTGATATACTTTGCATCTGGGAGTTTTTTCATAAGATCTAACAAGAAATGTGAGGCCCAATTTTTATCAATTCCAATTCTTCCTGGAAAATGCATTTCATCAACAATTGTTTGAATAGCATCTTGTCCATCTTTATGCCAAACAATGTTAACATCTAAATCATGATCCAAATAAAATAAATCATTCATGAATAAGGTATGATTTCCATGTTTTGAAATCATGAAAACAAACATTCTTTCATGCGGATCATTATAGTATCCTGTACAATAAGCAATTGATTGAGGATCACTTATTAAAAAGTAATCCAATCTTGCTTCTTCCATTAAATCAAGTATTTCTTGTATACGATCGTTATTCATCTTTTAAAACTCCAATACCTAATTCTTTTAATTGATCTTCTTCTACACTATTTGGTGCTTTAGACATTGGACATGTTGCACTGGCATTTTTAGGGAAAGCAATAACGTCTCTAATAGAATCACTTTCAGTAAGTAACATGGCAAGACGATCTAATCCTAAAGCAAATCCTCCATGTGGTGGTGTTCCATATTGTAATCCTTCCACAAACCATCCAAATTGAGCACTTATTTCTTACTTGTTCATCTGTTAAACTTAAAGCTTTGAAAGCTCTTTGTTGTAAATCTTGTTCGTAAATACGTTGAGAACCTCCACCAAGTTCAAAACCATTTAAAACAATATCATAGGCATCAGCAAGACAATTTGCTGGATCTGTATCTATTTTATCTAAATCTGATTCTTTAGGTCTTGTAAATGGATGATGCATTGCATAATATCTTTGAGTTTCATCATCATATTCAAACATTGGGAAATCAACAACCCATAATAATCCTAATTCTTTTGGATCATATAAATTTAATTCTTTTCCTAAATGATTACGTAAAGCAGCTAAAGCATCACAAACAACCATATATTTTGTATCCGATACAAATAATAATAAGTCGTTATCTTCACCATTCATTGCTTCAATTAATCTTTGCATTTGTTCTTCGCTAAAGAATTTAGCAATTGGCCCTTCACCAACACCATTATTTACTTTTAACCAAGCAAGACCTTTTGCTTTATATGTTTTTGCAAGTTCTGTTAATTGATCAATTTTCTTTCTTGAATAATCACTTGCATGATTTTTAACATTAATCCCTTTAACATATCCATTATTTTCTAAAGCTGATTTAAATACCATAAAATCAACATCTTTAACAACTTCATTTAAGTTAACAAGTTTCATATCAAAACGGATATCTGGTTTATCAATACCATATGTTTCCATCGCTTCATGCCAAGTCATACGTGGAAGTGGTAACTTAACATCAACACCTTTTACATCTTTGATGACTTTAGCTACCATATTTTCACCAACTTCGATGATTTCATCTGTAGTCATAAATGACATTTCAACATCAACTTGAGTAAATTCTGGTTGACGATCCGCTCTTAAATCTTCATCTCTGAAACAACGAGCAATTTGGTAATATTTTTCAAAACCAGCAACCATTAATAATTGTTTAAATAATTGAGGTGATTGTGGTAAAGCATAGAAATCACCATGATGTACACGTGAAGGTACTAAGAAATCTCTTGCTCCTTCAGGAGTTGATCTGTTTAAATAAGGTGTTTCAATATCCACAAAATCATGATTATCTAAGTATTCTCTAATACTTCTTGTAATTTTATGTCTTGTTAGAATTTTATTTTGCATAACAGGTCTTCTTAAATCAAGATAACGATATTGCATTCTTGTTTCTTCTAAAGCATCTGTATCATCTGCAACAATAATTGGTGTCGTATTGGCTGTATTGATGATTTTGATTTCTGATGCATCGACTTCAATATCCCCTGTAGGCATATTTGGATTTTTGCTAGAACGTTCTACAACAGTTCCTTTAACATATAAAATATATTCATTTTTAATATCTTTTGAAATGTTTTCCATTTCTTCATTGATAATAATTTGTGTAATTCCATAACGGTCTCTTAAATCAATAAATACAAGAGCTCCTAAATTTCTCTTTTTAGCAACCCATCCTTTTAGTTCAACTGTTTGTCCAACATTTTCTAAACGAAGTTCACCGTTATTATGTGTTCTATTCATGTTCATGTCCTCCACTTAAATGATTTTCAATATGTGCCAAAATATTTTCTAATGGTACTACAACTTGTTCTTTATCATGATTACATTTAATATTAACCACTTCATTTTTTACTTCTTCTTCCCCTAAAATAATAGAGAAATGTGCATTAAAACGATCTGCTGATTTAAATTGTCCTTTTAAGCCACGAGATACATGATCCATTTCACATGTAAAGCCATTTGCTCTTAACATCGCAATAATTTGCATAGCAAGATCTTTTGCTTCTTCGCCTAAAGGCATAATATAACAATCTAAACCATCTTCGTCTTCATCTTCTTCATCATCTAAAGCAAGAAGGAGTCTTTCCATACCAAAAGCAAAGCCAACACCAGGTGTAGCCGGTCCACCAATTTCTTCAATTAAACCATTGTAGCGTCCACCACCACCAACAGTAGCTCCAGCACCTAATTTTGGATCATCAGAAATGATTTCAAAAACAGTATGAGAATAATAATCTAATCCTCTTACTAAATTTGTATCAATAACATAATCAATTTCTAAATCATCTAATAAAGAACATACTTTATCAAAATGATTTTTAGCACTTTCGCTTAAATAATCAATTGTTTTCGGTGCTGTTTTCATAGCTGGATGTTTCGCATCCACTTTGCAATCTAAAATACGTAAAGGATTCTTTTCAAAACGTGCTTTACAATCTTCGCATAAGTCATCTAAATGGCCTCTAAAATGATCTTTTAAAGCTTCACGATAAGCATCTCTTGATTCATTATCACCTAAAGAGTTGATATGAAGTGTGACATTTTGAAGTCCTAATGCTTCAACAACAGTCACTGCCATAAGCATACATTCAACATCTACATAAGGTGATTCAACACCTAACATTTCTACCCCAAATTGGTGGAATTGTCTTTGTCGACCATTTTGAGGTCTTTCATATCTAAACATTGGTCCCATATAATAAACTTTTTGTAGTTTTTCTGGTAAACCATACATTTTATTTTCTACATAAGCTCTTGCAATACCAGCAGTTCCTTCTGGCCTAAGTGAAATATATCTTCCTTTTTTATCTTGAAAAGTATACATTTCTTTAGAAACAACATCACTTGTATCCCCAACAGCTCTGTTAAATAATTCAGCATGTTCGAAAATTGGTGTTCTCATTTCTTTGACATTATAATTAGCGGCAATCGTTCTTAACAATTGTTCTAATTTAATCCATTTTTCACTTTGTCCTGGTAAAATATCTACCGTACCTCTTGGTGCACTATATCCCATTATTTTTCCTCCTTAAAATATAAAAACGCCCTCATAAGGACGTTTCAACGCGGTACCACCTTAATTCGTATTTTCATACGCACTTTCATCTTAACGCGATTAACGATTACTCTTTTCAAGTAATTCCTCACAAGTGTCCCATAGCTTCCATACAAAGATTTTCACCAACCATCTTCTCTCTAACTATTTCCACTATTTAATCTTGCTCAATGGATTACAAAGATTATATAAAATAATGACTAAAAAATCAATTCCTATTTCTAGCATCTATAGTATACCACGTTTTTTAATCATTTATGTCTCAAATTTGTCTCATTTTTGTTCCATTTTTGAAAGACGATACTCTTCTACAATAAATTGTGACAGATCTTCTTTTAAACTATGGTTATCATAATAAACCAGACGTATTTTCTTCTTTCTAGCAATATCATTCAATTTTAAAAGATAACTTTCAACAGGTTTTATTTTTTCATTTTGACTATAAACAACAAGAAGCTGATAGAAATCTTCTACCAGCTTTTTGCCAACTTGATCATTATATAAAATATTTATTGCACGACGATCAATCATTATAAATCAATATCACATAAGTTAGAAGCATATCCAATATAACTTGCAGGTGTCATATCTAATAAAGTTTGACGATCTTCATCTGATAAAACATCTAATCCTTTCGCAAATTCCATAATTGCTTCTTGTGAAATATTTTTACCTCTTGTAAGTTCTTTTAATTGATCATAGGCATCAGAAATACCATATTTTCTAAGCATTGTTTGAATTGGTTCAGCAAGAACTTCCCATTTTTCATTTAAGTCAGCTGCAAGTTTATCTTTATTAACAACACATTTAGCTAAACCATTTGTTGTTTCACTAATTGCTTGTAAAGAATAACCAAAAGCTAAACCAATATTTCTTTGACTTGAACTATCTGATAAATCTCTTTGCATACGTGATCTAGGTAATTTGTTTGATAAACCAACACAAATATTATTAGACATATCAACATTTGCTTCTGAGTTTTCAAAACGAATTGGATTGACTTTATGAGGCATTGTACTACTTCCTACTTCTCCTTTTACAGGAATTTGTTTGAAATATTCCATTGAAATGTATAACCACATATCAACATCAAAATCCACTAACACATTATTGAAATGACGAATACCATCTAAAATATGACATGTATAATCATGGCTTTCAATTTGTGTTGTTAAAGGATTGTAAGTTAACCCTAAATATTCTTCTACAAATTTTTTATTAAGAGTTTGCCAATCTAATTGAGGAAATGCTGTTAAAATAGCACTATAGTTTCCTGTTGCCCCATTAAATTTAGCTTTAATTTTAATATTTTCAATATTTTCAATGCTTGAAGTAAAACGATAAGCATAAACTTTAAATTCCTTACCAATTGTTGTTGGTGTGGCAGGTTGACCATGAGTATGAGCTAACATCGCATCATTTTTATGTTCAACAGCCCATTTATTAATAACAGCAGTAAATTCTTTTGCTTTCTTTAACCAAACATCATTTAAACCATGTTTGATCATACAAGCATAAGATGTATTATTAATATCTTCTGAAGTACATCCAATATGAACAAAACTGATTAAATAATCATAACCCATATCTTTTAATTGATTTCCAATGAAATATTCTACTGCTTTAACATCATGTCTTGTAACAGCTTCAATATCTTTGATTGCTTTAAAAGAATCATAATTGAAATCTTTTGAAATAGCTTCGATTTGTCCTAAGTTATCTTTGTCAAATTTAGAAAGAACATCACTTTCTACATTTTCAATTAAAAATTTTAACCATTGAATTTCAACAAAAACACGATATTTCACTAAAGCATATTCAGAAAAATATTCACCTAAAGCATCTTTAATACCTGCATAACGTCCATCTAAAGGACTTAATGTAAAACATTCAAATTGTTGTTTATCCATTCTATTTACCACCTCTAAAATAATTTACACCAGCTTCAAATAATTTTTGATCCATTTCACCATAAACATTTTTAAAACGGTTTTCTCCTTGACGTTCACTATGTCCCATCTTACCAAGAACACGACCATCACGAGAAACAATACCTTCAATAGCATACATTGAACCATTAGGATTGTATGGTGTTTGCATTGTGACTTTACGATTAGGATCAACATATTGAGAGAATACTTGTCCATTAGCGAATAATTCATCAATAACTTCTTTAGGAGCAACAAAACGTCCTTCTCCATGAGAAATAGGAATAACATGAACATCCCCCACATTAACATTAGCAAGCCATGGTGATTTAACAGAACCAATACGTGTATCTACAAATTGAGATAAGTGACGACCAATCGTATTGAATGTAAGAGTAGCGTCATTTTCCGACATATCTCTAATTTCACCATATGGAAGTAATCCTAATTTAATAAGTGCTTGGAATCCATTACAAATACCAATCATTAAACCATCTCTATTATCTAATAAATCACTAATTGCTGCTTTTAATCTTGGATTTCTTAAAACTGTTGCAATAAATTTACCTGAACCTTCAGGTTCATCACCAGCAGAGAATCCTCCTGGTAGCATCACAATATTAGCACGTTTGATTGCATTTTCCAATTCATCAATCGATGTTTTTAACATTTCTTCTGTTTTATTTCTAATTAAGACAAGTTCAACCTTTGCCCCTGCTTTTTCAAAAGCACGTTTTGAATCATATTCACAGTTTGTTCCTGGGAATACTGGAATAACAACTAAAGGTGTTTCAATATATTGTTTTGCTTTTAAAGTTGATCTTGTTTTACATTCAGCAACTTTAATTTCTTGTGTAGGTGCTTTTTCTCTTGTTGGATAAACACTTTCTAATGGTGCTTTATTGATTGCGTAAGCTTCTTGAATAGAAATTGTATCCATTCCATAAGAGAATTTTTCACTATCATTTAAAGTAGCCACTACTCTATAATCTAAACCTACTAGATCTTTTTCAGATTTCACTTCAACAATAACATTTCCATAATTCTTTTCAACATAAGAAGCAAGAGTATGATCTGTATTGAAAGCAGCTCCTAAACCATTACCAAAAGCCATTTTACAAACAGCTTCGATTACACCACCATCTTTAACTGTATATGCAGAATAAATTTTCTTTTGTTTCATTAAATCTTGAATAGCATCATATTGTTTTTGTAAATGATCAAAATCAAAGACTTTAAATTGATCTTTTTTAATTTGAACTTCTGCTAAAATATGTCCAGCTTCTTTTGCTTCTGGTGTCATAACATCATGAACATCACTTGCTGTAATAGCAAAAGAAACAAGTGTTGGTGGAACTGAAATATTTTCAAATGTTCCTGACATTGAATCTTTACCACCAATTGATGGAAGTTTTAATTCTTGTTGAACACGATTAGCTCCAAGTAAAGCAGCTAATGGTTTACCCCAACGTTTTGGATCATCTAATAATTTTTCAAAATATTCTTGGAATGAAAAACGAATTGTATGATAGTTTCCACCCATGGCAACGATCTTAGCAACACTTTCAACAACAGCATACATAGCTCCATGATATGGTGACCATTTAGAAATCTTAGGATTATACCCATAAGCCATTAATGAAGCAGTTGTTGTTTCTTTTCCTAAAACAGGAATTAAAGCAGCCATACCTTCTGTTTCTGTATGATATGTACGTCCACCATAAGGAGATAAAACTGTACCATTTCCAATAGATGAGTCAAATCTTTCAACAAGACCTTTTTGTGAAGCAACAGATAATCTTGATAATACTTCTTTTGTTGTACCAACAAAATCATTTCTTTCTTCTTCATCAAAAGGTGTACTTTCAAAGTTTGGTAATTCAACTTCAATATTTTGATAACGTTTTGCCCCTGCAGCATCTAAGAAATCACGAGAAATATTAACAATATCTTTACCCATGTGCTTCATTACTAAACGATTTGTATCTGTAACAGTTGCCACTTGAACAACTTCTAAGTTTTCTTTTGTACATTCTTCTTTAATGAAATCAACATCATAGTCATTGACAACAATGGCCATACGTTCTTGTGATTCACTAATAGCAAGTTCTGTACCTGTTAAACCATCATATTTTTTCAAAACAGCATCTAAATCAATATCAAGCCCTGGAGCAAGTTCACCAACGGCAACACAAACTCCACCAGCTCCAAAGTCATTACATCTAACAACTTTTTCTGAGACCGCTTTATTTCTAAATAATCTTTGAATTTTTCTTTCTTCAACAGGATTTCCTTTTTGAACTTCAGCACCTGCTGTTTCAATAGATTTTACGTCATGTGATTTTGAAGAACCGGTAGCACCACCGATACCATCACGTCCTGTGCGTCCCCCAATTAATAAGACGATTTGTCCATTTTGTGGTTCTAAACGTTTTACTTGTTCTTTTGGTGCAGCAGCCACAACAGCTCCTACTTCCATACGTTTAGCGATATAACCTTCATCGTATATTTCATGAACATAACCTGTTGTTAAACCGATTTGGTTACCATAACTTGAAAAACCATGAGCGGCTTCTTGACAAATTTTTCTTTGTGGTAATTTACCTGGCGTTGTTTCTGCCAATGTTTTTCTTGGATCACCTGCTCCAGTAATACGCATTGATTGGTAAACATAAGCACGTCCTGAAAGTGGGTCGCGAATAGCTCCACCTAAACATGTAGCAGCTCCCCCAAATGGTTCGATTTCTGTCGGATGGTTATGTGTTTCATTTTTAAACATTAATAACCATTGTTCATCTCCTTGATTTGTATGAACAGTGATTTCAATAGAACATGCATTAATTTCTTCAGAAACTTCCATATCATCAAGATATCCTTTTTTACGAAGTTCTTTCATTGAAATAGTTGCAAGATCCATTAAAGTAAGAGGTCTTGTTGTATTTACCCCATAAACTGCATGTCTACTTGTTTTATAGCTTTCAATATCTTTTTCTAAGATTTCTTTAAAAGCACCATTTTGAATATCAATATCTGTAATAACTGTCGCAAATGTTGTATGACGACAGTGATCTGACCAATATGTATCTAATACTTTAATTTCTGTTTCAGTAGGATCTCTATGTTCTTCATTTTTAAAGTAATCTTGTGTTACTTTTAAATCATCAAGATTCATAGCCATTCCATTATCTTTTAAGAATTGATTTAATCCTGTTTCATCTAAATCATTAAATCCAGTTAAAGTTGGTACAGATTTAATATCAGGTGTTTCATCATTTAAATGTTCTGGTTTTTCTAAAGAAGCAATTCTTTGATCAACAGGGTTAATTAAATAATGTTTGATTTGATTTAAAACATCTTCATTTTTATCAATGTCTACTACAATAAGTTTGGCACATCTTACTTTTGTTGAAGATGTTCCTGTTAGAATTTGGAAACATTGTTCGCATGAATCAGCACGTTGATCATATTGACCTGGTAAAAATTCAATTGCGAAAACAGATTCTTTTTCACTCATTGGAAATGTTTCATCATAAACATGATCCACCATTGGTTCAGCAAGAATTGTATTAATTCCTTGTTGTAAGATTTCTTCACTAATTCCTTGTACATCATAACGATGAACAATACGAAGTGAATGAATCGTTAAACCTAATTGTTCAACGAGGTTGGTTTGAATTTCATGCGCTTCTGTTGCGTATTCTTTTCTTTTTTCTACATAAATTCTTCTTACATTTGTCATAGAGTTCTCTCCTATCTAAGTCCAATATCATGACGATAGTACATACCATCGAATGTAATAATTGTAGCAGTTTCATAGACTTTCGCAAGTGCTTCTTGTAAATTTGCTCCTCTTGCACACACATTTAAAACACGTCCACCATTTGTGACAAGTTTACCATCTTTTAAAGCTGTTCCCGCATGGAAAACAACAATATCATCACTTACTTTGTCAATATTTTTAATTTCAATTCCTTTTTCATATTTACCTGGATATCCACCACTTGCTAGAACAAGACAAGCCACGTGGTCATCTGACCATTTGACATCTACTTGATCTAAAGTATAAGTCGCACAAGCATCCATGATTTCATAAAGATCACTTTCTAAACGAAGAAGGATTGATTGTGTTTCAGGATCACCAAAACGGACATTAAATTCAAGTACTTTCGCTTGATTATTTTCAATCATTAAACCAATGAAAACAACTCCACGATAGTCCATTTGATCTTCTTTAAGTCCTTGCATAAATGGATCAAGAATATCTTTTTTTAAGACTTCGTCCATACCTTCTGGTAAAAATGGATTTGGAGAAACAGTTCCCATACCACCTGTATTAGGTCCTTTATTTCCATCAAAGATTTGTTTATGATCTTTTGCTGAAACCATTGGTACAATTGTTTTACCGTCTGTAAAACAAAGTAAAGAACATTCAAATCCTGTTAAGAATTCTTCTAATACAACTTTACTTCCGGCACCATCTAAAGCACCATCAACCATCATTTCTTTTAAAGTAGAAATGGCATCTTCTTTATTTTCAACAATGACAACACCTTTTCCAGCAGCTAAACCATCTGCTTTGATTACTAATGGAAAATCAAAGTGATCAACTTCTTTACAAGCTTTTTCAAAGTCTGTGACTTCAACATATTTTGCTGTAGGAATATGATGTCTGACCATAAAATCTTTAGAGTAAGCTTTGCTTCCTTCTAAAGTTGCCGCCTTTTTTTGAGGACCAAAAGCTTTATAACCCGCTTTTTCAATATCATCAGCAAGCCCTTTACATAAAGGAACTTCTGGACCGATGACAGTTAAATCAATTTGATTTTTTTTAATAAAATCAACAATAAATTCATTATCTTCTACTGAACCAGGTACACATGTACCTAAACTTGCAATACCAGGATTTCCTGGTATTGCATAAAGTTCAGTTACTTTTGGACTTTGTTTTAATTTATAAGCAATCGCATGTTCACGACCACCACTACCGATTACAAGAACTTTCATATAAGCCTCCTAGTGTCTAAAGTGTCTATATCCGCTAAATACCATAGGGATATTTTTTTCATTACATAAATCAATTGAATCTTGATCTCTAATTGAACCACCTGGTTGAATAATTGCTTGAACACCTGCATCTGCAGCCACTTGAACACAGTCATTGAATGGGAAGAAAGCATCTGAAGCAAGTACTGAACCATTGAAATCTTTATCTGGATTATTATGAATAGCATTTTCTAAAGCCCATACTCTTGATGTTTGTCCTCCACCAATAGCAAGTGTTACCCCATTTTTAACAATACAGATCGCATTTGATTTTACATATTTAACAACTTTCATACC
>OLPS01003806.1_pt1 | contig 11348 bp, 8 predicted proteins | sample 1673071 | NCBI WGS metagenome assembly OLPS01 (sample SAMEA3136752, study PRJEB25190) | human gut metagenome | reverse complement strand
TTTTATTATATTGGAAGATGATGCAATTCTCACGCCGCTTCCGATAGATGATGAAATATCCAGTTTGTCGGCAATCCTTTTAAATGAAGTGTATTATGAATTGCTAAAAACCGGACAAATGATGGTTGATGGCATTCCAGTATTAAGTCCGACTTGCTTGATACCATTTAAAGCGAAAGCGTGGCTGGATTTAAAGGAACGCAAGCTAAATGGAGAGCAGGTTGACAGCAAAAATATAAAGAAACATAAAAACGATGTGTTCCGATTAGCACTGTTAATCACAGCCAATGGGCTACACACTCAGCGCAAGAAGTATTGAGAATTTGCTGGCAGTCGGCTATAATGAGATCGAGAACATATGCGTGCAGAGGGGCGATGAATAGTCATCGACTGTGTGCATAAATATGATTAATTTTGGGGGTTTTATGGGGGCTGAAAGCAAAACGAGGATGACAGAGGGAAGTATCTCTAAGAAGATTATTTTATTTGCCATACCATTGTTTCTGGGGAATCTGTTTCAGCAGCTGTATAATACAGCGGATTCCCTGATTGTAGGTAATTATCTTGGCAGCAATGCGCTGGCAGCAGTCAGTTCGTCAGGAAACCTGATTTTCCTGATGGTAGGTTTTATTAACGGTATTGCCATGGGAGCCGGTGTGGTAATTGCCAGGTATTATGGGGCGAAAAACAAGGATTATCTCCAGCGAGCGATTCATACAACCACAGCCTTCGGTCTGGTGGCCGGAATCACACTGACGGCTGCGGGAATGTATCTGGCACCGAAGATTCTGGTACTGATGGGAACACCGGCAGATGTACTTCCAGAATCGATTGTATATTTTCAAACCTATTTTGCAGGTTCTCTGGGTGTAGTCATGTACAATATTTTCGTGGGAATCCTGCAGTCGGTGGGGGACGGCCGCCATCCGCTGCTCTATCTGATTATTTCCTCCTGTGTGAATGTGGTGCTGGATATCTTCTTTATCGCAGGACTTGGCATGGGAGTGGGATCGGCAGCCCTGGCAACGGCTATATCCCAGTTTGTCAGCGCGATTCTCTGTATGGTGCATCTGATGCGGGTGAAGGAAGATTACCGGCTGGAGCTTAGGGAGATTCGTTTTGACAGACATATGCTGAGGCAGATTATTCAGAATGGTGTACCTTCCGGTTTCCAGAACTCAGTCATTGCCATAGCCAACGTGTTTGTACAGTCCAACATCAATGCATTCGGTAAAATGGCCATGGCAGGCTGCGGAGCTTATTCTAAGGTAGAAGGTTTTGCCTTCCTGCCGGTGACCTGCTTTACTATGGCGATAACTACCTTTGTGGGACAGAATCTTGGGGCAAAGCAGTATGACAGAGCAAAGAAAGGTGCGAAGTTCGGTATCCTCTGCTCCATCTCCATTGCAGAACTGATTGGTATCACCATATATACGGCGGCACCGGTGCTGATTGCAGCATTCAACCGTGATCCGGATGTGATACATTATGGGGTGATGCAGGCCAGAACCATTGCGTTGTTTTATTGTTTATTGGCATTTACTCACTGTATCGCGGCTGTACTCCGGGGTTCCGGCAATGCTGCCGTGCCCATGATCGTTCTGCTCTGTGTATGGTGTCTGTTCCGTGTCAGCTACATCACACTGGCAGTGCGTCTGATTCCGGATATCCGGGTCATATTCTGGGCATACCCACTGACCTGGAGCATCAGCTCCGTGATTTTCCTGTTTTTGTTTTTAAGGGGAAATTGGGTGCATGGATTTGAGAAGAGGCCGAAGAAGGGATAGGTTTTTATTATATCATATGTGAAATGGTTGTTTTGAGTGGTGGACAGCTGCTTACCGGAAATGATGCAGCTGTCAAAAAAATTTCTCGCAGAATCAAGTACAAAAGGATTTCGAGACCACATGAAAGTGACAGGGAGGTAACCAGATTAATGAATTATGCAGAATGTTTAGAACTGGCAAGAGGAAAAATGGGCAATTACTGTAAGGCCTGTCCGGAATGCAACGGAAGAGCCTGCAAGAATCAGATGCCGGGTCCGGGAGCCAAAGGAATCGGAGATACGGCGATTCGGAATTATGACAAATGGAAGGAAATCCGTGTCCAGATGGATACACTGGTGGAGAAACGTCCCATCGATACCTCTCTTTCGTTGTTTGGAAAGAATTTTCAGTATCCGTTTTTTGCAGGTCCGGTGGGAGCCGTGAATATGCATTACGGCGATTCACTGAATGATGTTTCTTACAATGATATATTAGTTTCTTCCTGTGCAGAGTTTGGAATTGCTGCTTTTACAGGAGATGGAATGGACAGCAATGTGATGGTGGCTGCCACGGAAGCCATCAAAAAGGCAGGGGGACTGGGAATTCCAACGGTGAAGCCATGGAATGTGGAAATGGTTCGTGAAAAGATGGCGCTTGTCAAGGATGCAGGTGCTTTCGCGGCTGCCATGGATATCGATGCGGCTGGCCTTCCGTTTTTGAAAAATTTCAACCCGCCGGCCGGAAGTAAATCGGTGGAGGAACTTCGTGAGATCGTGAAGGCAGCAGGAGTCCCTTTTATTGTAAAGGGTATTATGACGGTAAAAGGCGCTTTGAAGGCTAAAGAGGCCGGTGCGGCAGCTATCGTGGTATCTAACCATGGAGGAAGAGTCCTGGATCAGTGCCCGGCAACGGCAGAGGTTCTGGAAGAAATAGCAACGGCAGTGGACGGTTCCATGAAAATCTTCGTGGATGGCGGAATCCGTTCCGGCACCGATGTATTTAAAGCATTGGCACTGGGGGCAGATGCGGTTATCATAGCCAGACCTTTCGTCACAGCTGTATATGGCGGAGGTCGAGAAGGAGTTGAAGCATATATCCAGAAGATTGGAAGTGAGCTTGCAGATACCATGGCTATGTGCGGCGTATCTTCCCTTGCTGAAATTACCCGCGACTGTGTGAGAGTGTAAAAAAGTAAACTATCAAATATAGCAAAAATTAGTAGAAAGGGTGAGTGATATGCGTTTTAATCGTGTATTTGTAATCGTACTGGATTCCCTTGGAATCGGTCCCATGGCGGATTCGGCCAGATTTGACGATTCCGGTGCTGACACATTGGGACACATCTCAGAAACAGTGGAACATCTGGATATTCCGAATCTGCAGAGATTGGGGCTTGCCAATCTCAAGCCCCTTAAGCAGGTAAAGCCGGCAGAACATCCGGAAGGATATTTCATGGCGATGAATGAGGCAAGCAATGGTAAGGATACCATGACCGGTCATTGGGAGATGATGGGCATCCGGACGGATAAGCCATTTATCACATTTACAGAGCATGGCTTTCCAAAGGAACTGATTGACGAACTGGAAAAGCGCTGCGGCAGAAAGATAATCGGCAATAAGGCAGCCAGCGGAACGGAGATTCTGGAGGAGCTGGGTGAACAGGAAGTGAATGAAGGAAAGCTGATTGTCTATACATCAGCGGATTCTGTGCTTCAGATCTGTGGCAATGAGGAAACCATGGGACTTGAGACCTTGTATCATTATTGTGAGATTGCCAGAGAACTGACTATGCGGGATGAGTGGAGAGTTGGCCGTGTTATCGCAAGACCCTATGTGGGCAAAAAGCGCGGCGAATTCAAACGGACCAGTAACCGCCATGATTATGCTTTGAAACCAACCGGATCGACGGCGCTGAATGCCCTGAAGGATGCCGGATATGATGTGATTTCCGTTGGAAAGATTAACGATATCTTTGTGGGAGAAGGGATAACAGAAAGCAATCATTCCGACAGCAGTGTACATGGCATGCAGCAGACCATCGATATCGCAAAGCGGGATTTCAAGGGACTTTGCTTTACCAATCTGGTAGATTTTGATGCGTTATGGGGACATCGCAGAAATCCGGTGGGATATGGGGAAGAGATCGAAAAATTTGATAAAAAGCTGGGAGAGCTTCTGCCGCTGCTCCGTGAGGACGATCTGCTGATTCTGACGGCGGATCATGGAAATGATCCAACCTACAAGGGAACGGATCATACGAGAGAGCAGGTCCCGTTTATTGCGTATTCACCGTCGGATACGGAAAGTGGGAAGCTTGATACCAGTGACACCTTTGCCGTTATCGGTGCGACCATTGCGGATAATTTCGGTGTCAGAATGCCGGAGGGGACCATCGGAACTTCTATTCTGGATCAGATAAAATAAATGACATTGGACTTGAAGTTAAAAACAGAAAGGCGGCGATTATATGGTTGATTATACAGAAGGAACGGGAAAACAGTACCACACAGGAATCGGCCCGGAGGATATCGGCGGATATGTCATCATGCCGGGGGACCCCAAGCGATGCAAGAAGATAGCAGAACATTTTGAGAATCCGGTGTTAGTTGCGGATAATCGTGAATATACCACATATACGGGAACCATCGATGGGGTAAAAGTCAGTGTGACGTCAACCGGCATCGGTGGTCCGTCAGCGGCTATCGCTATCGAGGAGTTATCCAAGTGCGGAGCCCATACTTTTCTGCGTGTGGGCACCTGTGGCGGTATGCAGGAGGATGTACTGGGCGGAGATATCGTAGTTGCAAGCGGAGCTATCCGCATGGAAGGAACCAGCAGAGAGTACGCTCCCATTGAGTACCCGGCTGTTCCCCATGTGGATGTTATGAATGCCATGATCCGTGCAGCGAAGAATCTGAAGTTCCGCTGTCATGCGGGCGTTGTACAGTCGAAGGATTCCTTCTTTGGACAGCATGAGCCGGAGGTGATGCCGGTCAGCTACGAGCTTGAAAATAAGTGGCAGGCGTGGCTTCGGATGGGATGCCTGGCATCGGAGATGGAGTCAGCAGCACTGTTTATCGCAGGCAGCTTCCTTCGGGTGCGTGTAGGTGCCTGCTTTCTGGTTCTGGCTAATCAGGAGCGGGCGAAAAAAGGCCTGTCCAATGAACAGGCCCATGATACAGAGGCAGCAATCCGGACAGCGGTGGAAGCCATCCGTATCTTGATTCAGGAGGATGCGAAGAATGAATAATGAGAGGATAGAAACACTCATCGAGGAAGCATTCGCAGCACGGAAAATGGCCTATACACCCTATTCTCATTTTCAGGTGGGGGCGGCTCTGCTGACTGAAAAAGGCGGGATTTACCGTGGCTGCAATATTGAAAATGCGGCCTATACACCGACAAACTGCGCGGAACGCACTGCCTTTTTTAAGGCAGTCAGTGAGGGTGAACGCAGCTTCACAGCGATTGCAGTTGTGGGAGGCCCGGAAGGAGCTTCGGAATTTGACTGGTGTGCGCCCTGTGGCGTGTGTCGTCAGGTGATGAAGGAATTCTGCCAGGATGATAGATTTCAGATCATTCTGGCACGTTCCGTGAAGGAATATAAGGTCTATACACTGGCGGAGCTTCTACCGATGGGATTCGGACCGGATAATTTGCAGTAGGAATGCCGATTGCCTCATAAAGCTGGTATGCAGGTGTCAAAGACCCGCGCACTGTAATCTTACAGTTTCATTAATATAACTTAATATATTGGAACACCTTTTGACATTGCAAAAAAAACAGGGTACACTGTATGACAGGCGGGGATGGATTCACCATTTCCGCCTGTATTCAGAAGAAAAAGCGGACGCAGGTCCGATGAAAAATAGAAAAAGTGTGGGGAGTTTGGACGGATGGCTCAGAAAGAGTGGAAACGGGAAGAAATGAAACAGAATCAGGGAAGAACAGAGCAGAACCAGAGAAAAAAGGTTCAGAAAAAGACAGGGTATAGGGCAGTGCTGGCGGCTTCGATGTTTTTGATTGCTGCTTCGGCAGCCCTGTCAGCGTGCAAAAAATCACCGGCGGCTGAGACAACAGCGCAGACACAGGCGGCAGAGGAAACGGAGGGCGCGGTCAGCACGGCGCTCGGAGCGGCGGATCGGGTGCTGGAGGAGAATGGCATGCTGTACCTCAAATACCGCACGGAGATCCGTTCCCTTTCGAAGGAGACAGGCGAGATGAAGACGCTCTGCCAGTTTGACACAGGAGATGAAAACAGCACCTTCTGGGTCTACGGAGGCGGGCTGTATTTTGACCGGATACAGGCGGAGAGTGGCAGCACACAGGGCACGGAGCTTTATGGGCTGTACCGGCTGGATTTGGAGAGCGGTGTGGAAGAGCATTTAGCGGATCTGACGGATCAGCCGTCGGTGCTCTATGCGTCAAAGAACCGCCTGTATGTCAAGGGTTACAACATGAATGTCATTTATACGCTCGATGAGAATGGCAAAACAGCGGGAGAGTTGTCACCGTCAGACACGATCTACGGGGAGATTCCGGCAGGCTGCAGCGAGCTGTTTAATGGGATTCTTCCATATTATACGGAACAGTTTGGGTATATGCCGGTGCAGAATGAAACCTGCCTGGTGATTGCGGATGCGGACGGCAGCCATCCGAGGGAGATTTCGGATATTACGAATACATCGTCGGTGCTGTTTGCGAAGGACGCATTCTTTGCCCTGCTTCGGGATGGCAATGGAAATACGCAGTGTTACCGCTATGAGGTCTCCGACCCGGAGAAACGGACGCTTTTATATGAGACGGCGGAAAATATCAGCCTGGTGCAGTATCAGGACGGATATTTGTATCTGATGGAAAATCAGGCATCCCAGACCAGCACGGGAGAGTTTTTGTTTAAGCGGATTGCGGCGGATGCGGAGGCAGATGCAGCGGCAAATGCCGCCGAGGCGCAGAATGCGCTTTTTACGGTCGAGGAAGAGCCGGGCATGACGAATGATTTTTCTATGTATGGTAATTTTTATGTGACGGGAAATCAGGCATACTGCCAGCAGTTTAAGGATTACGGCGTTTATCTGGGCGAAAAAACGCTGGATGATGCGGCAGGCGGGGAAGCGACGCTGTTAGAGCCAGTTCTGTTCCAGTCTCCGATCCGGGAGCTGGGGCATGTCGAGGCGCAGTCGGAGACGTTAAAGAGTGCGGATGGAAGCCGGGAGCTTGGAAGTGTGTACGCAGAGCGGCTGGTATTTGACGGCGAGGGCGATGCGGTCGAGGCGATGAACCAGACGATGCAGGAGCTGCAGGCGTCGGTTCTGTCGGCGGCGCGGACGGATTCCATGAATCTGGACACGGAGATGAGCATAGATACGGCGGAATCGGACGGATCGGAGGAAGAGACACTTCCGCAGGAGGCGGATGCAGCGCAGCCGGTCTATTCGATGGCGCTTACGATCGACGGAGATGACGCGATTACGTATCTGGATGATCATTATGTCTGCGTCCGTGCGGATGGATATGAATATACGGGCGGCGCACACGGAACGCCGTTCCGCCAGTATTTTGTCTTTGACCGGGAAACGGGGGCACGCCTGTCGTTGAGCGATGTGGTCGAGAATCCGGTGGAGGAGCTGCAGGCGAAGGTTGGTGCGGCATTCCGGGAGCTGGCGGAAAAGACAAATTTTGCCTTTGAATCACCGGAGGATCTGGAACATACGGTGGCAGACGGCATCAGCTACGAATCGCCGTTTTATCTGAGCGAGACGGGCGTGGTTTTCTATTATGCGCCGTATGAGATTGCATCGTATGCGGAAGGATTCCCGGAGGTAACAATTCCGTACAGCGAGTTGGAAATGCGGATTGAACTTAGCAAGTAGGAATTTTCTGAACTGCAACAAATGCGGATTGCGCTTAAGTAGAGATCTTGAAGTTGAGAAAAAAATCGCTTATAATACTCCATAGAAAAATAGTGTCGAACGAATCTGAAAGAATGGCACAGGATGAGGAGGAAGCAGCATGAAGACAGTTGTTAAGGAAAATGCGAACGGCGGCAAAGGACAGGTAGTTGTAAAATACATTCTGGATGACAATGAGTTAAATGCAAAATGTAAGATGTTTGCCGAGGTAACGATCGCACCGGGATGTTCCCTGGGCTATCATGAGCACCACGGCGAGAGCGAGACGTATTATATCATCAAGGGACAGGGCGAGTACGATGACAATGGAACGAAACGTCCGGTTACCGTCGGCGATAAGACCTTCACGCCGGATGGCTGGGGTCATGGCATTGCCAATACCGGAGATGAAGATCTGGTCTTTATGGCATTGATCCAGCTGGATTAAGAGCGAAGAACAAAACAGAAAAAGGTAACGGTTCACAGTAACCAAAAAAGGCGCTGGCATGGGAAGTGGTTCGATGTGTCGGCGCTTTTTGCCATATATGTCCGGAAAATGCCTATATGTTTAAGCGGAAAAAATGGAAATCAAAAAAACAGTGGATCAAAGAAAAAGGAGGTGTGCCTGCGTGAAACTATTTCATCTTTCTGATCTGCATATCGGGAAAATGTTAAATGGCTATAGCCTGCGCGAGAGCCAGAAGAATGCGTTTTTGCAGATACTTAAATATGCGGAGGAAGAGAAGCCGGATGCGATTCTGATATGCGGGGATATTTATGATAAATCGGTCCCGGCGGGGGAAGCGTATACGCTTTTTGACTGGTTTCTGACCGAGCTATCCGGGCGCTGTCCGGGGACGGAGATCCTGATCATTGCGGGAAATCACGATTCACCGGAGCGGCTGGCGTATGGCGCATCGTTTCTGGCACGCCACCGGATCCATATCGCGGCGCTGCCGCCGGCAGATCGGACGGAGTATTTAAAGCAGGTCACACTTACAGATGAGTGGGGACCGGTTCATTTTTATCTGGTACCGTTTATCCGTCCGGGTCATGTGCGCCATTTGTTTGACACCAATGGTTATACCGATGCATTCCAGAAACTCCTGGCGCGGGAGACGATCCGGAAGCAGGAGCGCAATGTGGTTCTGGCGCACCAGTTTTTTGTTTGTAACGGTCAGAATCCGGAAACCTGCGATTCGGAGACGGCGGTGCTGACCTCCGGAGGATTGGATGCGATCGATGCGTCGGTGCTGGAACCGTTTGAATATGCGGCGTTAGGGCATATCCACGGGGCACAGAAGGTAGGGCAGGAGCGGTTTTGCTATTGTGGGACGCCGTACAAATATTCGATCAGTGAAGAACACCATCAGAAGGGGATCACGGTGGTGGAACTGGGAGAAAAAGGAAGTGAGCCGCAGATCCGCCGTCTGCCGATTCTCTGCCATCCCGATGTAAAGCGCGTGCGGGGGACACTGGAAGAACTCAAGCTGCTTTCAGATACGATGGAAAAGATGCCGGATGGAAGCGGACGCGCGGACGCGTATGTGAGCGTGGTCCTGACGGACGAAAAAGAAATGTACGATTTCCGGGAACGCCTGGAGGAGTTATTTGCGCATATTTTGGAGATCCGGGTGGACAATGAGAGGACGCGGAAACGACTGGAGGAAGAACCGGAGGAAAAAGGGGCGGTGACGCCGTTTCAGGCATTTGCCTCTTTTTATGAGGCGGTGCGCCACTGCCCGATGACAGAGGAACAGGAGACGATTCTGGCGCGCATGGTGGAAGAGGCAGAGGAGGAGGAACGCGTATGAAACCGAAGCTGCTTACAATGTCGGCGTTTGGCTCTTATGGGGGCATGACGCAGATTGATTTCGAACGGGCGGGGACGGGATTGTTCCTGATCACGGGCGATACGGGGGCAGGCAAAACGACGATCTTTGACGCGATCTCGTTTGCGCTCTACGGGGCGGCGAGCGGCGCCGGGAGAGAAGGCGCGATGCTTCGCAGCCAGTATGCACCGGAGGACGCGGAAACCTGGGTGGAACTGACGTTTGAGGATAAGGGGCAGGATTATACGATCCGCCGCAGTCCGGCATACACGCGCCTCAGTAAGCGGAAAAATAAGGACGGCGCATACACGGCGACGAGTGTGGCGCCGAAAGCGTCTCTGCTTTTGCCGGATGGAAGTGAGATGTCCGGCCGGATCCGTGAGATCGATGAGAAGATCCGGGCGATCGTGGGCGTGGACCGCGATCAGTTTTCGCAGATCGCGATGATCGCGCAGGGCGAATACATTCGTCTGCTTCATGCATCCTCCAAAGAAAGAAAAGAGATATTTTCGCGCATTTTCCATACCGGGATCTACGGTAGAATCCAGCAGAAGCTGCGGGAGGCAGATCGGACGCTGTATGGAAGGCTGGAGGATAACAAGACCCGGTGCGAGGAAGTCATCCGGCAGGTGACGGTTCCCAGGACGGAGGAGGCGGTAGCTGCGGAGTGGGAAGAAAGATGGCAGTCTTTGAAAGAGCGGTACCGGACAAATGGAGCGGAACTGCTTGCATTTCTGCATCAGTTGTCGGAGGAAAGCCGGAGGCTCGAGGAAGAGGCGGGGAGACTGGAAGAGAATGCAATCCAGAAGCTTGCCGCCGGACAGAACCATCTGGAGCTTGTGAAAAAGGAAAAACGGGTACTGGAAGAAAAGAGCCGTTTGGAAGCATTTGGACGGGAGATGGAGGCTAGGCGCCGGGAAGCTGCCGCAGCCTATGAGAGCCGGAAACCGGAGTTGGAGGATCAGATCCGGCGGATGCAGGATGCGCTTCCGCTCTATGCGGAGCAGGAGAAAAAACGGCAGGCATATGAAACTTTGGAACATCAGCGGACGGCTCTGACCCAAAACCTGAAAAAAATGCAGAATCAGTTGGAAACGTGCCGTACACAGGAAGAAATACTTCGAAACCAGGAGCGGGAGGCGGTAGAGGCGCGCGCTGCCCTGGCAGAATGCCGGGGACGGCGGGAGCAGATGGAACGGCGCCAGGCGGTTTTGCAGGAGTTAGGGAAATGCTGTGAAGCGGAGCGGACATGGAGGGAGTCACTGGAAAAACGTCAGGAAAAATTTCAGGCAGCCGCGCGGGCGTACCAGCAGTCAGATCAGTTGTATCAGGACGCGTCCTGCCGCTTTCTGGCGATGCAGGCGGGACTTCTGGCGGCAGAGCTGCAGGAAGGAAAACCGTGCCCGGTCTGCGGCTCGCTGGAACACCCGGCTCCCTGCCGTCTGGAGACAGAGCCGATCCGGGAGGAACAGGTGGAAGCGCTGCGTGCCGGGAGGGATGATGCCGATCAGAAGCAGAGGACAGCCGCTGAGGCCTGCCAGGAGGCGCAGATTTCGCTGGAACATGAGAGCAGACGGCGGATAGAGATCCAGGGAAAACTGTACGGCCAAAATCAGGACAGCCCGGCAGCCCAGCCGGATGTGGATGCTCTGGAGAAGGAGCTCCGGCAGATGGCACAGGAAATCCGGCGATGCAGGCAGGCGGAAACCACTTATACTGACCGGATTGCCATGGAAGAAACGATCCGGCAGAAACGGGAGGCGAACGGAGCCGGACAGAAGAAGCTGGAAGCTGCGCTGGAGCTTAAAAGAAGTGAGGTGCAGCAGGCGGCGATCGAGAGCCAGATGAGACATAATGAG
>OLPS01003801.1_pt1 | contig 11363 bp, 6 predicted proteins | sample 1673071 | NCBI WGS metagenome assembly OLPS01 (sample SAMEA3136752, study PRJEB25190) | human gut metagenome | reverse complement strand
ATGTGGACATTCCCAAAATCGGTGCATATCTGCCGGTGCAGCACGGCACGGACGCGGACACGCTGGAGCGTGCGGTGCCCCGGCTGTCGCAGGAGGCTGATTCCTTCCTTCGGTTCATCCGCGATCTCGGCTCGGACGCGCACGTACTCGACGGACAGCAGCGCCTCGACATCATCCAGACAATGACGCGCCAAGACGATGGCCCGGGCACGGCGAACTTCGAGCGCCTTTCCGGGACCGTCGGCCTCACGACCCGCGAGCTCGTGGCGCCCTCCTCCGTCCTCACCGCCGACGGCTATCGCGGCGACCCCCGCATGATTATCGGCCGCCGCTGGGTTAAAACCTATGACGTCACGCTCGACGGCTACGGCAAGACCATGAAGGACTCCTTTATCTCGGACCTGACGGGCCTGCCCTACGACCTCACCGTCGCTTGGCATATCCGCCCCTGGGAGTTCTCCGCGGCAATTTCAGCCGCAGAGAACCACCTGCACGAGATCACCGAGGAGAACAACACCTACCAGTTCAACACGAGCCGTCCCGAGGTCGGCTACTTCGTCGACCAGAACAACATGCCGCCCGCCATGCGCGAGGCCCAGGAGGACGCCGAGGCGTTCCGAGACGACCTCGAGAGCGCGGAGATGCACGCCTTTGGCGTCACGACCGTCGTGACCGTCCAGGGGCGCACGGAGACGGAGCTCGAGGAGGCCTGCCGTGAGGTCGAGAAGGTCTTCTCCACTCATAGGAAACCCTATCCCGATTCATGGCGGGCCCTTCGCGAGGAATCCTTCTCGACCGCCCTGCCGATCGGCGCCCCCTACATTCCGTATGAGCGAACGTTGACCACGGACCCCCTGTCGCACATGCTGATGTTCGTCGCCGCCGAGATGAACGACCCAGGCGGTAACATCATGGGCCTCAACGCCGAGACCCGCTCATTCATCGTCTACGACCCGGTGTCCCATGAGCACACAAACAGCTTCACGCTGGCCCAACCCCGCTCCGGAAAGTCGTTCAACTCAAAGATCACGCGCATTATCCCGGTGCACCTGAAGCATCCGGACGACGATGTGATCACGATTGACCCCGAGGGCGAATACGTCACGCCTACCGAGTATCTCGGCGGCCAGGTCATCCGCATCGCCGAGAACTCTGGCGATTTCATCAACCCCCTCGATATCTCTCTCGCTTACGGCTCTGACGACCCGGAGACGAAGTCCTCCCCCGTGCCGGCGAAGGTGTCCTTCATCCAGTCTCTCGTGCGCATGATGGCCAGTAGCGTCAACGATGCACAGGCCAATGTGCTCGATGCCGCCGCCGCATACGCCTACAACCGATATCTCGACGACCCGCGCCCGGAGAACCTGCCGACACTTCAAGATATCTACGACTTCCTGATGTCCGAGCAGGGCTCCGACATGCGCGATGCGCGCGACCTCGCGAAGCTGATTCGCCGTTACGTCACGGGCACGCTATCGCTGTTCAACCATCCGACAAACGTGAATCTTCAGTCGAACCTCGTTTGTTTCGACCTGCACGAGCTGTCCAGTGAGCTCAAGCCGCTGGCGCTGCTCATCATCCTCGACCATATCTGGGTCCGCGTCTCGGCGAACCGCCGCGCCGGAAGGCGAACCTGGCTCATCATCGACGAGTTCCAGCTCCTGCTCGACAGCCCCTACGCCCGCAGCCAAATCGACCGGTTCTTCACGCGTGGCGGTAAATGGGACTTCTACATCAACGCCATCACGCAGAACCTCTCCCGCGTCCTCAACAGCGAGGAGACGCGCTACATGTTCCAGAACTCGCCCTTCGTGACGATTCTGCAGCAGACAAGTGACCTCCTCCCCGACTTCCAGGAGCTGTTCAACCTCTCCGAGAGCCAGACGAAGGTTTTGGCCACCGCGCATCCCGGCGAGGGGCTCTACGTGTTCAAGAACCGCGTCGTCCACTTCGACTTCCAGATCGACTCGAAGATCTGCCCGACGCTCTACGACATCTGCACGACCCGTCCCGCCGACATCAAGCGCCGGGCGGCAAGGCCGGTATCGGCGGGACCCGACGTCGGTTCGCTCGACGAGCCGGAAGACGACCCATCCTCGAATTCGCGCCCGAGACGCGAGGAAATCGGTCGCTGCGTGCCGTCGCCCGCTCATATGGACCCCTCGCCGCGCCCCTTGCCCGACAGTCAGCCGGCAAACGTGCAAATAGGTTTCAACGGCGGCGACAACCGGAACGCGGTTGCCGCCAATAACGAAAGGATGGAAGATATGGATATTCGTGACTTCCAGGAGGGCGCGGACTTCTCGCGCTTCAACACCCGTCGACTCCCAACTGAGGAGGAGTTGCGCGCGCAGGCCGAAGCCGAGCTCAAGGAGCTTGTCCTGAACGCAATCAATCAGGTCTTCACCCATGAGAGCGACACCCATTTCGATGATTTCGCCCTGGCGCTCTCCTCGGCCGGCATCACGCTGGGCGCCGACCCCTCCGGCGACATCGCCTTCTCGAACGGCACGGTCGCCCTTTCCGGTTCCGAGGTCGGCTATACGTTGCCGGCACTCGTGGCCATGTCGGAGCATGCAAACGGCCTTGATGTCGCGCCGCAGACCCAGACCGCTACCGCCCCCGAGCAGGCTCAGCCTGTCGACGGGAGCAACGTGCAGGCTGGATCCCGCTCCGACGGAGCCCGCCTGCAGCAGACGGAATCTCCGGCCCGCCCGGACACCCAGGCGCAGGCCTATCGACAGTCGGCTCATGCCGCTTCTTCTTAGCAGGCCCCTGCGGCAACCTTCACTCAGCCTAACGGTATGTATCCTAACCAGCGCGCAGCCCAGCGCCATCTCAAGCAGGCCGCAATGCAGGCGGCGGCTACCCCTCAGCAGTCTGATGAACAGCGTTTCACCAGCGCATCGGTCGCAGGGGCAATGCAAGGCCTGCTGGGCTACCAAAACGACAGCGGCGAAGACCTCGGCGGCATGTTTGCCAGCCCCGACGAGATCAGCCCCGAGGGACTCACCGAGTATGCCGACGGTTCCGGTTTCGTAGGCTAGTAGATGAAACCGCGCTCGACGATATATAGCTCAAACCTTGCCCATGCGGATGCCCGTACCGCCGCCAGCCGGCGTACGTGCACCGTGCCCGCCGTGCTCGAAGCCGAGTCGCGGCGCACTTCCGCATGGGAAGGGTCTTCGCCGCGTCCGAACAGATCGCGATCCGGCTCCTCGGACTATTCCCGTCTCAGCGCCCAGAAATCAACACGCTCGCGTGCGGCATCAGCCGCCGCGGGCGTCGCCTCATACGGCGGTACCTTCGCCTCGGTCGCGAAATCATACATAACAGGGGCATCCGAAGCCGATGCGCCCGGCACAGATTCATCGGAGGGATCGGGTTTCTCCCCCTCCGGTATGGCCCCGTCTTCCCGACGCGGGGCCGCTGTGTCGGGCGCAACGCCCTCGACCCAGCTCTATGCATCCTCATCGCTCGCGAAAAAGGTGGCTACGGTCCCCGTCGCCCCGATTGCCGGCAGCGCCTCCAAGTCGCTCAAGCGCGCCAATGTGGTCGAGCTCGACATCCTTACGAAGCGCCGTCCGGGTTCATTCAAGAAGGACCCGGCCGCCGTCAAAAAGCTCAAGGACCATCGCAAGGCGGTTCTGCGCAGGAAGAGGAAGGTCGCTCTCAAGCAGGCCCCCCTTAGCAAGAAGGCGGGGCGCGCCGTCGGCGGCAAGCTCTCCCGAAGGCTATTCAAGGGCCGTAGGGGAAGACGGCAGCTTCTCTCGTTCAGGGAGCGGAAGAACAGGATTGCCTTGTTCGCCTCGTCGCTCTCGCTCGGCGGCCTTCTGCTAATGGGGATGATTCTTGCCTCATCGTTCGGGATCGTGCAGTTCGGACATCAGGCCGGTGGCGCGAGCAACGGCGGCAGCCTGGGCGGCGCCGAGCTCGCCATCTACCTGTACCTCAAAGACCACGGTTGCGATGATATTCACGCCGCGGCCATCATGGGCAACTACTGCCATGAGTCAGCGGGTTCCGCAAACCACGCGATATACCCGATGGCAGACCAGGCAATGGGTTCGTATGCCTATTGGCTGGACGGAAAGAGCCCGAAAACAAACGACGAGATCATCTCGAGAGGTTCTGTATATAACAAGGCGACCGGTATAGGCCAATGGGACGGAGGGCGCCGCCTCCGCCTGGCTCAATTCGCCAAGGAGAATGGCAAGAACTGGTATGACCTCGATGTCCAGCTCGAGTTCTGGTCGGACCACGATGAGTGGGGCTCGTTTCACAGCGCCAACGGCAAGTACAACTACCAAACATTCATGGATGCGACCGATCTCGAGGCCGCGACGAAGATCTATGCCATGGGCTGGGAACGTTGCGCGATGGTGGGAGGCAAGCCCTCCGGCTGGGAGCAGCGATACACCAACGCGCAGTATTTCTACAACGCCATCACGTCCGGCACCCTCGGCGGCTCGGGCCAGGGCCTTGCGGGCGCCACGGGAACCCAGCTCGCCGTCGTCAATGCCTGCAAGTCAACGCCCTCACCCGGCCTGAACTGGTGCGCCGCGTGGGTGACAAACGTATTCAAGGCGGCGGGTGTCGGCTCATTCGGCGGCAACGCATGCGACATGGTCAAGGCATGGTGCCATAGCAATAACCCCGCCGACCTCAAAGTCGGCATGATCGTCGGCGACGCGAGCCACCCCGGCACCGGCAGCCCCGGACTTCTCTATGGCCACATCGGCATCTACATAGGTGACGGCAAGGTCATGAGCAACGAGGGCGCAATCACCACCAAGACGCTCGATGAGTTCATTGCCTTCTACGGTAAGGGCTCAGGCGTCTACTGGGGATGGATAGGCGGAGTCGAACTCAAATAGCCAACAAGGGAAAGGAAGGCTCGCAATGTACAAAAAGGGAAGGAAGCTGGATTCGAAAGGGATCATACTCGCCTGCGTAGGCATCATCATAGTCTGCATCGCAATCAACGTCGCGTTCGCACTCTTTCCGCCCACAGGCAGGACAGATGACAACGCGGCGGTGGAATCATCGGCTGCTCCCGACGGCGAAGTCGGTGCCGATGGCTACGGCACGGATGATGAATCGGAAGGCGGTGCCACGGACGATAAGGGTGAATCGACGCAGGTCGACCCCTCGATTGTTGCCGTCCCGGATAACCTGCCCGAGGGAATGACCCAGACGGGCTTCCAGGACGTGGTCGCAAGGTACCTCACGTCCCTGACCCCCGAATACGGCGTTCCCGAGAAGACGCTCATCGAGTCAAGCGATGTCAATCAGGGAATGGGCCCCGAGGGCTCCGACGTCCCCTACTGGGTCATCCGCGTCTACTTCCCCAACGAGACGGAGATTCCCGTGACCGTCGACTACACCAAGGGCGAGGGCTTCAACGTCGGGACGTACTGATCGAGATGAAGAACGCGCCCGGACCGTACACATCCGAACCTTCCCTGCTGCTCTTTCGCCGACGCCTGGCCGCCCTCATGAGGGTGACGGGCATCGGACAGGATGAGCTTGCGGGGATGATCGGGCAATCTTCGCGCTCGATCGGCCTGTGGCTCGCTGGCGTCAGGTTGCCCTCGGCCGTCTCGCTCAAAGCCCTCTCAAGGACGTTCGGCGTACCCACCGACTGGCTGCTGGGCGCAGACGCGGTCGAGATAGCCTCGGGACTCACAAGGCTCGCGGAGATAGCATCGGCTCCGAAGGCGACGGATGCTGGTACCGATAGGGCGTCAGGCTAAAGGCTCATCTGCCTTGCCGCGGTGAACACTTGTTCCCGCGCCGGGCGACATGGGCGCACTCCCCCATCATCGATGGGTAGTTGACTGAGACGGGGAGGAATTAATGCAACAGAGCCACATCGAAGCGCCTGTCGAGATGCTCGCGGCGGTTATGGGCCATCCGCGCGGCTGGGACACGATTCTCGACGCCATGGCCGAGCACTCCGAACTGGGCCCGAGGGGAATTCTCGCCCTTGCGGCATTCAAGCTCGACCATCCCGAGGCCGATACATCGACTGTCCTCAGCAGGCAGCGCGCCGATATGCTGGGCGGAAAGATCAAGGAGCACCCGGCCGGATTCGAGATTCTCGTTCCCTTCGCAAGACGAGTGGACGATGAGCTGACTCTCGATTGCGAACTCGTTCCCGAGACGGTCTACCCCGCCTCCGCCTATATGGGGCTCACCTCGTGCCCCGGCGCCGCACCGATCAGTGTCGTCGAGGGGGATGCGGTCGCGCTCGATGCGGTCTCGAAGGCCTCCGAAGAAGTTGACCTTGAGGGCATGGACCCGATGGCCTCCCATGTGACGCTTCGCCGCTACGGGATCGATGATGGCATGGAGGTCCGTATCCCGATGGAGGATACCGAGCTGCTTCTCGCACGTATCGAGCGCGTCTGTGCCCAGGTGAGAGGCGCCACGGGCAGAATCGACCGCGCCCTCAGGAAGGCGGGATTCGAGCGTAAACCGAGAACGCGGTCCCCGCAGGGCGACCGGGCCGAGCGCTGCCAATCGGCAGCCATGACGACCAGGCGACTAAAGAGCATGCTCGCCTCCTTCGATGCCGGTGCGCGCGGAACCTCCAATAACTCTCGAAAGGGGGCGTAGCGCCATGGCCAGGAGAGCGTCGAGGCGATTTGTCGCGGCTGAGGGGCAAATCTCCCTTTTCGCGATGGATGATTCATCGATTTACGAGGCGCCCGCCGAAGAACAAACCGATAACGTGGAAGCGCAGCAAAGGTTGGCCCTTGACTTCGGGGCGCAAGAGGAATCTTATGTAAGCCAAGCGGGAGGCGACGAGTTCGCCCACAAGGATGATTCCGAGGAGGAAGCGCATGTCGGTGCTGAAGAACCCGTACAGGGGCGTGAGAGGTCTGCGGTATTCCTTCATGGAGCAGAACGCTCCGGAGGACCTGGCCAGGATGGAGTCGGCCGGCGGGACGGAGGAGTATCTCAAGGCGGTGGAGCGCAACTACCTGACGAGGCTCGCGGAGCTACAGGACAGCTGCATGGAGAGCTGCGGGGCGACTCCGGAGTTCGCGCAGACCGCGATGGCCGAGTGCCGGTACGACGACTACATCCGCAAGGCCGACAGCGCCCAGAAGATGGCCGAGGAGATCGCCCTCAACGAGACGGTGTTCACACTCTAGCCGCCCACCACAACACCGAATACCTGAACCCTGATCTCCAGGCCGGCCATTCGCCACTGGAGCGCGCCAGGCTGAATGTCGCCGCGCTGCGCGCCCTCAAGGCGACCATGGGCGAGGGGCGAGAAGCCACCCTCGAGGAGGCGTGCGCCATCTCAGCCTATTCCGGTTGGGGCGGTGCCGCGAACGCCTTTGCCGAAACCCCGACCGGTGGCTGGGCCGATGTATCACGGGACCTGAAAGAGCTTTTGAGTGAGGATGAGTTCGCCGATCAGCGCGCGACGGTCCTCACCGCCTTCTACCCCCCCCGCCCCGTCGTGGAACTTATCTGGGAGACGTTGAGGGATGCCGGTATCTGTGACGAGGGCAGGGCCGAGATCCTGGAGCCGGGCTGCGGAACGGGCAACTTCATGCGCTGCGTCCCCGTGGGTATGGACGTCCATGTGACCGGCGTTGAAATCGACCCCGTGTGCGCGGGACTTGCACGCGCGCTTTGTCCCGACCATACGATCGTCGCCGCCGATATCGCCAAATGCGAGATCCCCGAGGGGTCGTTTGATGCCGCCATAGGTAACGTCCCCTACTCGGACGCGATAAAAATCGACGGAGTGCCGCTTCACGACTACATGATCAAGAGGGCCGTGGCCGCCGTGCGCCCCGGCGGTATCGTCGCCGTGCTGACGAGCCGCTATACCATGGACAAGGCCCGAGAGGCCACACGTGAAAGTCTTGCCCGCGAGTGCGATCTTGTCGGCATGGCACGGCTCCCCAAGGAGACTTTCGAGAGCCAGGCGGGAACGAGCGCGCTATGCGACCTCGTCGTCCTGAGGAAGCTCGCCGAGGCGCGGGAGATCACGCACGACAACGCGCCGGCCTGGGTCCGTACGGAGACGAACGCGGACGGCTTCCGCGTGAACGCTCTGCTTGCCTCAAACCCGTCCATGGCCGTCGGCGAGCAGCGCTCGGAGATGACCGCATACGGCCCCGGATATGCATTGATAAGTGGCCTGGACGCCGCGGGAATCGCCGATAGCGCTAGGAAGTCCCTGGCAAATCAGGCCATCGGCGCGATTTCCCATACATTTGAGGGGATGCCCGGCAGGTCTGCCGCGCCCGAGGTCGCGCAGGTTCCCACCGACCCGGCGCTCTATGAGTTCACGCTGGGCGACGGCGGGTCGATCTGGTACGGCAACGGCGACACGGTCGAGCGTTTCCGGCCCGCGGGGCGCGAGGCGGAGGACCGTGCACGCGCAATGCTTGAGCTCAGGGATGCCGCCCGAGCGCTTATCTCGCTCGAGCGCGACCCCAAATCGACCGACGCCGCAATCGAATCTGGAATCAAGGCCCTCAGCGACCGCTACGACCGCTTCGCCGAGCGCTACGGTCGCCTGAATGATCCGAAGAACCGCAGGGTCCTCACCATGAAGGGCTATCACGACTGCTCGCTCGGCATCAACCTCTTCAGTCTCGAGGTGCTGGACACCAAGAAGAACTTCGTCCGTAAGGCCGACATCCTCTCGAAGCGCACCGTGCGCCCCCAGGCACCCCTTCCCGACCGCTCTGAGACCCCTGCCGATGCCCTGGCCGTCTCATATGACCGCACGGGCGGCGTCGATCTGGCGCTCATCGGGCGACTGCTCGGCTGCAGTGTCGCCGAGGCCGAGCAAAGGCTCGGCGACCTCATCGTCCGCGATCCGATTACGTCGAGGATCGAGAGCTCCGAGGCATATCTTTCCGGCGATATCGGCGAGAAGCTCGATGCGATCCGATCGATGCAAAAGAAGATAGAGAGCGATCGGTTCGACGCCGGGGAAAGCTCCTGGCTCGAGTCGGTATCGATTCCCCCTGCCCGCACTCCCGAGACGAGTGCGGAGGTGGCGAGAGCCGTTGCCGTTCTCATGGAAAGCGGCCTATGGGACACCTGCGTCCATCCCCTGACGGCAGACCGTGCCGTCATCGCCTCGGCGCATGTCGGCAGCCTCCCCGACAGCTGGCGCGACAGGGCATTCAGTACGTGGACCGGGGAGGCGTTAATCGCCGCCCTGGGAGAGCTCGATGAGGGGGTCCGCATCTCCACCGAGCGCAGGAACGGCTACGCGGCCATATCGAACCCCCTCATCGCGGCGCTCGTCGAGAGGTCGCTCGGATATCTGGCGAGTAGACGGGATTTCGCGACCGATGGGATGAACACGGAGGAGGTTCTCTGGCGATTGTCAACCAATCCCCGCGTGGGGCCCGATGTCCTTGCCGCCGCGCTCGGGCGTGCCGATGCCGACAACACATATCAGACTCCCGGTCCGATCAAAAACCTGGCGCGCGCGTATGGGATCCCCGTTGACCGGAAGTCGGAGCAGGAGCCCCTATCGAGTGTTCTGGCGGCTGCGATGAAGGCCGACCCCGTGCCGGCCGAATTCCTTATCTCTCTCGGCTATCGCCAGGCGGGTGAGGAGGCCGTGACGAGGACTACCCGTGTCGACTGGATGGGCGACGTCGATCAGCCCATTCCCCACGAGGAGCTCGTCAACCCAGACGACCTTGCCGAGTACAGGGCCAGACGCGAGCGGCATATGGCAGCCTTCGGCCTAACCGAGTCGGATGTCGAGAGGCTCACCGCGCTGCGCACCTGCGAGGAGAAACTGAAAGCCGTCCTTCCGCGTGAGCTCGGCCCCGGGGAGATCGCGGCGACCCTGGGTTCCCCCTGGATTCCCCCCTCCTTCGTCATGAGCTTCATCGAGGAGGAGCTCGGGTTAACTGATGGCGAGATGACTGCGGCAAAGCAGAGGAAATTCGAGGTTGCCCATGAGCCTCGTACCGGAAAATGGCGCCTGACGGGAAACGCGACCGAGCTTTCGCTCGAGGGGCTTGCCAGATACGGCATCAGCAGCTATTCGCCGCTAAAGGTCATCTCGGCCGTCCTCAACGGCAGCGAGACGAAGCTGAACAAGACCGACCCGTCCACGGGCAAGAAGGTTCCCGACCCCCAGGGGACTAAGGCCGCATGGGACAGGAGACGCTTGATTTCGTCGGCTTTCGAGAAATGGGTGTGGGCGGACCCCGATCGGGCAGATGTTCTGTGCAGAATCTACAACGATAGGTACAACCGATTGGCGCCCAGGACGTATGACGGCTCATACCTCACTTTTCCCGGTATGAACCCCGATGTGGAGATGAGGCCGCATCAGCGTGCCGCCGTCGCGCGAGCCGGGCAGGCAGATGAGGGCACGCTTGTGGCCCATGTCGTCGGCGCCGGAAAAACCTATACGGGTATCGCCATGTGCATGGAGGCCAGGCGTCTCGGTCGGGCCAACAAGCCGCTTGTCGTCGTGCCGAAGCACCTGACCGAACAGTGGGCATCGGATTTCGCTTACCTCTATCCAGGGTCGAGGGTGCTCTATATGGGCAAAACGGAGTCGGATTCCGCGGATGCGGCGAGGGAGTTCTTCGGCCGCGCGGCAAACGGGGACTGGGACGCCGTGATCGTGTCGAGTCCGCGCTTCGACATGCTCGACCTCTCGCAGGAGCGAAAGGAGGTCTATCTCAAACGCCGAAGGGCGGAATTCCTGCAGGCCAAGGAAGATGCGCAAGAAAACGGTGGAACCTTCTCGGTTAAAAAGCTTGAGGAGGAAGTCAAGAAAATCAACGATAAGCTCTCGAAGCTCCATTCCTCTCCGAAGACCGAAGGGCTTTCGTTCGAGGAGATCGGCTTCGACTATCTGTTTGTGGACGAGGCGCACAACTATAAGAATCTCCCTACGTACGGCCTCGCGATTGCGGGAATGACTTCATCGAAGTCCAACCGAAGTGAGAGCCTGCTTGAAAAGTGCACCTACCTTCGCGAGATCGGCCATGGACGCAACATCGTGTTCGCCACGGGCACGCCTGTCACCAACACGATGGGCGAGCTGTACAACATGCAGCGCTATCTCGCCCCCGAGCTCCTCGAACGGCAGGGCCTGTCATCGTTCCCGTCCTGGGCGTTCACATTCGGCACGATAGAGGACTCGATGGAGATCAAGCCCGAGGGCAACGGCTTCCAGCTGAAACAGCGCTTCACGAAGTTCCATAACCTCCCCGAGCTCATGAGCGCCTACCGAACCTTTGCGGACATCGTCACGCAGGAGACCGTGAACCTCAAGGTCCCCGATTGCGAGGAGATCCATATCACCGTGCCCGCCACACCTGAGCAGCTCGAGGAAGTCAAAA
>OLPS01003793.1_pt1 | contig 11387 bp, 7 predicted proteins | sample 1673071 | NCBI WGS metagenome assembly OLPS01 (sample SAMEA3136752, study PRJEB25190) | human gut metagenome | reverse complement strand
AAGGAGGAAGGCAAATGGCAATTTTTAAAGGTGCAGGTGTTGCAATCGTAACCCCTATGTATGAAGATGGCAAGGTTAATTATGATAAACTGGAGGAACTTCTGGAGTATCAGATTGCAAACAGTACAGATGCGATCATTATCTGCGGAACAACAGGAGAATCATCAACGATGACGCATGGAGAGCATCTTAAGACAATTAAGTTTGCAATCGACAAGGTAAACAAACGTGTTCCGGTTATCGCAGGTACAGGTTCCAACTGTACGGAAACTGCAATTATGATGTCAAAGGAGGCTGCTTCTTACGGTGCAGATGCACTTCTTATAGTGACTCCATATTATAACAAGGCGACTCAGAAAGGACTGATCGCTCATTATACAGCTATTGCAGAGGCAGTTCCGGAAACACCGATCATTATGTACAATGTTCCGAGCCGTACAGGATGTAACATCCAGCCTGCAACAGCAGTAGCTCTGGCTAAAAATGTTAAGAATATTGTTGGTATCAAAGCAGCAAGCGGAGATCTTTCACAGATTGCAACCATGATGTCCATGGCTGATGGCTGCATTGAACTCTACTCCGGAAATGATGATCAGGTACTTCCGATCCTTTCACTTGGCGGACTTGGAGTAATTTCCGTACTTTCTAATGTAGCTCCTAAGGAAACACATGATATGGTTATGAAATTCCTTGAAGGAGATACAAAGGGTGCAGCAGAAATCCAGTTAAAGGCAATCCCGTTAATTCATGCACTGTTCAGTGAAGTAAACCCGATTCCGGTGAAAGCAGCTCTGAATCTGATGGGTAAAGAAGTGGGACCACTTCGTATGCCATTATCCGAGATGGAAGATGCAAACAAGGCAAAACTTGCTGAAGAACTGAAGAATTTCGGAATTAAACTTGCATAAATATAACCGCAGGATTGTTCGGAAAATCAACTTGCCGATATACTGGAATTGAGAGGAATAGACAAATGGTAAAGATTATTATGCATGGCTGTAACGGTCACATGGGTCAGGTAATCTCCGGACTTGTGGAGAAGGATCCGGATGCTGAGATCGTAGCAGGTATCGATGTGGCAGATCAGGGAAAGAACAGCTACCCTGTATATACAAATATGGAAGAATGTCAGGTAGAGGCAGATGCCCTTATCGACTTCTCTTCTGCAAAAGCAACAGATGCACTTCTTGCTTACTGTGAGAAACGCAAACTCCCGGTTGTATTATGTACAACCGGTTTAAGCGAGGAGCAGCTCGCAAAGGTGGAAGAGACATCTAAGAATGTCGCAGTTCTGAAATCTGCAAATATGTCTCTTGGAATCAATACTCTGATGAAACTGCTTCAGGATGCGGCAAAGGTTCTGGCAACAGCAGGATTTGACATGGAGATTGTTGAGAAGCATCACAGACTGAAACTGGATGCACCAAGCGGAACAGCACTTGCACTGGCTGACAGCATTAATGAGGCAATGGATAACCAGTATCATTATATCTATGACCGCAGCCAGAGACGTGAGATGCGGGATGATAAGGAAATAGGTATCTCAGCAGTTCGCGGTGGAACAATCGTAGGAGAACACGAAGTGATCTTCGCAGGTCCGGATGAAGTGATTGAATTTAAGCATACTGCATATTCCAAAGCTGTATTTGGAAAGGGTGCTGTTGAAGCTGCGAAATTCCTTGCAGGCAAACCGGCAGGAAGATATGATATGAGCGATGTTATCAGTGCAAAATAATCAGGAATGCAGTAAAAATTGATAACTGGTAATTTTCAGTATCTTCATAGCAGTGAAATAAAATATATAAAAGGAAAGTGTATCTGATGTTTCAGAACACTTTCCTTTTTTGTAATATTGGCCTGTATGCTGCTATAATAATTCTGATCAATGATTATATGCGTAAGTCAGCAATATTCTGGAATCCTGCCAGCGGGCAGAAGATGAATCTGCACCCAGGACAACAGAAATATAGGTGTTTCCCCTTGCGGAATAAGAAAGTCCGACAAAACAATAGCCTGCTTTGTTGGTATAGCCTGTTTTCATACCCTGAACTCCCGGAACATTGCCGAGCAGGGCGTTGGTGGTGCCGATAGAATAGCTTCTGCCGGTGTTGAGATTAGAGAAAGAATAATAGCCGGTGCTTACCAGTTTGCGGAACATAGGCTTTTTGATCGCATACTGGGCAATTTTTGCCAGGTCAGAAGCTGTTGTGTAATGGTTATACCCTGCATCCAGACCATTTGGGGTTGCGAAATGTGTATTCGTACATCCGATCTCTGCTGCTTTTTTATTCATTAATTTAACAAACTTTGCAGTGGAACCGCTGACGTGTTCGGCAATGGCAACTGCGGTGTCGTTGTGGGAGGGAAGCATCAGGGAATAAAGCAGATCTTTCAGATAAAATATTTCTCCTGCATTTGCATAAAGCTTGCTGGGTTCAATAGATGCTGCGTAAGGGGAGAACTTTACTTTTTCGTTTAATTTGCAGTTTTCAAGTGCAAGGATACAGGTCATAATCTTGGTTGTGCTGGCGTTGGCATGAGCAACATTTTCATTTTTGCCATAAATAATCTGACCGGTATCTGCATTCATGAGAAGTGCACAGTCAGAGGAAAGGGAATAATTTAATCCGGTGTGGGTGACAGTACCATTCTGGTTAAAGTAATAGTAAGTTCCCTTGATCTTGTGTTTTCCTGTAACTGCTTTTCCGTCTTTGCCGAAATAGTATTTCTTTCCGGATTTGTCAGTGTACCATCCGGTAACCATAGCACCGTCTTTACCGACATAGTAATAATTTCCTTTATATTTGATAAGAGAATTCTTTATCAGATATCCCTGAGATCTGGTTCCGAAATAATAATTTTTGCCTTTGATCGTATGCCAGCTGCACCAGCGGTGTCCGAGTTTGTTAAAATAATAGGTCTTTTTGTCAATTTTCAGAAATACATTTTTGGCGATGGTTTTATCATCATAGCGGTAAATCCAGTAATCGCCGTCTTTTACAAATTTTCCCGATGCTGCGATATCAGGTTTCTGAAGTGTGGATGCATAAATAGTAGAAACACTGCAGGTAAACAGCAGGAAAAGTGCAGCCAGAAATATGAAAACAGAGCTGCGAAGTGAATGGTTCCTTTTTCTTTTCATGATAACCTCCTGTAAATATGAGTTATAGATATTCCGTAAAATACTGCAGTCAATCCATCTCATTAATGAGTGAAATCCTGCTATGGCAACTTGTCGGTACGCTAGATTGTAGGAGTATATATGTACGGAGTAATCTGTTTTGTGTTATTTAAATCATAGCATGAAAAGTAAATTTTTTCCAGAATAGTATTGAGTTTTTGGTACATATTAAAAACATAATATAAAAACATGAAAAGACGGAGAGGTTCTGCTGCATGGACCGGCAGAATGCTTTCCGGGAACAGGAGATGAATATGGGAATAAAGGTAAAAAAGATTCTGACAGGTACAGCACTTATTATGTCACTGTGCATATTCACAGCATGTGGAAATGCAAATAAAGCAGCTGATGAGGCAGACACAAACGAAGAAAATATGACGGATAATAATGCTGCAAACGATGATAACATGGAAAATAACGCAGGAGAAAACAATACAAATGGAAATAGCACATCAGGAAACAATGCGGCAGATAAAAATGTAAATAATGGTGGAAACGTCACAGACAATGGAACTGCCGCAGAGGATGAAGCTGCAGAAAATGAGACAAAACAGAATAGCAATGCAACAGATAACACTGCAGATAATACCAGAATTGATGAAAACAACAACGGTGACGGCACAGTATCCGGTGAACTGGGAAACAGCGTCAAAGATCTGGGCGAAGGGGTAGGTAATGCTGTAGAAGATGTAGGCGATGCTGTAGGCAACGCAGCAGAAGGAAGATAGACATCAGGAATAATTTATGGTATTATCGTGTTAAATTGGTAAAATTTAAATAATGTACTCCCGAAGTTTTTATTGCATTTGTTTTTGCATCTAACTATAGCAATCATTGTAAATAATGCATATTGATTCAGCTCATCAGAGCGTGAAATCCGTTACTGTGAACGGAGTGAACAGTAACTGAAATCCTGCGTCAGCACGCCTGCAGATATCTTCCTTGTCTTTCGCACTCTGCTGAACTGTCTCAAATGCATTAATTTAAGAGGCTTGCTATAAGTACAAAAAGATTCTGAGAGTACATATAACGGATATGGAGGTACGGATTTCATGAAATTTCGACCATGTATTGATATACATAATGGAAAAGTAAAGCAGATTGTAGGCGGGAGCCTTACGGACGTACAGGATCAGGCAAGTGAGAATTTTGTATCTGAGCAGGATGCATCTTTCTATGCAGAATTATATAAAAAGGCAGGGATAAAAGGAGGACATGTAATTCTGTTAAATGGTCATGACTCCCCATACTATGAATCAACAAAAGAACAGGCGATTCTTGCATTACATACTTATCCGGGAGGATTACAGATTGGCGGAGGAGTGAACCCGGAAAATGCAGGGGAATATCTTAGTGCAGGTGCCAGTCATGTAATCGTTACATCTTATGTATTTAAAGATGGAAGGATTTCCTGGGAAAATCTGAACAAAATGAAAGAGACTGTGGGAAAAGAGAAACTGGTTCTTGACCTGAGCTGTCGCAGAAAAGATGGAAAATACTATATTGTGACAGACCGCTGGCAGAAATTTACAGATGTCACTATGACACTGGATATTATGAAAGAACTGGGAAGTTACTGCGATGAGTTTCTGGTCCATGCAGTAGATGTGGAGGGAAAGGCACGCGGAGTTGAAACAGAACTTGCATCTCTGCTGGGGGAGTATAAAGGAAATCCGGTTACTTACGCAGGTGGAGTTGGCTCCATGAAGGATATTGAGGATCTGCGAAAATATGGAAAAGACAGACTGGATGTCACAGTAGGCAGTGCATTGGATCTTTTTGGCGGAAATATTTCATTCTCAGAACTGATTAAACTTTAACTAATTTTTATAGTAATCTCAGGAATCACAGTGAAAATGTACAGAACAATTACAGAATTTTTGCTATTTCCCCATAATGACAAAGGAACTTTAAAGTTATTTCTGAAGTAAACAGAAAAAATGTGAAATTTTAATAAAATAGTGTTAAAATTCAAAAATGTGTGTTATAATAGATTCATCAAACAGCAAAGGGGATGGAAGCATGAAGTTTATCATCAGCGGAAAAAATATTACAGTTACAGAAGGTCTTAAGACAGCAGTCCAGGACAAGCTCAGTAAACTGGAAAGGTATTTCACTCCTGACACCGAAGTTGTAGTAACTTTAAGTGTTGAAAAAGAAAGACAGAAAATTGAAGTGACAATCCCTGTAAAAGGAAATATCATTCGTTCCGAACAGGTAAGCAATGACATGTATGTATCAATCGATCTGGTAGAGGAAGTCATTGAACGTCAGCTTCGCAAGTACAAAAATAAAATCGTAGACAAACAGCAGGCAGCAGCCAACTTCCAGAAAGCATATCTGGACAAGGACTACGATGAGGATGAAGAAGTTAAGATCATCCGTACCAAGAAATTCGGAATCAAACCAATGTATCCGGAAGATGCATGCGTACAGATGGAGCTTCTTGGACATAACTTCTTCGTATTTTTCAATGCTGAGACAGAGCAGGTTAACGTGGTTTATAAACGTAAAGGTAATACTTACGGACTGATCGAGCCTGAGTTCTGATTGCTGCATAACAACTGAATATTGAAAAGATAACTCCGGGAATCTGCGTGGAAACTCTGCAGATCCCCGGAGTTTTTTTCAATCAGGTGAGAGAGGGTGCAGTCAGGATTTTTTTACTTGAGTATAAAAGTCTGCTTTACAGCAGGCGGCCTGATATTTTATAATAAAATCATCAGAAAAAAGGGAGGAAATACCAATGAAAAAGAAGCTTTCAGCATTACTTCTCAGTGCTGTGCTATGCGTGACAGCGATACCGGTAACTGGCATGGCTGCGGAATTCAGTGATGGTTCGGCGGTGGAAACACTTGGAGAAGATGTTTCAGAAGCTCCAGAGGAAAGTTCTGGTCAGGAAGAAGCCTCTTTGGATGTTTCAGATGATGCAGAGATTCTTGATTATGAAGATGAATCAGATGAATTAAGTATCGGGGATATTGAACAGGCATATGCAGGCAGCAGTTCGGATGATTTTACCGATTCTGCAGATGATTTTTCCGACGGGGAAGTACCGAAAAATGGAAACTTTACATTATCACATGAGGGAATTATCCAGGAAGGTGCGATCTGCCCGAAAAAGACTTCTGTAGTACTTACAGAAAAATGGGAAAATGCTCTGGTAAATCTTGTGGAAAAAGGTGGATCTGTGCTGGATATTGCATCACTTTCTATTCCGGCAGATCAGATATCAGATGTAGTCATGCTGTTTATTAACCGACACCCAGAATATTATTGGCTTTCTTTTGAGTCCTGCGCTGTAGAAAACGGCATTGCGGTTACACTTTATGAAGATGTGAAGCCTTTTATGGGCAAGAGCAGAAGTACAGTTTTTGGTTCTTCCTCACTGGAAGAGGCTACCAAGAAAGCACTGGCAGTTGTGAAGCCGGAGATGAGCGATCTGGAAAAAGCTCTTGTGCTTCATGATTATATTGCGTTAAATACAGAGTATGATTATCAGGGATATTTGAATGGCAATCTTCCGAATTCTGTATTTACGATCGAGGGAACTCTGGTAGAAGGTAAAGCCGTATGCCAGGGATATGCACTTGCGTATCAGTATCTTCTGAATAAGGTTGGAATTGAGAGTAAATATGTTGCCAGTTCAGCTATGAATCATGGATGGAATCTGGTGAAGATCTTTGGCCGGTGGTATCACGTAGATGTGACCTGGGATGATCCGGTATGGGATCAGCTGGGACAAGTTAAACATCAATATTTTCTGTTGAGTGATGCGGGAATCATGGGATTGAAGCACTATAGCTGGGAAGTCTGGGACAATGGAACAGAGACTGCACCGGCGGCTGTATCTGAGGTGTATAATACTTATTTCTGGAGAAATATAGATACCGGAATCTGGTATTATAAAGAAAAAATGTATTATATGGAGATCAGCAGTACAACAGTAGGACAGATCAAATGTCAGAGTATTTATGACTCTTCAGCTACAGTACTTGCGACGGTGGATATGAAATGGCCATATGTGGGTATGCCAAATTATTACTGGGGAAATTCTTCGAAGACGATCCTTTATAATGGTCAGTTCTATTACAGTGGTCCGGATGCACTTTACCGGATCAATCTGGATGGTTCCGGAAATACAAAAATTGCAGATGTAAGATATACAAATCAGTATGTGTATGGATTTGCTTATTCTAATGGAGCGTTTTGGATTGCACTTCATGATAGTCCGAATATCAGTACAGCGGAATCACCGATGAAAATCACGCTTGGAGTAGAGCCAACGGCAAAGCCGAAACCGAAGCCAACGGCAAAGCCGAAGCCGAAACCAACGGCAACACCGAAACCGAAACCAACAGCAAAGCCGAAGCCGAAACCAACAGCAACCCCGAAACCGTCGAGTAATTCGACTGTTATTACAAAGAATACATATAAGAATTATAAGAAATCAACATTAAACATCAAAAAAACAATAAAGAAGATTGAGAGCAATGCTTTTGAAGACTTATCGTTATTGTATGTTTATTTTGAGGGAAGTGCCCCACAGATGGGTGCGAACATGTTTAAAAATCAGGCACTGACAGCTTACTATCCGATCAATGATCCTACATGGACAGCGGCTAAGCTGAAAGATTATGGCGGTATATGGATCACTTGGTCTGCATGGGACCCAACTACAAAAAAAATATATGGTGCTGATCTGAAAAAATATGGCGATCTGAGTCTTAAATATACAACTGTGACATACACTGGAAAGCCACAGAAGATGAAAGTATATGTACGCGATAAATCATATCCAGGAGAATCAGATTATTTGCTGATGGAAGACATTGATTACAAAGTTACATGGAAAAATAACACAAATGCAGGTACAGCAACAGTAACAGTAACAGGTCTGGAACCATATTTCAGGGGAACTCTTACAAAGACTTTTAAGATCCTTCAGGCAAACAACAGCATTACAGCTTCCAATGTGAAAAAAACGCAGAGTACCAAGGCACAGACATTTTCACTTGGAGCAGCAGCAAAAGGCGGGGCGAAACTCAGCTATAAATCAAACAATAAAAATGTTACTGTTAATTCAAGCGGAAAAGTAACGATTGCTGCAAACTACACAGGCGAATCTGCTATCACGATCACCGCAGCAGCTACCAAGAACTACAAAGCGGCTCAAAAGACAGTAACATTAACTGTAAATCCATCTGGAACATCCATCACAAAATGTACCAACATTAAAACAAAAAAAGCGGATATCCAGTGGAAAAAGAACGGATCTGCAACAGGATACGAAGTTCAGTATTCTACCAATAAAACATTTAAAAGCGGAGTAAAAACAAAATCGATCACAAATGCTTCCACAATAAAATACACAGCAGCCGGACTCACCAGCCAAAAAACATATTATGTAAGAGTCCGCGCATACAAAACTGTTGGAAAGAAGAAATTATACTCTTCCTGGAGTGGAATCAAGACTGTGAAGATTACGAAGTAAACGAAAAAGAAAACGGCTATGCATACGGTAACAGCATATTATAAGTACTGTTATTGCTGCATAGCTGTTTTCTTTTGGGGCAGTGTAAAAAAAGCAAAAGTCAGAAAGGATATATAGGACATGATTTGTTAAATAATTGTTCATTGTTTTTATAACAGGAAAGTGGTAGAATATATACCATATGTGATCCAGTATAACGGATATCAACAGAGAACTGGAATGATCCAAAATTGGACAGATCAGAGACAGCAGTCTTATTCGAATAAAATGATTGGAGCAGAAACATGAATGTTTTTTCAAAAGTATTTGGAACCCGCAGCCAGCGTGAGGTAAAACGTATCATGCCGCTGGTTGAAAAAACCGAGAGCTATCAGTCTCAGATGCAGCAGCTTACGGATGAGCAGTTACGAGACAAAACAAGAGAATATAAGAAACGTCTTGCAGAAGGTGCAACACTGGATGATCTTCTTCCGGAGGCATTTGCCACCGTACGTGAGGCAGCCAAGCGTGTACTTGGAATGGAGCATTACCGTGTACAGATCATCGGTGGTATCATCCTTCACCAGGGCCGTATCGCCGAGATGAAAACAGGTGAAGGTAAAACTCTTGTTTCCACACTTCCTGCATATCTGAATGCCCTTGAGGGAAAAGGTGTCCACATCGTAACCGTCAACGACTACCTGGCAAAACGAGATGCTGAGTGGATGGGTAAGGTTCACGAGTTCCTTGGCCTGACTGTAGGCGTGGTACTTAACGACATGAAGCCGGAAGAGCGCCGTGTGGCATACGGATGTGACATCACATACGTAACAAACAACGAACTTGGATTTGATTATCTTCGTGACAACATGGTCATCTATAAAGAACAGCTTGTTCAGAGAGATCTTCACTACTGTATCATCGATGAGATCGACTCTGTCCTGATCGATGAGGCACGTACACCTCTGATCATTTCCGGACAGAGCGGCAAGTCCACCAAGCTTTATGAGGTGTGCGATATCCTTGCACAGCAGCTGGAGCGTGGTGAGGCCAGCCATGAGATGACCAAGATGGCAGCCATCATGGGTGAGGAGGTTATCGAGACCGGTGACTTCGTTGTAAATGAGAAAGATAAGATCGTCAACCTTACCGAGCAGGGTATCAAGAAGGTTGAGAAATTCTTTAATATCGAGAACCTGGCAGATCCGGAAAACCTGGAGATCCAGCACAACATCATCCTTGCACTTCGTGCACATAATCTGATGCACAAGGATCAGGATTATGTTGTAAAAGATGACGAGATCCTGATCGTTGATGAGTTTACCGGACGTATCATGCCGGGCCGTCGTTACTCCGATGGTCTTCATCAGGCGATCGAGGCGAAAGAGCATGTGAAGGTTAAAAGAGAGAGCAAGACTCTTGCAACCATTACCTTCCAGAACTTCTTCAATAAATATGATAAAAAAGGCGGTATGACAGGTACAGCCCTTACCGAAGAAAAAGAGTTCCGTGATATTTACGGCATGGACGTTGTAGAGATCCCGACCAACCGTGTAGTACAGCGTAAAGACCTTGACGATGCTGTTTACATGACAAAGAAAGAGAAATTCAACGCCGTTGTAGAGGCAGTTAAGGAAGCTCACGCAAAACATCAGCCGGTACTGGTTGGTACGATCACCATCGAGACTTCCGAGCTTCTCAGCAGAATGCTGAAGAGAGAGGGAATCCCCCACAATGTATTGAATGCCAAGTTCCATGAGCTTGAGGCTGAGATCGTAGCTCAGGCAGGACAGGCAGATGCCGTTACCATCGCGACCAACATGGCAGGCCGTGGTACCGATATCAAGCTTGACGATGTGGCAAGAGAGGCTGGCGGTCTGAAGATCATCGGTACCGAGCGTCATGAGTCAAGACGTATCGATAACCAGCTCCGTGGACGTTCCGGACGACAGGGAGATCCGGGTGAATCCCGTTTCTACATTTCTCTTGAGGACGACCTGATGCGTCTGTTTGGTTCTGAGAGACTGATGAAGGTTTTCACATCTCTTGGAGTTGAGGAGAATGAGCAGATTGAGCATAAGATGCTTTCCAATGCGATCGAGAAAGCACAGGAAAAGATCGAGTTCAATAACTTTGGAATCCGTAAAAATCTTCTTGATTACGACCAGGTAAACAATGAGCAGAGAGAAATCATTTATGAGGAGCGCCGCCAGGTACTTGACGGTGAGAACATGCGTGATGCCATCTACAAGATGATCACAGATATTGTAGACAGCATGACAGATATGTGCTTCTCCGATGATATGGACTCCAGTGAGTGGAATCTTGATGAGTTTAATACAGCGATCATTCCGATTATTCCAATCCAGCCACTGACAGCTGAAAAGGTTAAAGGTCACAAAAAAGATGAGATCAAGCATATCGTGAAAGAAGAGGCAGTGAAGCTTTATGAAGCGAAGGAAACTGAGTTTCCGGAACCAGAGCAGCTTCGTGAGCTTGAGCGTGTCGTTCTTCTGAAATGTATTGACAGCAAGTGGATGGACCACATCGATGATATGGAAATGCTCCGTCAGGGTATCGGTCTTGCTGCATATGGACAGAGAGATCCGGTTGTTGAGTACAAGATGAGCGCATTTGAGATGTTCAATAACATGATCACTTCTATCCAGGAAGATACCGTACGTATGCTGTATCATGTTCATGTAGAGCAGAAGATCGAGCGTGAGCAGGTTG
>OLPS01003778.1_pt1 | contig 11431 bp, 8 predicted proteins | sample 1673071 | NCBI WGS metagenome assembly OLPS01 (sample SAMEA3136752, study PRJEB25190) | human gut metagenome | reverse complement strand
GAACCGAAACTCGTTGGCATCTGCTATTGAAAGCATGGCAGATGCCGACTCAGACATCGGCTTCGCGCGGTTATGTTTTGTTCATTAGTGATGTAAGGAACACACAAAAGTCCTTAAATTGTCTGTCGGTCTGCGGACACACCCGCGGAGTGCTCAAAACTTGGAAAAACACGGATTATCGCAGATGTAAAAAGCGGCAGGGTTAGAAATTCCGTATTGTGCGATCCGAATTTCCCCGCCTGCTTCTATCCGGAATGCGATCGCATGCTCTCTGTGAATTTGAGAAACAATCTCAATAGCGGGGCGATTTCTCCCTTGCTTTCTTAACGGTTTCGTTCTAGAATGTGGTTGAATCATATCCTACCTTGCGACTAGGATATGAAAAATGTGTGGGAGCGTCGCAAAGAAAACCAAAAGGGCAGCGGAGGGAATCGTGAAAGAGGATTCCGGCTGCAGAAAACGCTTCAGAAACGGAGGCAGCTATGGCAGAGCAGATTTTACAGGTAGAAGGGCTTACGGCGCGCGTGGAGGATAAGGTGATCCTGCACGAGGTCGGGCTTACGATAAAAAAAGGAGAGACGCATGTGCTGATGGGACCGAACGGTGCGGGAAAGTCGACACTGGGGTATGTTCTGACCGGCAATCCCAAATACAGCGTCACAGAGGGAAAAATCCTTTTCAAGGGAAATGACATCACGGAGGAGGCGGCAGACAAGCGCGCCAAGGCGGGAATGTTCCTGTCGTTTCAGGAACCGCTCGAGGTGCCGGGACTCTCCCTCGAGAGCTTTATCCGCAGTGCATTGAGCGAGCAGGGCAGAAATAAAATGCGCGTCTGGAATTTCAGAAAAGAATTAAAAGCGGCAATGGAAGTGCTGCACATGGATCCCTCCTACGCCGGGCGGGATTTAAACGTGGGATTTTCCGGCGGTGAGAAAAAGAAATCCGAGATCCTGCAGTTGATGATGTTAAAACCGGATCTTGCCATTTTAGACGAGACAGACTCCGGGCTGGACGTGGATGCGGTGCGGCTTGCATCCGAGGGAATCCGCGAGTACCAGAAGGAGAATCCGGACGGCGCACTTTTAATCATCACGCACAGCACGCGCATCCTGGACGCGCTTCATGTGGACGCAACCCATATCATGGTGAACGGGCATATTGTGGCATCCGGGGATGCATCGCTGGTGGATAAGATCAACCGCGAAGGTTACGAGGAGTATGAGAAGCTGGCACAAAAAGGAGAGGATGAGCGGTGAAAGAGAAGACATACGTAGAAGACATTGACCGCAGCATATACGATGTGAAGGATGAGGAACGGGATGCTTACAAGGTCGATGAGGGACTGACCGAGGCGATCGTCGAGCAGATCTCCCGTGAAAAAAAGGATCCGCCGTGGATGGAACTGTTCCGGCTTCAGGCACTGCAGATTTACAATGAGATGCCGGTGCCGGACTGGGGACCGTCGATTGAGGGGCTGGATATGAGCCATATCGTGACGTATGTGCGGCCGAATACAAAGATGACGGCAAAGTGGTCGGATGTGCCGCAGGACATCAAGGACACCTTTGAGCGGCTCGGTATCCCACAGGCGGAGCGCAAGTCGCTGGCAGGTGTCGGGGCGCAGTATGACTCGGAGCTGGTGTATCACAATGTGCGGGAGGAAGTGGCAGCCCAGGGCGTGGTCTACACGGATATGGAGAGCGCGTTAAAGGGCGAATACGCGGATATGGTGCAAAGCCACTTTATGAAACTGGTCAAACCGAACGATCACAAATTTGCCGCACTGCACGGAGCAGTCTGGTCAGGCGGATCGTTTGTCTATGTGCCGCCGGGCGTGTCGGTGACGATTCCTCTGCAATCCTATTTCCGGCTCAATGCGCCGGGAGCAGGGCAGTTCGAGCACACGCTCATCATCGTGGACAAAGGGGCGTATCTGCACTTTATCGAGGGCTGTTCCGCACCGAAATACAACGTGGCGAACCTTCATGCGGGCTGCGTGGAACTGTTTGTCGAGGAGGGCGCGACACTGCGCTATTCCACGATCGAGAACTGGTCGAAAAACATGTACAACTTAAACACCAAGCGGGCGCTGGTCAAGGAGGGCGGCAGGATCGAGTGGGTGTCCGGTTCCTTCGGCTCCCATGTATCGTATCTCTATCCGATGAGTATCTTAAAGGGAAAAGGGGCGCACATGGAATTCACAGGCATCACATTTGCCGGAAAAGGTCAGAATCTGGACACCGGGGCAAAGGTGGTGCATGCCGCACCGGATACCTCCTCGTACATGAACACCAAGTCGATCTCCAAGGACGGCGGTATCAGCACGTTCCGGAGTTCCGTGAGCATTACAAAGGAAGCCGCCGGCAGCAAATCGGCAGTTTCCTGTCAGTCGCTGATGCTCGATGACATCTCAAGATCGGATACGATTCCGGCGATGGACATCCGCACAGGAGACGCGGATGTGGGACATGAGGCTAAAATCGGCCGCATCAGCGATGACGCCGTGTTCTATCTGATGTCCCGCGGTATCAGCGAGGAGGAAGCGCGGTCGATGATTGTCAGCGGTTTTGCAAGCAACGTGTCAAAGGAACTGCCGTTAGAGTATGCGGTGGAGATGAACAATCTGATTGATCTTGAGATGAAGGGCAGCATCGGGTAAAGGAGGAGCTTATGACAAAACAGAATCAGACGATCACAGTCAACCGGCTTCCTGCAAAGACCTGGAACTGGCTGAAAATGAATGAAACCGTGATTGGGATGCCGCGGATCGACGGCAGTATAGCGATAAAACAGAGTGTGGCAGAAGCAGGGCAGGCAGAGGCAGAGCAGCTGCGGATGGCACAGCAGACGGATTGGGATAAAATCACAACCGGGATGGGCGAGGCGATGGATCAGCCGTCGGAGACAGATGTGGCATGGGATACCGAGCTTTTGGCGATTCCGGAACATGCAGACTGCGGCGAACCGTATGTGTACCGTTTTTCCTACCAAAGCGGGCAGCACGCCTATAACCGCCTGCATATTTATGCCGGAGCGCACAGCCGGGCAAAAGTAATCCTGCTCTGCGAGAGCGGAGAGACGGGCGGGATGATGTCCGCCATCCAGACGAAGGTATATGCCGGGGAGGGCGCGAAAGTAGAACTGTATGTGGTGCAGACGATGAATGCGGAAGCCGTCTGCCTGCATGATGTGGGTGTTTCGTGTGAAAAAGATGCCGCTGTGAAGGAAGTGCAGCTGGAACTGGGCGGCGCTGAGGTCTATACGGGAACACTGTTTGAACTTAGCGGAGAAGAGAGCACGGCAGAGCTCGTAAGCGGATATCTGGGCACCGGCAGGCAGAAGATTGATATGAATTATGTCGTCAGACACCGCGGGAAAAAGACGAAGAGCAATATGCAGATATCGGGCATCTTAAAGAACGAGGCGAAGAAGCTGCTGCGCGGAACGATCGATTTTGTGCACGGCTGTGTGGGAGCTAAGGGAGACGAGAAGGAGGATGTGCTTCTTGTCGGTGACAATATGGTCAACCAGACCATCCCGTTAATCCTGTGCGCGGAGGAGGATGTGGAGGGCAATCACGGCGCTTCCATCGGTAAGCTCGACGAGAACATGCTCTTTTATGCCGCCACGAGAGGCATTCCCCCGGAGGAGGCACAGAGACTTCTGACACTGGCGAAGATCGAAGCGATAAACAGCCAGATCCCGTCAGAGGAGGTGCGTGGCGCTGTTGACACTTATCTGAAGGAGCAATGCATATGACAGATTATAAAAAAGATTTTCCGCTGCTTGCGGAAAGCGATATCGCTTACCTCGACAACGCGGCGACAGAACAGCGGCCGGCGTGCGTGCTCGATGCGGAGCGGGAATTCTATGAGCGCTGGAATGCCAATCCGCTGCGCGGGCTCTATGAGCTGGGCGTGGAGGCGACAGAGCAGTATGAGCATGCAAGAGAGCGCGTCGCACAGTTTGTACATGCGAAGAGTGAGAGAGAAATCATTTTTACCAGAAATACGACCGAGGGCATCAACCTGGTGGCGTACAGCTATGCGCTACCCCGGTTAAAGCCTGGGGATGAGATTCTTGTCACGATCATGGAGCATCACAGCAACCTGCTTCCGTGGCAGATGGCGGCCAGACGAACCGGAGCCACGCTTAAATATCTGGAGTGTGAACCGGACGGCAGTTTTACGGAGGAGAAAATCCGTGATGCCGTCACACCGCACACAAAGCTTGCCGCGCTGACACTTGTCTCGAATGTGCTTGGACGGGCGACCCCGGCAGAAAAACTGATCGGGATGGTACACGAAAACGGCGGTGTGGTACTGGCGGATGCGGCACAGGCAGCGCCGCATATGCCGATTGATGTCACGGCACTTGACGTGGATTTTCTGGCATTTTCCGGACACAAGCTGATGGCGCCGATGGGGATCGGTGTGCTCTATGGAAAACAGGAACTTTTAGAGGAGATGCCGCCGTTTCTGACCGGCGGGGAGATGATTGACCGTGTGACGAGAGAGGGAGCCGTATTTGCCGAACTTCCCCATAAGTTTGAGGCAGGGACGGTCAATGCGGGAGGCGCGGTCGCGCTTGCCGCCGCGATCGATTATCTGGAATCCATCGGCTGGAAAGAAATCACGGAGCGCGAGGAGATGCTTACCGCCCAGCTGCTTGCCGGAATGAAAAAAGTTCCGGGCGTGCATATTCTGGGAAGCGGGGACGAAAAGGAGCACTGCGGAATTGTGAGCTTTACCGTGGATGATGTACACCCGCATGATATTGCATCGATCTTAGATGAGGCGCACGTCGCGGTGCGGGCGGGACATCACTGCGCCCAGCCGCTGTTGGAATGGCTCGGCATTTCGTCCTGTGCCAGAGCAAGCGTGGCATTTTATAATACGCCAGAGGATGTCGGACGATTTCTGGATCAGCTGGCACAAGTCAGGAGGATGATGGGATATGAATAACCGGACATTTTATAATGAGGTGCTGACGGATCACAACCGCTATCCGGGGCACAAGGAGAAGCTTGCGGATGCAAATCTGGTGCTTGAGGGTGTGAATCCGAGCTGCGGGGATGATATTGTGCTGCAGCTGCGCGTGGAGGACGGCAGGATTGCGGAGGGAACCTTTACGGGCGACGGTTGCGCCATCTCACAGGCTTCCGTGGATATCATGCTGGATCTGGTCATCGGAAAGACCAAGGAAGAGGCCATGCACCTGGCGGATCTGTTTTTTCGGATGATTAAAGGGACGGTATCGGACGAGGAATTAGAAGAACTCGAGGAGGCATCGGCGCTTGTGGACATTTCACACATGCCGGCGCGTGTCAAATGCGCGGTACTCGGCTGGCACACGCTTACGGAGATGCTTGGGGACGAACCGGAAGAGAAATAGAAAAATATAGAAATAAAAGGAGTGGCAGGGATCGAGTAAATCTCTGCTGCTTTACGGGTTTTTGATGCCATCGGTTATTGCAGCCGGTATGAACCGGCATATAATAAAGAAAAAACGCAGCCATCCGACGGAGGTATTAAAAACCGGGAGCAGGATGGAAAATGGCGGATAATGATGAAGTTTATCAATAACGAAAAAATACTGGAAAAATACAAAAAGCGGTACTATAATGCACAATAATGTAAAGAGCGAACAACATGTTCAGCAAAGGATGCACGGGATTGTGCATGGAATGGAGGATACATATGTTAAAATGTTTTGAGAAGATCGATTGGAAGAAGACAGGAATTTTTGCAGGCGGCGTATTATTTGGAACAGCCGGTATCAAGGTACTTTCCAGCAAGGATGCCAAGAAGGTTTACACAAGCTGTACCGCAGCTTTCTTAAGAGCAAAAGAGTGCGTGATGAACACCGTAAGCACCGTACAGGAGAATGCCGGTGACATCTATGCAGGCGCAAAGGAGATCAATGAGGAGCGCGCAGCCAAGGCTGAGGCAGAGGCATTTGCAGATGCTGAGGCAGAAGCAGCAGAGAAGACCGAGACTGCAGAGAACACCGAAGAATAAGATTTTGATAAGAGGCGAGTAAAGTGAAGTTTGCAATCAAGCATGAGATTAAGGGGCGGATGCGGATTCACGTGGCACAGTACCGCATGAGTTGTGCACAGGCGGATACGCTTCTGTATTTTTTACAAAATGATATACAGGTCTCAAGCGCAAAGGTGTATGAGCGTACGGGTGACGCAGTCATCTGTTATGACGGCAGCAGAGCGGAACTGATCGACAAGCTCAGACATTTCCACTATGAAGATGTGGAAGTGCCGAACGGGCTGATCGAGAATTCCGGAAGAGAGCTGAATGCAAGCTACCAGGAGAAGCTGATCGGCAGAGTGGTGGGACGCTATGCATCCAGGATTTTTCTGCCGTATCCCATCCGGGCGTGCTGGACGACAGTCAAGTCGTTCCGCTACATCTGGAAGGGCATAAAGACACTGGCGGCACGAAAGATCGAAGTACCGGTACTCGATGCGACGGCGATCGGAGTGTCTATTCTGCGCGGTGATACCGAGACGGCGGGATCGATCATGTTCCTGCTTGGCATCGGCGAGCTGTTAGAAGAGTGGACGCACAAGAAGTCCGTCGGCGACCTTGCGCGCACCATGTCCTTGAATGTCGGCAAAGTATGGCTGAAGAAGGACGGCGTGGAGGTTCTTGTCGGCGCGAAGGAAGTCCGTGAGGGTGACGAGGTGGTTGTCCATATGGGCAATGTGATCCCGTTTGACGGCGTCGTGACAGACGGCGAGGCGATGGTCAACCAGGCATCCTTAACCGGAGAATCCGAGCCGGTACGCCGGATCAGTGAGAATTATGTCTATGCAGGAACCGTAGTCGAGGAAGGGGAGCTTACCATTCTCGTGAAAGCGGTAGGCGGCTCCAGCCGCTACGACAAGGTTGTGCAGATGATCGAGGAATCCCAGAAGTTAAAGTCCGGGCTTGAGAGCCGGGCAGAGCATCTGGCGGACCGTCTGGTACCGTATTCCCTCGGCGGCACAGCGCTCACTTACCTTCTGACCCGGAATGTGACGAAGGCACTGTCGATTCTGATGGTGGATTTCTCCTGCGCATTAAAGCTTGCCATGCCGATCTCCGTATTGTCAGCGATCCGTGAGGCTGGCTTTTACAATATGACGGTCAAGGGTGGAAAATATTTAGAGGCAATGGCTGAGGCAGATACGATCGTCTTTGATAAGACCGGTACACTGACCAAGGCAAAGCCGACCGTGGCAAAAGTGATTTCCTTTAACGGGGACAGCCCGGATGAGCTTCTTAGGATTGCAGCCTGCATGGAGGAGCATTTCCCGCATTCCATGGCAAAAGCGGTTGTTGCGGCAGCCAGGGAAAAAGGTCTGGATCATGAGGAGATGCATTCCAAGGTGGAGTATGTGGTGGCACATGGTATTTCCACCACGATCAACGGCAAGAAAGCCGTGATCGGAAGCTATCATTTTGTATTTGAGGATGAGGGAGCTACCCTTCCGGAGGGCACAAAGGAACTGTTCGAGAGCCTGCCGGAGGAGTATTCCCATCTGTATCTGGCCATCGAGGGACAGCTTGCAGCCGTGATCTGCATTGAAGATCCGCTCCGCGAGGAGGCGGAGGCAGTCATCAATTCCCTGCGCCGCTCCGGCATCAGGAAGATTGTCATGATGACAGGAGACAGCGAGCGGACGGCAAGTGCCATCGCAAAGCGCGTCGGCGTGGACGAGTATTATTCCGAGGTGCTTCCGGAGGATAAAGCAGGTTTTGTCGAGCGTGAAAAGGCAGCCGGACGCAAGGTTATCATGGTCGGAGACGGTATCAACGATTCCCCGGCACTCTCTGCGGCGGATGTCGGCATCGCAATTTCGGACGGTGCGGAGATCGCGCGTGAGATCGCGGATATCATGGTAAGCTCGGATGATCTCTACCAGATCGTGACCTTAAAGCTGTTGAGTGACGGCCTGATGAAGCGGATTCGCAAGAATTACCGCGTGATTGTCGGATTCAATACCGGATTGATCCTGCTTGGAGTCGGCGGCATTTTACAGCCGACCACATCAGCGCTTCTGCATAACACCTCTACGCTGGTCATCAGCTTAAAGAGCATGCAGAATCTTTTGAGCTAACTGAATATGTATTTTAAAAAAGTCTTTACAGATTTGCCGCCGGCAGTAAATGCGGCAGAACTGTGAAGGCTTTTTTTGTTTATACCGTAAGAAATGTTTTACAAAAAAGAATATTTTAAGATCCATTCAGATATGTTTCCAATAATTTACAAATTTATTGATGACAAAATAAAAAATGTGTATAATAAAGGCAGATGTAAAAAGTTGGCAGATAATAGCATACAGAAAGAGAGTACCGGATATGAGAAAAAAATGGATCAGACTGATTGCAGCAGCTGTGGGAAGTTTTCTGCTTGCCGGCTGCGGTGCAGATACGCAGATTGATGATTATGCTACAAATGCCGGAGCGGAGAGCTTGCAGCAGACAGCGGGGACGGAGTCGGCAGCAACAACGACCGCGACGGAGGGAATCCCGAAGGACGAGATCAAGGTGGGAGTGCTCCATCTGTCAGACCCGGCAGAAGGAAGCGGATACACGTACACGCATGATCTGGGAATTCAGGGAATGCAGCAGAACCTCGGACTTTCCGACGATCAGATTGTGCGGAAAATCAATGTCCCAGATTCCGATGAGGATGCGACAAAGCAGGCGATTCAGGAATGTATCGACGAGGGCTGTAACATTATCTTTACGACCAGCTGGGGTTACATGGAGCCGACAGCGGAGATGGCGGAGAAATATCCGGATATTTATTTTTCCCATGGAACCGGTTATATGAGCAACGGCAAGAATTTCAATAACTATTTCGGCAGAATCTATCAGGCGCGCTACTTAAGCGGTATTGTGGCGGGAATGAATACCACGACGAACAAGATCGGTTATGTGGCTGCCATGGATAACAGCAACTCCGAGGTGACGGGCGGAATCGATGCGTTCGCGCTCGGTATCTATTCGGTCAATCCGGACGCAGAGGTTTACGTCAAGGTGACGAACAGCTGGTATGACCCGGAGGCGGAGGAGAATGCGGCAAAGACACTTCTCGATATGGACTGTGATGTGATCGCCCAGCACTGTGATACGGAGTATCCGCAGACACTGGCAGAGGAACGTGGCGTATACAGCATCGGGTACAATTCAGACATGAGCAAGAATGCGCCGGATGCCTGCCTGTGCAGCGTTATCTGGAACTGGAGTGCCTACTATACCGCGGCAGTGCAGAGCCTGATTGACGGAACCTGGGACGGAAGCAACTATTACGGAGGCATGAACGAGAATCTGGTCGGTCTTACCAATCTGGCGGATTTCTGTGCGGAGGGCACGCAGGAGAAGGTAGACGAGGCGAAGGAACAGATCCTTTCGGGGCAGAATGGTGTATTTGACGGTGTGATCGAGACGAATACCGGAGAGACGGTCGGAGAAGCGGGTAAGACGCTGGATGATGCGACAATTACCAGCGGAATCAACTGGTATTTTAAGACGGTGAATGTTGTGGATTAAGGAGCAGCCGGACGAAAAGCGACATGCAGATACACAGACGAAATGGAGATTAGTATGAACATTAAGAAAAAGATTCTGGGAATTACAATTGCACCGGTTATTATATTGGGGTTGATTTCCATGTTTTTGACAACCACAATGGTACGGAGTGCCATGCTGGAGGAGATTGAGGAAGCACTTCGGGGAACGGCGGCAGCCACGCTCGCAGCCTACGATCAGAATACAGGAGATTATCTGCAGACCAGCAACGGGGATATCTGGAAAGGCAGCTATAATATTTCAAAGTCTGAGAGTCTCGTAGACCGTATCAAGGGCAATACCGGCATGGATGTCACATTTTTCTACGGAGACACCCGTATTATGACGTCGGCGGTCGATGCAGGAGGGAACCGTGTCTTGAATTCCAAGGCCGGTGACCGGATTGTGGAAAAGGTATTGCAGGGTGGGGAATCCTATTTCAGCCATGCGGTGTCGATCGAGGGCACGTTGAACTATGGATATTTTATACCGGTATATCAGAACGGATCGACCGATGAGATCATCGGCATGATTTTTGTGGGAACGGACAAGCAGGAAAAGGATGCCGTGATCAACAAGATTCTGGGAACGATCAGCATGGCGGTGTGCGCCGTGATGATCCTATGCATTGCGATCGGCATGAAGCTTGCAACCTCGATGAGCCGCAATATCCGCAGCAGTATTGAGGTGGTAGGAAAAGTGGCGGACGGCGATCTGAATGTCTGGGTAGAAGACAAGCTGCTCGGAAGACACGATGAGATCGGCGATCTGTCCCGCGTGACGATCACCCTGCGGGATGCCATGAAGGCGACCATCCAGGAAATATCACAGAATGCCAAACGTCTGCTCGATGCGTCCGAACTGCTCGGTACCGCGGCAGATCAGACAAACGGAACCATGGATCATGTGCGCATGGCAGTCAACCAGATTGTGGAGAATTCCACCGAACAGGCACAGAATTCCCAGAATACATCGGAACATATGCGTATTATGGGTGAGAATATTACGGAGACGTCGGCAGAGGTGGAACTGTTGGATGACAATGCAGCTTCCATGCAGCAGTCCAGTGAGAAGGCGGCAGAGACGCTCAACAATCTGCGGAACATCAATATCGAGGTGGAACGCATTATCGGTGAAGTGCAGGAGCAGACGAACCGGACCAACGATTCGGTACAGAAGATCCATGAGGCAACCGCGTTTATCACGTCGATTGCGGAGGAGACGAACCTTCTCAGCCTGAACGCTTCGATTGAGGCGGCGAGAGCCGGAGAGAGCGGCAGAGGATTCGGTGTTGTGGCAGACCAGATCAAGAAGCTCTCCGAGCAGTCGAATGAGTCGAGCAAGGAGATCGAGGAGACCGCGAAGACACTCAGTGAGGATTCTGCAAAGGCGGTTGAGATTATGCAACAGATGCAGGAGATCATTATGAACCAGAGCGCGAGCATGCAGGATACGCAGAAGGTAGTGGAAGAGGTAATCGCGCAGATTGGCAGCTCCATGCAGAGTATCCGTCAGATCAAAGAAAGCACAGGACATCTGGAAAATTCCAGAAATGAAGTGCTACAGGCGGTGAGTGAACTCTCAGAAATCGTGCAGGGCAATGTGGACAGCACGAAGAAGACATACGATGAGACGGAAGAGGTAGTGGATACTTTCAAGCAGGTGTATGTCAGTGCAGAGCAGCTCCGCGAGATCGCAGATGAGCTGGTCAGCAGTATTGATTACTTTAAGATGCAGTAAAATGAGGGGCTGTCCCATGAGCGGGCAGCCCCAAAAAATGCTTGCATTTCTTCCTGCCGGATTTTGCATCGGATTCCGTGTCTCTTCCACGTTTTGACAATCCACGGAATGTGTCC
>OLPS01003755.1_pt1 | contig 11484 bp, 24 predicted proteins | sample 1673071 | NCBI WGS metagenome assembly OLPS01 (sample SAMEA3136752, study PRJEB25190) | human gut metagenome | reverse complement strand
ATGCTATTCATGCCTTTTATTTCAGAGACAACGTTATTAAAGAATGTCTGTTGCTGCTTCTAAGCCTCTCTAGCAGACTTTTGTTGCTCCTCTAATAGCTTTTCCTTCCTTTCAGCTTTGATGTCTTTAAGAGCCTCTAATGCATCCACAGCTTCATCTTCAAGAATACCAGCATCTTCATACTTAGTAATCTTCTTATCAATCTGTTTAGCAGAGAAGCCTTTCTCTTTCAAAAACTCCTTTACAACTAATTTCTGATTTATTTCGTTATCCTCCACCTCGATATTGTCAAGATCAATATCAGCGTCAATACTAAAATAATCTTTAAGGTTACCTCCATTGCGTACAAATTCATCAAGTTTCTCTACTTCCTCGCTTGCATATTGAGGTACAGAGTTTTCTTCAATTACATCTTTAAAATATTCAATAAGGTCTTCTGCAGTCTTAGGTTTATCTTCATCTTCTACATCAGACCAACCTAACTGTTCAGACAATGAATCAAAGAAGTTAACAATTAGTTCTTCGGAAGTAGTTCCATCATCGGAATCTATATCATCTTCCTCTCCTTTCTCATCCACAGTGTCATTATCCTTGTCAGTCTTAGTTGTCTTCTTACTAGACTTCTTAGTTTTTGAAGGCTCATTAGTTTCAATGTCGTCGTCTTCTTCACCTTTGCCATCTACATCATCTTCTTCCTCTTCTTCATCTTCTTTGTTATTTGTAGATTTCTTATTTGTTTTACCTCGTAGTGCTTCCAACTCCTCATCTGTCAGCTCTTCAACTGCATCAAATTCATTATCAATATTATCAATATCTTTAGTTTTATTAGCACCTACATTAGGATTAAGGCTTTCAAGAATAGCCTCAAAACCATTTAATGTGTTCTTATTTTCCATAATTATTTAATAATTAGATTACTTTTTCTTTTTACCCTTATTCCATTTCTTAGCATTCTGTGCAAAGATAGCCCGTTTACGTGTTAAGGGATTCTTACTGTGAGTAAGTTCTTCTGTAGACTTACCTGTTCTTTTCTTTAAAGCGTTGAATTTACCTCTATTCTTTTTCTCTATATGTATCCCTCCGTACTTATAGCTAGGTATTGGATACTGTGGCATTATGTTCATTCTCTCATCCATATTAAACAAGCTCCTTATTCTTATCCTTAGTAGTATTATTTACTAAAGGTCTATTCTTAAAATCTTTAAATAATATACTAGGTTTATTGTGTATCTTTAATAATAATTTCATATTTCTATGAATATCTGGAGCCTTTTCTATAGCCTCTTTAAACTCCTTTGTAGTCTAAGGGTACGTTGATGGAGTATAGTTATTCATCAAATATTCATCGAACTAGTTCATAATGCTTTTCTTTTCGGTAGGATTTCGTAAGTATCTATAATCCTATAAAGCTTTATCGGGACTTCTAAATATATCTTTGACCTCTTCAAACGGTCTATATTTACTCGGTTTACCCAATTGTCTAAGATACGCATTATTAGGAACTCCTCCAGGATATGCCATCTCGTCTACATAGTGACCTATTTCGTGCCGAATAAGACCTGTAGGAAAATCTTCTGGCTTAGTTATATTATCTTCAGATAAACTTATCTTTTTGCCCGTTTCAGAGGGGTTTATTCTAGCAAATACATCTGGATCTTTTACGAACTCAGGTTCTACCATGTTAACATAACTAGTTACATCTTCGTACTCTTTAGTAAGGTCATCATATACCTTATTGTACTCTGTTCCGTATTTCTAATCAATATCAGCCGCTCTTCTTCTTGCTTCTGGAGTATTCAATAACTCATAAGTCCTATTTCTTTGATCGTAAAATTCTTCCATCATTTTACGTCTATTACTTACTCGCTTTTCCATTTCAGCGACTTTCTATTCAAAAGTTCTGTTAACAGTAGGAGTTTGTCTAGCTATACGTCTAACTCCTTTAGGTATAAAAGGAATGAAGCCCAAACCTGCTAAACCTGCTCCTAACCAGTCATTCTATTTAACAGCATCGTATGCTTCTTTCGCCGATAATACGTCACCTACGGGAGTTAAATTAGCTGCATCTTCCAAATCAAATACAGGTTTAAGTCCTTGTTGCAACGGTCTACCATCTGGAGTTCTACCTAACTTAGTATTAACAGCCTTAGTAAATTCATCATCTGGATCGCCTACTTCACCACCATTAGCCATATACTATACTGGATCCTAATACATATTATATGCAAATATATTAGTAAGTTCTGATATATCTGCATCTTCTAATGACTCCCATTGTTCAGGTATCTTAGCTCCTTTATTACGCATATTACTTATATCCTCAGGAGTAAGTTGTCTATTAGGATCTATATAGTAATTACCCTAATCATCTTTCAGATTTGAATTATTACCTCTAAAGTCCCAAGTCTGTGCGTGTTTCTCATTAGCCTAATTAACATAATCTTCATATGAACTATCAGGATTACTAATACGTATATCAGGGGTAGCATTAAGTATAGCTGGAGCATTGTCTCCTACCATATGACCAATGCCTTCATGCCAAGTATTAGTAGGTCTTAACGAAGTATAACTGTGAGCCTTTGGATTAGCAAAACCCTTAGTACCTTTTTCCTTAAGTATATTAAGCTATTGATTAATCTGAGCATCTGTAGGATTATAACCCTATCCTACCATATTATCTCTCATAGCTTCAGTGGGAGTTTTCCATGTAGCTTTGTTTACATTAGATAATACACTACTTAGTTTATTCCCTCCTATCTAATCTGAATACTTTGAATTCTTAGCTCTCTCAGTATACCAATAGTTTGCAAAGTCTTTTTGATATTCATTCTGATTCTAGAACATCTTATCGTAGTTAGGCCTTCCATCTACTAAAGACTCTTGCATTATATCTCTTCTAGTTTTACGCTGAAACTCACTTACCTCTCCACCATCTGAATACTTCTTAACATATATGCCATATTTATCTAATAGTTCTTCTTCTGTTTTAGGAACGAATTCAAACAATCTTTCACTCTACTGTTCATTTAGTCTATCGTATTCTTCACTATAGCGATTCTGTGTTAGTTTCTTCCATTTCTAAAACTCTTTGTCAGTCATTTCAGAAGGATCTATTAATTCAAGTTCTGTACCAAAGCGTTTGTTTACATATTCTTCCTTTGATATAGGAACTTTTTTCACTGCCTAATCTTTATTTAATAATCTGGCATTAAATGTAGTTCTATTTAAAAATGGTCCAGGTATACCTAATAAATTAGCTGGTTCTAGATCAACTAACCATTTTGGTGCATTATCATTCCATACCCTTTTCTAATATCCATCAGGTTGTACTTCAATATGCATATACTTGTTTTTCAGCCATTCTGGTAATATTCTAGCTCTATTGGCATCCTTAAATGGATTAAGATCCCATATATCTTCAGTAGTAATAGTACGTAAATCACCGTTATCTCTATATTTTACAGATATATTTCCACCAGTACTATTTATCATATCTCCATGTACATAAGGAATATTTTCAGGTTTATGCTGTGTAGTTTTCGCTATATCTCTTAACTAGACATTTGGTACATCTGTTACATTACTTCTATACACAGGCATACCGTTTTCTTTGATACCGGTATTAATAAGATATCTATCATCATGAGGAATTCCTAGATAATTTTGCCAAGCCTCTTTTCTAGCTGCTGTCATAACATCTAACATATGCTATTGTTTCTTATTATCCTTAGCAATAAAGCTACCTAGAGTAGTTGGACTGTTTATCCAGTTTTCCCATTTGGGATCTATCTTGTCTCCTTTACCCAATAAATAATCTTTTAATGCCCCCTTAAGTTCATCTTTCTTACTACCTCCAGGTATATAACTATCATAATAGGATCCAGGAGCTACATTATTATAAATAGAATTTACTAAGCCTTTCTTACTGTACTTACTCTTTATCTTACTTAACCAATTACCAGGTAAGGCTAGTAGACCTAAGCCGGCTAGAGCTGCACCATAATCTTCGTTCTTGACATCTTGAACTATTTGTGTTACCTCCATTGCATCTCCAACTCCAGGTAGATAGTCAGAAGTAATTACAGGACTTAAACCTTGTAGATTACTGGTTGATTGTAATCTACCCTCAGAATCTACGTATCGAACAACTTCACTAGAAGATTGAGAATCTACAGCCTTACTTTGTTGTAACTGATTATAAGTACTCGGACTATTTTGCTTCAAATCATCTAATACATCTTGGTAACTAGGACCACTATATTGATACTACTACCACAATGGCACGTCTCCCCCGTTCTGATAAGCTTGTACTTTCCAATCCCAATAGCCTTTACCGGGATTATTCTCCCGGTAAGACTTCAGGTCTTGCATTCTCTATTTAAATGCCTATTTATTCATAACTTTAACATATCAGATATCTAATCATAAGTATTGTCCATAAACAGTCTATCTATGTCCTCATCTTTAGTAATATTATCAGGCCTAGGATATATTAGTACAGGAGAATGATTACACTGATGAAGCCCATATATTACTTCCTTATCATCCTTTATTAGTCTAATATCAGTATAACCACTAACTGCAGATGAAAAATAACATATATTATCATCTTCAATATAATCAAACTCTTTAGTATTACGGTTATATACTTTTCTATACGGTTTATAACCTTTATTAATTAGATATTCTATAAAGCTCATAATAATATTTATTTACTACCTTTTCCGCCTTTTCCTTTTTTACCGCCGGATTTCTTTCCACCACATGCCATAATTATTTCTCCTTTTTACTTTTATAACTACCTATTTTTAAATACTTAAACCACGCATAGTGCTTACGCTCTTTACAATAGTTTAGGTTTTTATCATTATTGTGTGCTTCTTCTTCGAAGCTAACATCGTGATATCTATCACTCTGTTTATTCCATTTACAGGACAGCATTATACAAAGATATTCTATAGCATACCATAAGTAAAAACCAATCCACAACATCTCTTGCATCTACTTCAAATGGATTTTCTCATGGTTATACTCTGTCATTGTAACTACAGCGTCATTTCTTTGGAATATAACGCCAAACAGATTTATCAATTTATAACCCTTAAAAGGTATAAACTTATTCTTAATTATCTTCATATTACTTCTCTCCTGTTACTTTATTTTTGATAGCCGTTTTTGCTTTCAATTTCTCACGCTCCATTGCAGCTTTATCTTTCTATTTCTGCAATTCCATTTCCTGCTTCATCCTATCTTTTTCAAGTTGGATTTTCTTGTTTTCAACATCACGTTTCATTTCAATTTCACGTTTCTTGTTATTCAACTCAAATCGTTTAGATGCTGCATCAGAATTAACCTTCTGTTGTTCAATAGCTTGTTTGCCTATCTCAATAACATCAGGTATGCCGTTACCGTCTTGATCCATATTCTCAGAACCTCTATATGCATTAATTTGAGCAACTGCAATCTTAGTATTAGCGTCAGTATCTATCTTATATTTTTCAAGGTCTAATTTACGATTTTCAGTATCTAACTTAGCTTCCTCGATCATAAGTTTCTCTTCCTCCATCTCATTCTGCATCTGTTGCATTTGCATTTCACGTTCAGCTTGAGCTTGTTCCATCTGTTGCTGTTGTTCCATACGTTTTTGCTCAATTTCTTCAAGACGTTGCTTGATCATACTAACGTTATCCATAGTAATAATTTCAGCAATATCAAGTAAGCTAGCACCATTTTGCATAGCAGGTTGCATAAGCTGTTTAAGAGCCTCTACCTGTTGTTGATTCTTGGTTGTATCATCTACAAATACATCCATATCTTCATAGAAGAATTCATCAGATAGTGTTATAAATGCTCTAGTAGCATCATCTAATATATAATGAAGACAACGCTTATTATCCTTCCATGCTACCTTTGATGTATCTAGAAGCATGGTAAGAGCTTCTTTCTTTACCTAATTATGTACCCAGAACCAAGGCTCAGTAATATGAGCAGATTGTACTACAGAACGTTCTACATTACCTACTAACTCATTAGATGCAATAGAACCCTCACGTTGTTTACTTACTCCTGAGATCTCAGCTACCATATCTTCAATCTTATTCATTAGATTAATATACTAATCAATAGTATTAGCCATACTTAAATCTAACGCCTAGAACTGATTGAACTATGAAGGCTTACCACCCTCACGACCAGGTATATCCCAACCTTCTTCATATGGATTAATAAAAACAACACCTAAAGCTCCTAAGTAATGCATCCACTTATTTACATCAATACCCATAGATTTAGGTATCTAAGTAACGTCAATAACTGGTACTTTACCTTTATCTCTAGACATAGCTAACTCGAGACGATACCAGAGTACAATATACATGTATTGTAAAGGTTTCATCATACTTACCAATGATCTAGGAGAACTATTGGTATTATTATATACTACTCCCGTATAAGGTAATTTCTAAGAGTTTAAGTTATCTGCAGATATGTGTTGATATTCAAGTGGTTGTATACCTATATATAAATCTTCCCCTACTCTATATCCTTCCCATACCTCTATAATCCAAGACCATTCTACATTTATCTCTAGTCCTGTAACTTTATAGGATTCGTCTACTTGTAATTCATCAATCTCGCCAGTTTCAGGGTCCTAATATGTGACGAATCCTATCTTTTTAAATGACTTCCAACAGCAATGCCATACGTTAATATTATCACTACCTTCAAATGGATTAGATGTAAACCCATTAATAGTATGTGTTTTAATATGTGGATAGTCTAAAGATGTCTTTCTTACTTCTGGATTAATGCCACCTCTACTAGTGTCTTCAATCATCTCAAGCAACTCATTCAATTGCTTTTCAGACATTTTGTCATAGAATCTATCATATATCTCGGTAGCTGACATAATCATCTTACGACAGCACCAATCTGAGTCGTGTATAAATTCTAAATCCGCAGTCTGATCATAACTAAAGTATAAAGGATTCACTCTCTCTAAGTAAGGATTGCCATTAATAATACCTACATAGTATATCTCTTCTCCAGCAATTAAAGCATCCTTCCATCCTTTATAGAACTCATGTGTTATATTGAGTTTATTCTTTAAATAGTTGAGGCTATGATATGCAGTAGTTTCAGCAATATCCTTATAGTCTTTATTCAAATACTTTTGAATCTATTCGGGAGGCATTATTTCTCCAGACTATATAGCTTGCTAAAATCTCATAGCCTCTTCGGGACCCATATTAGCCATGATCATACCCATTATATAATCGGTAAGCATCTACTTGGCTCTCTCTTGTATGTCACTAGTAGCATTATCACTAGTACGTACAACTCTAAAATTAAATGGTCTCTTAGTTTCTTCTCCAAGTAATAAGTCAACTTTAGGCTTAATTATGTTATAGTCCTGTGCTGTAGCTGGGAAGCCGTCTTTCTATTTAAAAGGGTTGGTAACATAAAGTAAATCCTTTTCATTATAGATACTATTGTATAAATCATAGTATATCTGCATCTCTTCATATCTAGTACGGCCATTATTACCACTGCCACTACTAAATCCAGATTTACCGATTATGTAATTTACGCATGCTTCTTTCCAGTCCTTTGTCTTCTTTGACATAGGTAGTTTCTATACTGGAAATGAACCAATATTTTTACTTATCATATTCTGTTAATTAAATGTATATACATCTTCATCGACTTGATTATAACTATCGTCATAGCTATAATTATCATAAGTAAATAGAGGACCGTCGAATAATAGTCGTTCTCTATTACTTTTTTTCTTCTCTTTAACAACTACATTGTATAGTTGTTCCCGATAAATCATTACCTGCATCAACGCCATGACACGGTCAAAGTTACCTATATCGTTGTAACCTATAAGTTCTTCTAATAGCGGTTCTGACAGTATCTCATGCAGGTTTTTATGCCCTGGGGATTTTTCTTCATTAAGCCAGTCTTTGATCAATCCTTCACCCCATTGCTTTATCTACTTATTCATGTGGCAGCCTTTCTTACGCTAAACTTTAGAATTGCCAACAATATCAGATATAATGTCTGGCTAATCAGCCAGCAAGTAGTCACAATGCTTAGCAGTAAAATATGGAAACAAGCCTTTGCGCTCATTTTCATACATAATTCTACCATTGTAATAAACCGCTAATTTACGTAAGTTTTCATAGTATTCTTCTGCTGTAGAAGGTCTTCCAGTGTACTCAGCTACAATTATATCATAATAATTTTCAAAGCCCTAAAAACGCTTGTAAACAAATGTAGAACCTAACGAATTAGTACCTGACTAATCATGATCATAAGGGTCTACTCCAAGTATATATAAACCAATAGGAGCATCTTTTACAGGATGTTCCCATATTACTATAGAACCAGTGGGATCATCGTCTTTGCCTAGTGGGTATTTAGTAATATCTCCCTATTTCTTTACTATCCACTTTAATGATCCATCAGATTCCCACACTAAATCCCCTATTTGTTTATGGTTAGTTAACTTCTTATTAGTGCGTATTCTTGCTAATTGTTCTTGTAGTTCTTTCTTAGGAAATATGTTACCATTGAATTCCAAACACGCTTCAGCAGGAGTAATAGGACGTTCTGCAATATATCTATCTACAGCTACAGAATTAGTAGAATTCTCAATAACTATCTTTCTTTCGGATAGTATGTATTCCCTTGCTTTATAGGTCAAAGTATTACCATCATTATCCATATACAGACGATTACCTTTATCGTCACGTATATCCATGTTAGCATACTAAGGTATAAAGAATCCACATTTAGTATTGTCTACTGCTTCATCCCAGATGTTATTAAGTTCAAGACAGTTAAATCCTTTTGGCTTATAAAACATCTCTTTAAGTGTAGCAAAGTTAGAATCTGTATCACCACCTGTACCATATGCAATCATAGTACCAAATGCTATACCATCTGTCTCTACAGAAGGTCTAGCAATTTGCCATGCTGCACTTAATTCTTTAAAAGAACCAGCCTCTTCAAACATAATGAGATTAGCAATCTTACCACGTACTACATCTGGATTATCTTTCAAAGTAACTCCAATGATTTCAGATTTATAACCTACTTCAATCTTATTACCGTATTCATCAGTAACCCACATACCTGCTCTACGTCTAAGCTGAGTACTCACAGATCTCTTTTTACTCCACGCAGTATGTTCGTCAATGAAGTCCATGTAACCCCAAGCTTTAGTAAGAGTACCATCATCTGTCAAATACTGTTTATTAGATGCATATACATATGACTTAGAATCAGGTATTAAATAGTAATTACGACATAGCATAGCAGCACATTTGTATGAATAACCCTTACGTCTGGATTTCAATACACACAAATGTTTACCCTCTTCTTTGCATTGTTCTACACATTGGAAGTAGTAATAGTCATAATCCCAGAAATCAGGGAATGTAACAATGTGTTCTGACTTATTCTTACCATCTACTATACGATTAACCTAACGGTAAATAGGACAGTAATTTAAATAAAAATAGTTATAGCCGCTAATGAAATCTCCATCATCAGCAGTATAACCATTAATACATTTCTGCTACTCTTCCTGCCAGAAACGCATATATTCAGCCGTACCTTTAGGGTAGGGGCAATATGAGCCAGTTGCTATAAACTATAGTGCTGGCTAGCGAAATTTATTACTATTTAATATCCTTTTGTTAAAATCGACCATGTGTATTTATCCTCTATTTCTAAGATGTTATCTTCTAAGAATTCAAGTAGTTTACAATCTTCTTGCTTTTCTAATGCTAGCAGTGTTGCTCCGAATTCTACTAAAAACTCTTCACCCGGACTTAACTTTTCCATAAACTAATAACTTATAATAAAAGGGGCACGTTTCACAACGGACCCCTTTCTCTTCAAACCTTAAAACTTCATTATGATAAAATTTAAAATTAGTGCAAAAAGCACTAGAATAGCTCTCTAGGTTATACCAGACCCTAGGAACTGGCCGACTTACGATTCGGACCTTCATTAGCTGTGTTTACTGTTAATTACTCAGTAAGTGACTTAGGTAGTTACGTTGTATGCGCGCCATACTTCAGTTTCTTTACTTCTTCAACTGCTTTTAGTAATCCTTTTAGGTCAGTCTCTCTATATACAAAGAAGACCTTATTACCAGCGATAGTATGACCAGCTAAGTACTTAAATCTATCTGGTCCTAATTGATATACACCTTGCATACTTTGAAAAAATTATTGGTAGCCCCACTAGGATTCGAACCCAGACTAAGAGGGTTAGAGCCTCCTGTGCTAGCCGTTACACCATAGGGCAGTAAGACGTGGCTTCTTTTTAGACGCGCCACGTAACGTCGCTGATTGAATATGTTTTAACCTTATTTCTTAAACCAACCTTTGATACGTTTGGTAATTCTTTTATACCAAGGCTTAATTACCTGGCGTGCAGCTTCACATTCTGCAATTGCTTCTTCTACTGTCTTATTATCATCTGTCAGATCTACTATTATGTCTGGCAGTTCATTAGTCTTTTTCATAATCTCTTAAATTTGTTTATCTAAACGATAGTGTTATTTTTTTGTATCTTTGCAGTGTTATTTTCTAACACCAGTGGGTAATTCAAAAGGATTAATCTTAGCATCACCTTTAACCCTAGTAGTATCCATTTCTCCAGCTTTAACTGCTTTTTCCAAGAAGTCTAGAGTAACATATGTATCTTTTACTTTAGCAAATCCTGCTAAGTATTTCTCTATCTTCTTTTCATCTAGTTCCTCTTCAAGACTATCGTGATAGTATTGAGTAAAAGTATCTAGTTTGAGTCTAATACTATTTAACATTGCAAGAGTACGAGTATATTGTAATCTCTTAAATGTATCTTCAGCTATTAGTTCATCTGGAGTAAGTTGATAACCTTCTGGGAAAAATTCTTTCTTTAATGATTCTTCTAAGATATCCTCGGTCATACTAAGTACATATGGACTATCCCATTTATTCTTAAAGACTATATAACTGATAACTGCTATAGCATGCTGTTTATCAGCCTTGTCTTTTTCCCATATTTTCTTAAATGCTGGAATAGCTAATGCATCTTCATGTATTGTTACATTACCACCTAGAATATCAAATAATTTCATTTATACTCTTTTTAAATTAGAACAAGGTTCCTTACATTTACAAGGTTCATCTTTTCCTGATTGCTCTTCTTTATATGCTGCTACTTGTTCTTTAATCTCAAGTATTACGGCTAATAATTCAGGTGAATCAAATACAATAGGACGTTTGATATATTCACCTTCCCAATTACGAATTAAACCAATAATTTGCCCTTTCTTATAGGGGATATATCCTCCTACTCCATTATTAGTTGTTTCATCAATGATAATTCTACCATCGTCCTCAGCGATTCTAATATCACCAAGTTCATAACATGATCGTTCACCTTTATACTTAAGATCTTCAAACGAATCTCCTGTTAATG
>OLPS01003751.1_pt1 | contig 11491 bp, 8 predicted proteins | sample 1673071 | NCBI WGS metagenome assembly OLPS01 (sample SAMEA3136752, study PRJEB25190) | human gut metagenome | reverse complement strand
TGAGCGAATGAAGGCATACATGCAAATACACTACAAAAAATTTATTAAAAAAGAAAACCAGTAATTCCCCAATTGCGAGATGTATTTGGGTACATCAATAAAACCTTCCAAAGAATCAATGGTAAAGATGTTGTCTGGCCTCCTAAAATACCGAAAAGCAGCCGGGTTATCACGATCCCCCAGACACTTGCTGATTGTTTATAAGCTTATATGGATAAGTGCTATGAGATTCAGCCTAACGACAGACTTTTCCCTTACACCAAACATCTCCTAAATCATGAAATGCTCAGAGGATGTAAAAAATCCGGGTGAAGAAAATTCGTGTGCATGATCTCAGGCACCCGTATGTCAAGCCCACGACAAAAAAATTTGCATCTTTTTTGAAGTTTTTTCGGGCAGCTGCAATAGCTGCCCGTAGCTGTTCCATACGGTATTCATGGCTCATGCTTCCTTTCCAGATTTCTCCGTTCCTAAAAAGTCCTGCGTAACATATTCTATCTCAATCCGATCCCCAGGAAAAACATATACCCTGTTGATAAGCCGGTCTATCAGCGATTGCGTCAGGACATCGGTGCTGCCTACTTCCTGAACAATTTCCCGCTGTTTCAGCCTCGCCTCATAATCACTCTGTATCTGTTTGGTCTGCGCTGTGATAGCGGCATGGACATTCTTGGCCTGTACCAGTTCCGCGTCATATACTGCTTTCTGTGACCGGTAGGTTTCCAGATCGATCTCGCCAAGCGCATACCGTTCATAAAGCTGCCGTTTGCTGTCCTGTATAGCCCGCAACTTATCTTCATGCTCGGCCTGCTGGACCGTCTGTAAATCCAGCTTATCTTTACTGCCGTCGATTCCCAACGCCGGACACATCTGCGCCCGGATCGTCTCAAAGACTACCTGCTCCAGATCAGCCATCTTTACCCGCACGCCATGACAGGGAAAACTTTCTGACACTTCGGAATGACGGCAATAAAACCATGCTCCATTTCTGAGTGACATAGCATGATCGCAGCATCCACAAAACACCTTTCCCCGAAGCAGATAGTCACGCCTTTTTTTATTGGGGAGGGAAAAACGCTTAATAGAAGTATTGGCCTGCTCAAACAATTCCTTGCTGACAATCGCGGAATGATGGTCGGGGATTTTGAACCACTCGCTTTCATCTTTGAGCTTCATGCAGCGGCTGCCGATTTCCTGCACCTTGCGTTTGCCGATTATGTAGGTGCCGATATACCGCTGATCCTCCAGCATCCGCAGGACTGTTGAACTGCTCCATACGCCGTGTGTCCTTGACACATTATAATGGTCTTTTCCGTTATCCCTCCGATACTCTCCAGGCGTGGGAATATGGAGGGCGTACAACTTGCGGGTGATCTCTGCTGCGGTATTGCCTTCAGCCGCCCATTCAAATATCAGACGGACATTTCCCGCAACATTTTCGTCCGGCTCCATACGCCCGTCTGCGCTTTTGCGGTAGCCGTAAGGACAAATCTTGCTCTGGTACTCGCCCCGGCGCATCTTCGCATATTTGGCGCTTTTTGTTTTCATGGACATATCACGGCTGTAGCACTCGCTGATAAGATACTTAAAGGCAACATCAATCCCTCCGGTATCTCCTTTGAAATTGACGGTGTCAAAATCGTCGCTGACAGAGATAAACCGGGTGTGATAGAGCGGAAACACCCGCTCGATGAAATAACCGGTCTCAATGCTGTTGCGTCCAAACCGGGATAGGTCTTTGACAATGATACAGTCGATACTTCCTGCCTGCACCATCGTCAAAAGCTCCTGCACTGCGGGACGTTCAAAATTCGTACCCGTATGGCCATTATCGACAAACTCCAAAACCTCGCCATTATCCCATTCCGGCAGCGACATGGCTTTTTCCCGCAGGATAAGGCGCTGGTTCGGAATACTCAAACTTTCTGTCTTAATATCCTCCACGGATAACCGAATATAAAGGGCAATTACATATTTGCGCATGACTCCACTTCCTTTCCCTGAAATTCACTCTTAAAGCGGAAGGTCACATGAATATCCCGTTTGTGGTCTATCTCGATCCGCTCAATCAGCCGGTCAATCAGTTCTGCCGTAAGCAGGTGATCCTTTGCCAGTGACTTTGCATCCTTTTCCATAGTCCGGTAGCGTACAAACTGTTCGTCGAGAGCATCCATATCCCTTTCAAGCTCGGTGATCTCACCGGACAGTGTATTGATGGATTCCTCATAATCCGCTTTCAGTTCAAAGTATTCCTCGCTTGTCAAAACACCCTGTACAAAGTTCTCATATAGGCCGCGGATCAACCGGCGTTTCTTTTCAATTTCCTGCCGTTTGGATGACATCTGGCCCCTGAGTTTATCCTTTTCCTGTTTTTGCCTTGCCTCCAACGGAAAGAGGGGGAGAGACATTCCCAGGGCAACCGTCAGCTCTTTCTCCAAAACAGATGTGACCGTAGCGATCAGCTCCGTTTCCTGTATCATCACACCCTTGCAGCTATCTTTTTCTACCCGGCTGTTGGTAAGGCAATGAAACCAGTAAATATCCGGCCCTTTTTTGCGCTCCGCCCGCTGCCGGTGGAGACTCCTGCCGCAATCCGCACAGAATACCTTTCCCTTAAAGATATTGGGGGTATATGGTTTTTTTGGCACAGCCTTGCTTTGCTCGCAGACCTGTTTCCGATAGTCCTGTACCGCCTCAAAAACCGCATGGCTGATAATAGGCTCATGGGTATGCCTTGCAACGATCAGATTATCGTCTCCGGCCTGTACCTGCTGGTGGTCTACAATTTTGGTCTTGCCCTGTACCAGATCACCGGTATAAACCTCACTTTCCAGTATCTTCATTACAGTACGGGTCTGCCATTTCCCGCTCCCGATCAGCCCAGGGCTGGTAATTTCACCGGTAGTCTTTTTATAATGGCTTGGGGCAGGAATCCCCATTTCATTCAGATTACGCACAATACGGTTTAACGCTACACGCTCATAAGCCCACTGGAAAATCTGCTGCACAACAGGAGCGGCGGCCTCGTCAATCAGCAGTTTATGACAGTTCTCCGGGTCTTTCCGGTAGCCGTATGGAGCCCGTGCGCCAATATAGTCACCGTCTTTCATGGCCTGCCTTGCCTGGGCCTTGATCTTCCGGCCAATATCCAGCGAATAGGCTTCATTTATCATGTTTTTCAGCGGAAGCATAATGCCTCCGTGAAGATTGCCGGGGTCTGCCGTATCAAACTGATCTGTAACCGCAATAAAACGGACATTGTGCGTGTAGAAATACTGTTCGATATAATAGCCGGTATCAATGGAATTACGCCCCAGGCGGGATAGGTCCTTAACAATCACACAGTTGATATAGCCTGCCTCAATATCCGAAAGCATCTGTTGAAAGCCCGGACGATGGAAATTCGTGCCCGTCATGCCGTTGTCGATATAGGTATCATAGACGACAAAATCCGGTTTATCAGCAAGAAAATCATTCAGGACCAGCTTTTGGTTTTCCACCGAACATCCCCGTTTCTTGTTATCCTCCACGGAAAGCCGGATATACAGTGCTACATGAACATATAAAGATGGTACTGGCTCAGCCGTGATTACTGTTTCTTTTCTGCTCTTTCTTGCCATTTAACCCACCTTCCTTTCCGCGGCCTGTTCTACGATCTGCTCTGCCAGGGCAACCGCTTTTTTGTATTCGTCCTGATAATTAAATTCAATATGCAGCTCGTCCTTGCTAATCACGCGAATACTGCGGATAAGCTGCATGACTGCGCGGCGGTCAATTTCCTCCATCGTGGAAAACTGCATGAAGTGATTGATCCAGCGGTTCCGCTCGCTGCGGTTTTCCAATACATCTGTCAGCCGTTCCTCCCATTCCGCAACTGCCTTTTGCAGCAATTCAATGTCCGCATTGTATTTCCGCTTGTAGGATAGATATTCTTCTTTGGTAAGAATCCCGCTCACCAGATTTTCATAGAGCTTCGTCTTGAAACCCTCAATCTGTGCCAACTGTTTTTCATTGGCTCTGATCTGTCCGGCGTATTCCTGGGCCAGTTCCCGGTTGATCCGTTCCTGACTGATACTGGACAACAGCGAATCCAGAGAAGCCACATTTTCAATATGGCCCTTTAAGCTGTCCTGCACACACTCGATCAAGTCGTCCTCTTTCAGCATCACAGAGGAAGCGCAGCCATTCTTTTTGCCCGTAGGGCAATAGTAGTAGTGGTATTCCTTGTCTTTGTAGCGGTTTGTCTTACGGGTCATGCGGCAGCCGCAGCATCCACAGATCAAAATACCGGAGAACAGATATACCTTATCCGATTTAGGAGAGGTCCGGGTGTCAATCCGGCGAAGTCGCTGAATCAGGTCAAAATCGTGTTTCTGGATAATCGCCTCATGGGTGCCCTCTACACGAATCCACTCGGATGAAGGCTTATCCTCACGCTCCTTCAATTTGAAGTGGGGCGTTGTCTGTTTTCCCTGCACCAGTGTCCCGGTATAGGTTTCGTCCTTCAAAATGCGGATGATGGTAGTGGCAGACCATTTACAATCCTTACGGTCCGTATAGCCGCCTTTGGCATGGGGCATCCCGTGATTCCTCTTATAAGCCAGCGGAGAGAGAATACCCATGCGGTTCAGTTCATCAGCAATATGGGAAGCACTGAATCCTTCCAGACGCTTTCTGAAAATATCCCGTACCACACCCGCTGCATACTCGTCAACTTCCAAACTCTTATGCTTGTCGCCAGTTTTTACATAACCGTAAATAGTAAAAGCTCCAACAAAATCACCGCTGCGTCGTTTCACATCCAGGGCACTCCGGGTCTTTACGGAAATATCCCGGCAGTATGCCTCGTTCATAATGTTTTTTACCGATACGGTGAGATCATCTGCAGCGTCATTTTCCGTGTCTACATTGTCATTGATGGCGATAAAACGGACGCCGTAGGCCGGAAATACCCGACGCATATAACGGCCCGTCTCTATGTACTCACGCCCCAGGCGGGAAAGGTCTTTTACAATGACACAGTTAGCCTCGCCCTGTTCGATCATCCGCATCATTTCCTGAAATGCTGGACGGTCAAAGAGGACACCGCTGTAACCGTCGTCAATCTTTTCTGCCACAACCTCAATCTCCGGGTGCCGGGCAATGAAATCATCAATGAGCCGCCGCTGATTGGCAACGCTGTCACTTTCCACCGACTTGTCATCCGTATAGGAAAGACGGATATACTTAATAGCTTTATAAACCTGCATAAAAAAACACTCCTTTCGTTGCGCAGAAAAATCCCCGCAATTCAAGAAGTGTGGTTATGCCGTATTCAATTCCTTTTCCGACTCTTATTGTACCACGCTCTTACGGGAAAGTCAGCCCTTTTCTGGAAGAAATTTTGCTTCACCGTAAAATACCCTTGATACATTCCTCCAGGGTGGCACCGCCAGGGGCAAAGCTGGCCCGGACGGTAAAACGTCCGCACTTAAAACGGTAAGGGTTTTTGATCTGGCGCACAAATTCAGTGATTCGTTCCTCGCGGGGAAGCTCCTTATCCACGGTGACATCCCGAATGTCTACCAATGAACCGCTTCCGCCAGCAGTAATATTCTCCATAATACCAACTCCTTCCTGAAATTACTGGTCTATCAAAACCACATGAATAAGCCGGACCCGCCCTATAAATAGAAACAGGTCCGGCCCATTGTATCTGATTTCGATTTTGCTTGCCGTATTTGCCACGCCCCCCGGCAGCTCTGTCTACACAAAGCGGGGTTGCCATAGGCTGCGGCCAGCTTTACCGCATCATAGCCCCGCAGATGCCGCCGCTTTGCCAGAGCAAGCGCACACCGCAGGGACTTCCCTTCAAGTCCGTGAGAGATTGTGAAAAAGTACCATTATGATCTGCGCCGTCGTCGCGCCCGGCCTGCCACAGCCGGGTCAATGGATTGCGTGGATCGCTCGGACAGCCGGATTCATCACCTCCCTGGCTGCCTGTCTTTGCGCCGCTCCATTTGCCGCTCGGAACACAGAATGACGTACCCATAGCAACGTATATTCGGTTGTCAAAGTGCAACGAGGGCACGGCCATTATGACATTTTATAGTTGGGGTGGACCAGAGCATGTGCTGTATGGCCGCACCCATTGGACTTGTCTGCCGAATATGTCCCTCTATTATTCATTTCATTTTCGGGGGCAAAGTTGCCGTCTGTCAGGAAAGTTCTTTCAAAAACTTTTCCAAACTTCGCAGGCCGGCATTGATAGAGCGAGTAATTCGGCTCTTATGGGTGCCCTCCGCTTTTGCAATATCCGATTTGCTCATGCCAAGAAAATAGTGCGCATAAATCCGATTCCGCTGTTTCTCCGGCAAAGAGGCAAGTGCCTGATACAGCTTGGCATTTTCTTCTTTCCGTTCCAAAATATCCGCAGGTGTCAGGACAATTACCAGAGCGTCACGCTCGACATTGGCATCATAGTCCAGCGAAAAATATGCTTTGTGCCGGTATGTACGCAAAATATAAGCCGCCTCATTCAGCTTATACTCATGGAGCAAATCAGCCACTTCGTCCGGCACTTCCACAATGGTATCAGTTGTATAAAACGGGGAATAATCCCGCAGATTGATCTTTTTCATTAGATTATCCTCCAATTTCAATTTTTGAGTTGATAGGCAAAATCGAAATCAGAGGGCGGGGAGCGACAGCCAGGAGTTCCGCCTACAAGAAAAAAATCAGATAGGCTTGTCCGCCTTTCAGATATGAAAAAAGCGCGTACCTGTTTTATTTCAGGAACGCGCTCATAGGAATATTTTGTTGAGTATTGGGGAAAAGGATAAAAATATGTCGATACAAAAAGCGCCGCAGCGTTTTGAGCTGCGGCACTAAAAGATTTTCGGCTATATCGTTGTCGGTTTCTGTAGAAATATTGGACCTTCCAAATGTGCATGTCTGCCCCCATACCTGGGGGAGCACAAACAGATTAGAACGGTATTGCTTTTATACTTCCCCCAATCTGTTACTTTGGGGACATTATATAGGGTATAGTAATCAGCCTCCGTTCACCTTTTTCTCAGAAGTTAATCAAGATGTTGTAATTTCACTTCTTTTGCTGCGTTGTGTCAAATTTATATCCAACACCGCGCACACTGATAATATAATCTGGAATGTCCGGGGATATTTTGAGTTTTTGCCGCAGCCGACTCATTATGTTATGAATCGCAGTTAGTTCGTTCTCAACATATTCCTCACTCCATACATGGTAGGCTATGGTTTCAAAGGTCATTACTCGTCTTCGATTCATAAGCAATAAGTAAAGGGCATTAAACTCTCTGACCGACAAATCTACCTTTTTCCCTTGGACAGCGACCTCTCTTTCTTCCAGACAAAAATACAGATCACCTTCCCGAATTTCTGTTAAAGGTTGAGACGTATCTATCCGTGCGCCAAAAGAATCCGGGTTAGTACATGGGATGGCCGAAAAGCCCTGCTGTTGTTCTGTTTCAAGGACAAACTGTATCATTTCGCGTTTCTGCTCAACATCAAGCAAAACAAAAAGTTTCTCACCAATCTGCCGGCCATTCTCCGATAAATCAAGTACCGCTAGTTTCCCATGTCATCACCTTCCTTCCTTAAAGCGTCTTTCAATTTCTGAAAGGATTCCTCGCTGATTGCGTGTTCTATCCGGCAGGCGTCTTGCTCTGCCGTTTCCTGATCGACACCGGCAGCGACAAGCTGCTCCGTAAAGAATCGGTGCCGTTCATAAATTTTCTCGGCAATCTCCCGGCCTATGTCTGTCAGATGGAGAAAACCATCTTTATCCACGGTCAGAAAGCCACCGTCCCGCAGGACACCTACTGCATGGCTGATACTCGGTTTGCTAAAGCCCATGTGTCGGGCAAGATCAACAGAGCGTACCATGCCGGATTTCTTTTGCAGCATTAGTATGGCCTCTAAGTAGTCCTCGCCTGACGCATGAAGTTTCATCCGTTCCTCCCTTATGTAAGGCTCCATCCAGCAGATTTTTTTCGGATATTGACAAATTCCTGATAAATTCCGGCTTTTGCCATAAGCTCATCATGGGTTCCCTGTTCGCTAATCTGTCCATTAGAGATTACCAAAATCTGATCTGCCTGCCGGATGGTATTCAGCCGATGTGCAATTACAAGTAATGTCTTACCCTTGACCAGCTCATTGATTGCCTCCTGAATGTAACTTTCATTATCAGTATCGACACTGGCTGTTGCTTCGTCTAAAATTACAATCGGGGCATCTTTCAGAATACAGCGGGCAATAGAAATACGCTGTTTCTCGCCGCCGGACAAAGTAGCGCCGCCCTCGCCAACAACAGTCTGAAATCCATCCGGCAGAGCCATGATAAAGTCATAACACCGAGCTTTCTTAGCTGCCTCATAGACTTCCTGTTCAGTGGCGTCAGGTTTGCCCATGCTGATATTGTTATAAATTGTGTCTTGGAATAAGTACACGCGCTGGAATACCATGCTGATTTGTTCCATCAACTCAGCCAGCGGCACATCCCGAATATCCGTCCCGCGAACCGTTACCGTTCCAGATTTCACATCCCACAGCCGCGCCAGAAGGTTCGCAATCGTGGATTTGCCACCGCCAGACGGTCCCACAAGTGCGGTCATGGTATTCTTCTGCATAGAGAAGCTGATGTTGTGCAGGACTTCCTTGTCCTGATAGGCGAAGCCCACATCGCTAAATTGTACTTCTGGCTGATCCGGCTGTGCCTGTGACAGAATATGTTGATTTCCGTTATCGGGAAGTTCGGGCTCGTCCAAAACAGCTTCAATGCGGTCTAATGCGGCATTCATCACGGTCAGTCGGGTTGCTTCTCCATAAAGAGCTTTCAGAGGTCCAAAGAGATCAAAGACAAACAGCAGCACGCCCAAAAGATAAGCCAGGGAGAGTACGCCTTCCTGATGTAAAAAAACGGATAAACCGAAGATAGCGGCAATACCCACGCCATAGAGAATGTTTAAGCCAGTGGTCCACGGTGTCATTTTCTGCTCAAACTTCGTATTGACATCCCTTGATTTTTTGAAGTTTTCCGTTAATTCGTCAGATTTTTCTCCGAGCAGATTGTAACTTTTGATAACCCCAATTCCTTCAGCAAAAGACAAGACCGCATCCGTCAAATTCTCGCTTTGGTTTTGACGCCCGACAGCCTCCTTGAAGGAAACCTTATTCATATATTTTGCAACCAGCGATGCCAGCAAGGTAATGATTACCGCAATCAGCCCAAGTCTCCAATCCAGTACGAACATAAAAACAGCTAAAACCAAAGTAGACAGCATATAGCTCATCATGTTGCCAATGGTACTCATAGAAACTTCCTCAATGAATACCATATCCGTACTGAGAACAGAGCTGATTTTGCCAATATTCCCCGATGTAAAGTAACCCATCGGCATTTTTCTTAAATGATTTCCCAACTCCATCCGTTTATCAGCAAAGATCATAAATCCAGCGGCACTTTGCAGACGGTCGCTCAAATAGTGAACCACTGTCTGAACCACTACAACAGCTAATAATCCAAGTCCGACAAACAGACAGGTCTTTCCAGTCAGCGTATTATCAGCAAACCCGGCCAAGACAATAAACGCCATGAAGATCGGCATTTTGGAGAGAATGGACTCGACAAATGCACATAGAAATGCAGCCTGAATACGGCTTTTATACCTCCCGGAGAGGTTCAGGATTCTTGAAATCAATGCAAACATTTATCTTCCCTCCTTTGCAGTAGATACTTTCCACTCGGCGCTGTCCTGAGCCGCTTTCCACAACTTTTGGTATTCTGGGCAAGCTTGAATCAGCTCCTGATGTTTTCCGGTTGCCACCATCTTTCCGTGATCCATAACGCATATTTGATCTGCGTTCATTATAGCGGGAAGTTTGTGAGCGATAACTACCAAGGTTTTTCCCTTCACCAGCTCCGCAATAGCAGCCTCCATTTTTTCCTCATTTTCTGGATCAGCATAGGCCGTGGCCTCGTCAAGCACTACAATCGGGGCATCCTTCAATATTGCCCGCGCCAGGGAAATTCGCTGGCGCTGCCCCCCGGAAAGCATTTTCCCCGCATCGCCCGCCATGGAGTGAATACCTTGCGGCAGCTTTTCCAGAAACTCCATACACTGGGCTTTCTTCGCCGCCTCCATTACTTCCTCATCGGTAGCATCCAAACGTCCAAGACGGATATTTTCCAGCAGGGAGGTGTTAAACAGGTACTGATCCTGAGCCACATAGGAAATGCGGCTGTTCAATGCCTCCAGGCTCATATCACAAAGTTTCTGCCCGCCAATGGAAATGCTCCCTTTCTGCGGGTCATAGTAGTGGATCAACAGTTTTGCAAGGGTGCTCTTGCCAGAACCGGATTCACCAACCAGGGCAGTTTTTTGTCCTGCTTTTGCCACAAGGGTAATATCGTGGAGGACTTCGTTTTCCGCTATTATCGGTTTCCCATCTGGGCCAGGCTGTGTCGTCTGATACGCAAAGGAAACATGATCGTAAGAAATGTTAAAATCCTGTCCGTGGAAATCATCCTCAGCAGCTTGCAGCGGTGCCGCATTTAACATCTGTTCAAGTGCCGTGATCTTATAATTCAGATTCGGAATCGTCTCCATAAAGCCCAGTGCTTTCAGGAGAGGAATCCCAATGCTGAGGGAAAGGCAGAGGACTAAAATCAAATCAGGTAAAGTGCTTATGCCACAGAGAACAAACCATGCCCCAAGAGGCAAAGTCAGAATAACAGTGCAGGGCAGCAGACTTCCGTATATCGCCATCCAGGGCCAGGCGGCCTTATACCATGCCAAGGTATAATCCCGATAGTCCGTTACATCCTTGCGGAAGTTCTCGTAAGATTCACTCTCCCGGTTGAAAACCTTGACAACCTCCATACCATTGATGTACTCAATGATCGTGTTGTTCATTTTCTGTGCAGACTGATAGTAGGGACCCATGCGCTTCATTCCAACAGAGTACATAATGACCATGGAGAGCAGGCTGATCGGGATAGAGGCCAAAGACATAAGAGCCAGTTTCCAGTCCGCACAAAACATAGCAACATAAATCACCAGCGGGATCAGCAAATTTGCGATACCCTCCGGGACTGAATGAGCAAGGAGCAATTCCAAGCTGTCCACATCATCGACAAACAGCTTTTTGATTGTCCCTGTCCCTTTTTCCTCCACAATGCCAAGGGGAAGTTTCTCAAACTTCTCTTGCAGAGATACCCGCAGCCGGAACAATGTGTTATATGCTGCTTTATGAGAAATTGATAATCCCCATCCATATAAAACCGCCTGCAAAACAAGACAGATCAAAACCCCTATAACACGCAATAAAACAAATTCTGTCTCAACAGAATCGCCCATAACCAATGGTGAAATGACCTGATAGGCCAGCACAAAAGGCAGGACGCCCATAAGAACGCTGACCAGTACAACGACCGTGGCCACATACATATTTTTCTTATATGGCCCTGCGT
>OLPS01003743.1_pt1 | contig 11503 bp, 10 predicted proteins | sample 1673071 | NCBI WGS metagenome assembly OLPS01 (sample SAMEA3136752, study PRJEB25190) | human gut metagenome | reverse complement strand
TGTCATGTAATTGCATGACGCGCACCTCGCAGCAAGAATGCCGAGGCATTCTTGAAAGTGTAGGATGCGTATTTATGACTTGCTGATATTAATTTTAAAGTCAAGATGCAAAAATCTTGGGCGTGAGAAAGGGAAAGTCTGATTTGTAATAAGAGCGAATCAGAGGTAAAAGAGAAATGAAAACACAAAAGAACAAAAGAAGCACCTTTTCAGGGAAGATAGGTTTCGTACTGTCTGCAGCGGGTGCATCGGTAGGACTTGGGAATATTTGGAGATTCCCGTATCTTGCAGCAAAGTATGGTGGAGGAATTTTTCTTCTCATTTATATTTTGCTCGCATTGACATTCGGTTACACAATGATTGTTGCCGAATCAGCTTTGGGACGTATGACAAGAAAAAGTCCTGTAGGAGCATTTAAAGCATTTGGAAAGAAAGCGGGGTGGCTCTCCTTTGGAGGCTGGATCAATGCAATCATTCCAGTGCTCATCGTACCATATTATTCCGTAATCGGAGGCTGGGTCATTAAGTATCTGATTGAGTATGTGAAGGGAAATGGTACAAAACTGGCGGCAGATGGATATTTTTCTGAATTTATTTCAAATGGAGCATCGACAGAAATCTGTTTTGTAATTTTCTGTTTGTTCACATTGTCAATCATCTATGCAGGTGTGAGAAATGGAATCGAAAGAGTTTCAAAGTTCATGATGCCGATTTTGGTTGTCCTGTCTGTCATTATTGCAATTTATTCTGTGACAAGACCAGGAGCTATTGAAGGAGTGAAATATTTCCTCGTGCCGAATCTGAAGAACTTTTCATGGATGACGGTTGTGGCGGCTATGGGACAGATGTTCTATTCCCTGTCCATTGCTATGGGTATTTTGATCACATTTGGTTCTTATATGAAGAAAGACAGTTCCATTGAAGATTCTACAAGAAATGTAGAAGTATTCGATACAGCAATCGCAATTATGGCAGGACTTATGATTATTCCGGCAGTTTTTGCATTTTCCGGAGGAGATCCGGATACACTGCAGGCAGGTCCGGCATTGATGTTCATTACAATCCCGAAAGTATTTGCAAATATGGGATTTGGAACAATTGTAGGAATTTTATTCTTCCTGTTGGTATTATTTGCAGCAGTGACAAGTTCTATTGCACTGACAGAAAGTGCAGTTTCAACCTTTGAAGATGAGATTGGCTGGAGCCGAAGAAAATCTACAGCCGTAATTGGAATTATAATGATTGCCCTTGGAACATTATCCTGTCTTGGATATGGACCGCTGGCATTTGTAAAAATCATTGGAATGCAGTTCCTGGATTTCTTTGATTTCCTGACAAATTCAGTGATGATGCCAATCGCAGCCATGATGACAAGTATATTTGTATCAAAAGTAGTTGGCATAGACCGCATAGAAGAGGAAATCAGACATGGGGAAGCTGCGTTCCGCAGAAAGAAGATATTTGTAGTCATGATAAAATATCTCTGCCCGATTTTTGCTATGATTATTCTGGCAAGTTCCGTGGCAAACGCATTTGGCTGGATTTCCATGTAGGAAGCATTGGATGGAACATACAGATTACAAAAGCATGTGATGGTGTGCTAAAAAAACTCTGACCGGATTAAAGTCCGGCCAGAGTTTTTGTTTTCTCATAAAAAAGATAATTAAATGCAGCAATCGCGCGTCCGACACCGATGACAGCAAGGACGGTTCCAAGTCCAATGCCGACCAGATGGTGAGCGAAGATCAAACCGACGCTGATGGTCACGCAGATGTTGAACAGATCGAAGCAGTTCTTTGTAAATCCAGTGCTTTTGTGAATGGTATCAGCAATTGCCTGTACGATACCGTCTCCCGGATTTGGAATGATACGCATGTTCAGTGACATGGCGGCACCGATGCCGGTCAGTATAATAGCAATGATCAGGAAAAATAACCGTCCGGCAAATGTTCCGGCAAAGCTGCCTGCACAGTCTGTTTTCAGATCAGGAATCCATGCACCGAACACATTTAAAAATCTTGTAAATACAAGACTTAATGGAATCTGTAAAAGATCCATAATAAGAACAAGCTTCAGATTCATTTCATTTGCATGCTCCAAAGCAATATCTTCGCGTTTCAGTTCTTTCCGGCACAGGATGGTATGAAGAAGTATTTCTACCAGAACAAAGATACAATAAAGTACCATCGTCATATTTCCAAAGTTTAGATTCCAGATTGTGGATATGCTGTAAGATACGGAGATGATGGGAGAGACCCCAAGTCCCGTCTTCGTATTCAGAGAGATACCGAGGGCCAGTACCAGTAATCCTACTAAGTAAAAGCCCCCACGGTAAATGTAATTCTTTTGCATTAAGCTAATTTTTCCCCAGTTAACATCTCATAGCTCTGTAAGTATTTATCGATTGTTTTCTCGACGATTTCATCCGGAAGGGTCCAGTCATTATCCGGATTTGCTTTCAGCCAGTCACGGGCGAACTGCTTGTCGAAGGACGGCTGTCCATGACCCGGCTCATAACCATCTGCTGGCCAGAAACGGGAGCTGTCTGGTGTGAGCATCTCGTCACCAAGTACCATGTTACCGTTCTCATCAAGACCGAATTCAAATTTTGTATCAGCAATGATGATACCGCGTGTCAGTGCGTAGTCCGCACATTTCTTATAAAGAGCGATGGTGTAATCGCGAAGCTTCTTGGCATACTCTTCACCTTTTCCAGGGAAGTATTTTTCAAGATGAGCAATGCTCTGCTCATAGGAAATATTCTCGTCGTGGTCACCAATCTCAGCTTTTGTAGATGGTGTGTAGATTGGTTCTGGAAGTTTGTCGGACTCTTTTAATCCTTCCGGAAGAGTGATTCCGCAGACTGTTCCATTTTCTTTATAGCTTGCCCATCCGCTTCCTGTAATGTATCCGCGGACAATGCACTCGATTGGAAGCATTTCAAGCTTGCGGCACATCATACTGTTGCCATCGAACTCTGGTTTCTGGAAGAACTCAGGCATATCTTTTACATCAGTAGAGATCATATGGTTCGGAATAATGTCTTTTGTCAGATTGAACCAGAACTTGGACATCTGAGTCAGAACAGTTCCTTTTTTTGTAACGACGTTATTAAGAATCACATCAAAACAGCTGATGCGGTCCGTAGCAACCATAATCAGGCTGTCACCGTTATCATAGATTTCACGTACTTTTCCTTCTTTGATTGGTTTCATCTTAATACCTCACTATTATCAATAATTTTATTCGGGTTATCCTGGCGTGGTTTATATCGCCTACTTATAAGTTAAGCAGATTTTATTACAAAAAACAATAGCTAATTGCTTCAAAACATGAAAATTCATGCTGTTTTATAAGGATTATAAAACAATATTGTAAGCATTTATAAACGCAGCTTATCTAATGGACATATTTCTCAACAATCGATAGTTGATATTCCGCTTGTTAGAAAAACAGCAGGTCAGAGCATGTCATCGGAGTGGGAACCAAAGTGTAACTTCAAAGACTCCGGATACATTTTCAGAGGCGAAGGCTGAACTTGTATTCTGAGAAATGTTATGGTTTCCCGGGCTGTCTGATGATGTTTTCTTTGTCAGAAGCATTTCGCCGTCCATCATCTGCATCATCCGCTGGACATTACGAAGTCCGATATTGCTGCTTCCGACATCAGAATGTTCTTGCTTGATTGCATTGGAAACAGTCACAGTAAAGCGCTGTTTACGGACGGAACTGCGGACGATGACCGGAGTTCCTTTGTCTCCATATTTTAAAATATTAGAGAACAGATTGGTAAAAATACGGTTGATCATTGTTTTGTCGCTGAGCAGAATACCAGTCACTTCTGGAATTTTAACATTTGTCGTAAATCCGGCCAGACTAATGAAATCGCAATTTTCCTGAATACATTGAAAAATGTAATCGGTAGACAGCCAGGACATGTCAGGAGTTTCCTGCTCTTCGGAAACAAGGGCGTAGCTGAACATTTGATCCGTCAGTTCTTTAATATCGGAAGCTTTTTTCAGACACCGGTCCAGATAATCCGCCTGCTTTTCAGGAGTTCTTCCAAGCTTTAATACTTCCAAATATCCAGTCAGAATTGTAAGTGGTGTCCGTAAATCATGGGAGAGTGCTGTGATCAGATCCTGATTTGCTTTTCGGCTTTCTTGCTCACGGACAATATTTTCATTTAAAGAGATGCGAAGATGATTCAACTCATTTGCCAAAATGCCAATTTCATCTTTACTATATTGCGGAACCGGGTGGGTCAGATCCCCTGTGGACATCAGCAAAATTTCCTGCTCCAGAGCCAGTACTTCGCGCATCTTCCGGTTCATGAAGAACAGGACGATTCCAAGAAAGACCAGGATACTTAAAAGTAGCGAAAGAAACATATAAGGGTAAATGAAAAGGGCACGCTGGTAATTGACAACAACGACTTGAGCTTTTCCGTTTTGAAATTGGAGATACCCTTGACGAAAATCTTCCCCTTCCCCATCAGTTAACCTGTATCCAAGATCGAAAAAAGTCCGGAAACCGGAATGCTTTTCGTCCATAATTTTTGCATATTGTCCTGTAATATAAAGACCATCCTCCTGTTCGTAAAGATAAATGCTTGTGTATTTATCTGCCAGATCTAGAAGGGGTTTTATTGCTTTTGCGGCAGCTTCATCGTCTGAGGATTCTGGAAGTGATAAATTTTGTGCAGTTTCGTCCAATTTCGTCCAGAAATCTTCGTCATCAATCTGGGACTGTAAAATTTCAAAATTGCCTGTCCAGTTTACCAGAGTCCATTTATTTAGCCAAAGCAGTTCGAATAATGTTGCAGAAATCGTCAGAGCCAGAAGCAAGATCAAAAGAAAACGGTTCTGTAATTTCATGGTACTGAATTTTTTTTTCATGCTGTTACCTCATTGTTACTGAATGAAAATTATTAGTCGCAACGATACCCTTTTCCCCAGACTGTTTTAATTAGTTCAGGATTACCGGGATGATCTTCCACTTTGGAGCGTAAGTTTCGAATATGTACGGTGACAGTATTATTTGCACCGTAGTAATAAGGTTCCTGCCAGACAGACTCAAAAAGATGCTGGGCAGAAAATGTCTGGTGGCGGTTCGCGACCAGCAGTTCCAACATGGAGTATTCCGTTTCTGTAAGGTCTAAAAGCTGCCCATTTTTATGAACCTCCCGGACAGTCTGGTTTATTTCCAGATCGTGAAAGAGCAGGATACGATGACTGGAGTCAGAAGCATTCGATGTACTTGCTATTGGATCAGCAGTCGGATTAACAGAAGCACTATTGATACTTTGATTGCCGCTTTCATTTTTCCCTTTGTATACCTGGTAACGCCGAATCAATGCCTTGCTCCGGCTGATCAGTTCGTTGTAGGAAAATGGTTTTGCCAGATAATCATCACCACCACTGGAAAAGCCAAGTGTCTTATCGCTTTCCTTTGTGCGGGCACTTAAAAATAGAATTGGCGCATTGCTCAGTTCCCGGATTTTCCGGCATGTCTGATAGCCATTTGGCCCCGGCATCATAATATCCAGAATAATCAGGTCGAAATCCTGCTGCTCAATGAGTGTAAGTGCCTGCGCCCCATTTTCTGCTTCAGATACTTCGAAACCTTCCCCACCAAGCAGCACATTTATAATTTCCCGGATTTCCGGGTTGTCATCTACGATTAAAATACAAGTCTTATCCATAGAAATAACTCCTTTCGATAGATCCTATTATACAGGAGTTTAGAAAAAATAAAAAATCTTCTTAAGAAACTTTAAGATTTAATTAGGCATTTTCTTAAGGGATGAGTGTTAAACTTTGGGCATACTGAATGATAAAGCAGAGATGACGAGCACGGTCTTCTGCAGGGACTGAACTAATGGAGGTATGCAAAATGGACAGAATCAGTATAGTGGTTCCGTGTTTTAACGAAGAGGAAGCGTTGCCGGTGTATTATCGGGAGATGAAGCGCGTCATGGGCGAGCTGTCAGAGGTTTCCTTTGAGATCCTTTTCGTGGACGATGGTTCCAGCGACAAGACTTTAGAAATATTGAAACAATTAAATGCAAAAGATGGAAGATGTGAATATTTATCTTTCTCCAGAAACTTTGGAAAAGAAGCAGCTATATACGCAGGGCTTAAACATGCAAGTGGAGACTATGTGGCAACGATGGACGTAGATCTCCAGGATCCACCTGGACTTCTTCCGGAAATGTATCGTATTTTGAAGGAAGAACCTTATGACAGTGTTGCGACAAGACGTGCCACCAGAACCGGAGAGCCAAAAATCCGCTCCTTCTTATCTGAGACATTTTATAAGTTTATTAACAGCATTTCCAAGACAGAAATTGTCAATGGTGCAAGAGATTATCGGCTGATGAAACGGATTATGGTGGACGCCGTATTGGAAATGAGTGAATATAATCGTTTCTCGAAGGGAATTTTCGGCTGGGTCGGATTCCGTACAAAATGGCTGGAATTCCAAAACGTGGAGCGTTCGGCAGGAGAAACAAAATGGTCTCTTCGGAAACTATTTTCTTATTCGCTGGAAGGAATTACCGGATTTTCAGTAGCACCTTTGTCCCTGGCATCTGTTATGGGAGTAGGGTTCTGCGCGTTGGCATTTATTATGATTGCAGTAATCATAGTACGGACATTAATTTGGGGCGATCCGGTTGCAGGCTGGCCGTCAATGGTATGTATTATCTTTTTGGTGAGCGGGGTTCAACTGTTCTGTCTTGGAATCGTGGGAGAGTATCTGGCTAAGACATATCTGGAGACGAAGCACCGTCCGATATTTATATTGAAAGAAAGTAAAGTTCAGATGGCAGGAAAAGTAGCAGGAGACAGCTTTGTGGGAAGCGGTGTGAATGCTGTAATGCGAGAAAAGAAATCCGGGGAGGAATCTCATGAAGACAAGACAGTCAAAGCGTCTGCATAATCAAAATGTTGGAACAACAAAGCCGGAGCATCGGCATAATAATGAAGAATCAACGATGTCAAAATATCTGTATTATGCAGGGTATGTAATACTTGCAGCACTGACATTATTTTTCTGCTGGATGTTTTGCCTCAGATGGGGAGTATTTGGAGCGAAGGTGGACTGGATCAGCCAGCACAGTGTTATTCCGGATTATTTCAGAAAACAGTTTTATGAGACAGGAAATCTATTCCCGGAATTCGCTATGAACCTGGGCGGAGGACAGAACATATACAATTATTCATATTATGGACTTTACAGTCCGTTATTTTTGTTGTCCTACGCATTGCCTTTTGTGAAAATGTCTACGTATGTGATTGTTATGGAAATGCTATGCTTGATGGCTTCGGTGCTTTTATTGTATCTGTGGCTGAATCGAAAAGGATTTGGCAGAGCTGTCAGCTTCGCTGTGGCTGTCATTTTTTTGCTGACGGGACCTATGATCTGCCAGTCCTACAGCCAGATTATGTTCGTTAATTACATGCCATTTTTAATCCTGGCTATGATGGGCGTGGACAGATACTTTGAAAAAAGGCGTTCAGGGCTTTTGGCAGTCAGTACATTTCTTATGATTATGACCAGCTTTTACTTCAGTATCGGAGGAATGCTGGCGTTGGTAATCTATGGAATTCATTGTTACGGACGAAAACTGGAAGGAAAAAATGAGCGTGCCACAGTAAAAGGGTTTCTGTGCGAGGGCGTGAGATTTCTTATGCCTATGATTTTTGCAGTACTGGCAAGCGGAGTACTTTTGGTGCCGACAGCCCTTGCATTGATTGGAAGAAGTTCCGGTGAATCTTCTGGAGGCAACGCGAATGCAGAATGCCTGTCGGTATTGCTTGGAAGTGGAAATGCAACAAAAATCCTGAAAGGACTTTTCTTTCCACAACTTAGATTGTCAGGAGTTTTTTATTCACCATATGGTCTGGGATTTGGAACGTTGATGCTGACGGTGCTTGTTGCGACCATGTTCAGGCGAAGATGGAGTGACAGCGTAATGGCGTGGATTATTGCCATTGTCGCAGGCGTGCCGGTTTTTGTATACATTTTAAATGGGGGACTTTATCTGAGGGACAAAGCACTGATCCCGTTAATTCCGCTTTTTTGTTATATGCTTGCCATGTATTTAAAGAAGGTGAGCTGTGAAGAGTTTTTGTGGGGCGGCTGTATTCCATATGTTGTCACGATGGAACTTATCTATATAGGAAGAAACCAGGAAGGAATGGGAAATCTGTGGCCATTTTTGATGACAGAATCTCAGATTATGTTTGGTTGTTATCTGGCAACAGGTGTGATAAAAGAAGTGTGGAGAAAACGAAGGAAGACAATCTGGAGAATTAGAGGAACAGTTTTAATTTTAGCAGGTTCTATGGCGGTATTTCTGGCAGTATTTGATAATCAGTATGCCAAAGAAAAACAGGAGATGTTGGATACAACATTTTATAAACAGGTAACAGATTCTAAAATCACAGATGCAATTCAGACAGCAACCGATGAGGCAAAAAAAGATGGAGGATTTTACCGGACAGTCCAGCTTGGCACTGACGATGAAAATGCAGCAAATTTAAATCGTGTGTGGAACACAGATCAGTACATTTCTTCCATCTATTCTTCTTCCTATAATAAGGCCTACCAGAATTTTAGAAAGGATACATTTGGGCTGGAACAGCCTTACCGGAATTTTCTGATGCAGTCTGAGGAGTCAAATCCGATTTATGCGAGATTCATGGGCGAAAAATACATTGTTACAAAGTCTAAGATGAAAGGTGTCAGGCTTCTTGGAGTATCGGGGGAGTGGAAGATTTATGAAAATGAAAGCGCAGCTTCGATCATCTATGGAACAAGCCAGGTTATGAGTGAGAAAAATTATGATAAGTTGGACTATCCATATAATCAGACAACGCTTCTTCAGAAGGCAGTTGTGCCGGAGAGTGCCACGAAGCAGACGAACAGTATAGAGGCGGTGGACAATTTGCACAACGCAGTACTGCGAGTTGGGGAAAACTCATGCATTTCCGAGGCAGACGGTGGATATCATATTTTTGCCAGGAAGGATACAAAAGTCAAAGCAGAGATTGTGAGCCAGATAGACATAAATTCAGTGAATACAGTGAATACAGAGAATGCCGGTGAAAACACAAACGTTGCGAATGAAACAAAAACAGATTCTGGTAACAGAGTTTTATTGCTTCGGTTCAAGGTCAAGAATCTGAAACCCTCAAAAGATCTGACAATCTGGGTGGATGGCAATCGTAATAAACTGAGCGCTAAGCAGCGGGTCTATTATAATGATAACACAACGTTTACTTATGCAGTGGCACTTGAGGGTGATGAAAATCAGGTAGAGGTTACATTTAGCAAAGGAAAATATAATCTGTCTGATGTGGAAGCATATATAGCAACGTTGCCGGGAACAGAGCTTTATGAATCAGAGTTTTTACAAAATAGCACAAAGACAAAGGGAAACGTAATTGCCGGAAATCTGACAATGCAAAAGTCAGGATATCTGATTACTTCGATTCCATACGATTCCGGATTCAAAATACAGGTTGATGGAAAAAATGTAAAAAGTGAGAAAGTAAATACAGCGTTCCTTGGCTGTAAGATGAAGGCAGGGGAGCATGACATTGTCATCACATACCATGCACCGGGGATGGCAGCAGGAAAAGTGATGTCCTTTGTCGGAATGATGGGATTTCTTATTTTATCTGTGTTAGAACATGTTGACACAAAAAAATGAAAGTGGTAAATTTAAAAGAGAAGTTAGCGAGTGCTAAATACGTCAGATGAGCCTGAAATCATTTGACCGACACCGCCAGTGAGGCTCGAATCATATAGGAAAGAGGGAATCTAACATGGGAAGATATTATCGTTTATCTAAGAAAATCACAGATGATATGGCAACCGCAATTTTGAACGAGATTAATGAACTGGAAAATGTTCAGACAGCAAGAATAACAGAAGATAATAAGTATCTGTTCGTGGACACGAAGGATCAGCAGTATCCAGAGGTTATGACACGTGCATTGAATATCTGCAGCCGTCTGGGTGGCAAATGCGAACTTTCATTTGCAGGTTTTGAAGGTGGATTCCAACCATAAGGTGTAAGAAAAAATATAAAAATCCGGATTTACGTAATATCACATGGTTAGTGAGGACTGCGAAAAATCCGGATTTTTTGATTCTGTTGTTTTTTATTAACGGTTATTTCGTTCATGCAGCTTATACAGAACAATTAGTTTTTCTCATTATCTGCGAGGTACTTTTTTAAAGCGGAAAAACTCTCTGAGCTGATGACATGCTCAATCTTACATGCATCTTCAGCGGCAGTTTCCGGATCCACCCCAATTGAAGTCAGAAAACTTGTCAGGAATGTGTGACGTTCGTAAATTTTCCCGGCAATTGCCATACCACTGTCTGTCAGGTTGATATAACCATTTTCATCAACAGTAATATAATTATTTAATCGAAGATTCTTCATTGCAACACTGACACTCGGTTTAGAAAAAGAAAGCTCATGTGCAATATCAATTGACCTGACATTTCCAAGTCTGTTTTTCAGAACCAGTATTGTTTCCAGATAATCTTCTGCAGATTCACGTATTACCATAATAAACACCTCGCTTTGCGGTAAAATAATCCCCTGTCCATTGGAATTGTATTAGAAATTATATCATAAAATGGGAAGTTGTTCAATTTCTATTGGAGGAATTGAACTGATAATAAATTTCAAAAAATTTCTCACTGGTCATGGCAGAGGATATATAGTATAAGGTTAATGACAAAGAAGGACTTCTCTATTACAATATTATCCATAAGAGTTGGTATGATTGTAAAAGAGAAGTCTTTTACTTATAAAAGTAGATTAAAACAGATTTGGTAAGAATTTTTAGGATTGAGCATGCAAGTACAGGGAAGGGGAGATTTAAAATGATTTATATAACCGGTGACTGCCACAGTAATTTTGAACGATTTAACACCCGGAATTTCCCGGAACAGAAAGAGATGACAAAAGATGATTATGTCATTGATCGGATATCCTGGCCGGGGAAAAAGGAAAAGCCGTTTGTATTCGAATCATGGGAAAATCAGGATTACAGTAAAGTGGTTCACGCTATAAAAAATATATTGAAAATCGTGAAAAAAGAGATTCTGTGAAAATACTGGAAGAACTGGTGATCCATATTACCAACGGGGAAAATGATATTTATCTGGGTTATAATTGTACATTTCAAGGGGAAAAAGCTTCAAAAGCAGAAGTGGATGAAAAAGGAGCAGTCCAGTACAACACAGAGCAGCTAAGACCAGACATTTTTCTGATTCTCAATAAAGAAATATTCTTCGCCTGTGATGCAAAGTATAAGAATTATTCAAAGGAGTTCATGGGAATACAGGCCTGGTACACAGATTTATTCGAATGTGGAGCCTATAAATATATTTACCGACTGAATCTTGGAAATGTTACGGATGAAAATTCGGGTAAATGTATGCTTCCAGTGAAGAAAAAATTTGTGGGAGAGGA
>OLPS01003737.1_pt1 | contig 11518 bp, 9 predicted proteins | sample 1673071 | NCBI WGS metagenome assembly OLPS01 (sample SAMEA3136752, study PRJEB25190) | human gut metagenome | reverse complement strand
AGGGCAGCAACAACGTGTTGCCATCGCCCGTGCCATCGTCGGCAATCCCGACATCATCCTTGCCGACGAACCGACCGGTAACCTGGACTCCAAGATGGGAGCTGAAGTCATGGAACTGCTCCACAAATTGAACAAGGAAGACGGACGCACCATCGTCATGGTCACCCATAACGAAGAGCAGGCGCGCCAGACCTCACGCACCGTGCGCTTCTTCGATGGGCGGCAGGTGATGTAAAGAGCGCAAAGCGTTGCGCAGCTCTCTGAACACAGATATCTTGCAGGCTCGATGGTTACCTGCATCCGACATGCCTCATTGCTATGAGGTGATAAACCTCAAACCTGTGAGGTGTGTAGCCTCAAACCTATGAGGTAATAAGCCTCATAACTATGAGGCATACTCAATGCAGGTAACCATCGAGGTGTCACACAACGGTAAAGGTGAGATAGCCGTAACGTTCCTTCTTATATAAATGATAAGTAGGAGTGTACTGGCTACCAATGATCGCTTCCCATTCACCGGGCGTAAAGTCGATGTCGGTGGGGAAGCAAAGGCGGTTCACCGAGTTGACGGACATCTTGCTGGAGGGATAGAAATATTCTTCATCGGTAGCGACGCACCGGAGCCTGACGCCGACGCCGGGCAGGCCGCCCATCAGCGTCAGGCGGCTGCCGTAGATCGAGATGAACGGATGGCGTCCGGCAGGAAGCTGGTTGTAAGGTTCGGTGCTGTCAGCAGTGCGAGGTTCGATCTTGAGGCTGACATAGGCCGGACGCGGAGCATTGGCGAACGTTTCCTGTGTGATGTTTTCGACCGGGATGCGTGCCGTGCGCTGCTTCAGTTGAGGCGAAGGACGGAGACAAGGCGTGAGGGTATGTTTCTTGCGGTTGAACTTCTCGCCCAGGCTTTCGAAGCTACCGCTTGCAGTGATCTCCGTACGGCCGAAACCGAAGTCGACGTTAAAGCCTTCTTCGATGGCCTCATAGATTTCGTTTTTGATTATATTGAAAGCCGTGACAAGGGTTTCTTTACCGTATACGTTTCTTTTCTTAACAATACGTTCGGCGATCGTTTCAATGCCGATCGTACTGCGGAAGATGACACTGGCTTTATAGCCTTTGTAGCCAGGCAGATTACTTTTGCTGACGCGGATATACGACTTGGGAGGCTTGATGCCTAATGCTGATTCAGGTAATTCTTTATCCATAATCGTTTGGATTTCAAAAGCTCAAGGCTTAATATGGCTCACTGTTTGTATGAAAAAGCCCGGCTTTATGATCTCTGTGAAGCCGGGCTTAATTTTCTAAAATGTCATGGAAGCATATATGCCGAAGTGTTTATCACTCGCAACAGGGCTGATAGACAGGTTATGCTTCGTGGCAAACGGACGGGTAAAAATGTAAGCGCTTCCGGCTCCGAGAGCGGCTCCCGCCACAACGTCCCACCAGTCGTGCTTTTTGGCATACGTCCGGCTCCATCCGACATACGAGGCAATCGCATAATTCCCCATTTCCAGCCATAGCGCCGTTGGATGAATGCAGCTCCCGTAAATGAAACTGAGGTGTGCATGGAAGGAAACGAATGTTTGTCGCTACCGTCCGGTCGCTCTTTCTTGATCAGATATTTCAGGGCGTATGTCATACCTATAGTAGAAACTCCTGCCAAAGCGCCTTGCTTCAATCCTTTCCAATCCTGCAACACCAATACGGTGGTCAAACTCGCTACAGGCGTTACAAACGCCAACACGTCACCTGACGTACGGACAGCCTTGCGGCTTCCGCTTATCTCAACCTCCTGCGCCTTTCCCGATAAACAAACGAATAATATGAAAATCAGGGTAAGAATTCGTTTCATTTATAGATATGTCTTATTTGCGTTTATTTGCTTTTTTCAAGAATAAGGCGGCTGATACGTGCCTGTACTTGCATTAGTGTTACAACGTCGATATTTTCAAAGTCAATGTCAATGAGTTTGATTTTGTCTTTTTTAGACATTCTGTGTGGAGAATGTCCCATTTCCTTTACTAAATCATCAATCATTTCTTTAATTTTTTCCGCTCTTTTCGGATAATTTACTGTGCGTGCCATAATCTCCTGTTTTAATGTTTAATTAATAATGGCACAAATATAGGAAAAGAGAATTGTAAAACAATGAAATAAAGGACTATTCTTTTAAATAGTCATTCAGAATCCCAGTTTAGGGAAAAAAATAATCGATCCGACTATGGCGGCTGCTATTGCCATAATTAAGACGGCTCCTGCCGCGAGGTCTTTCGTTTTTTTTATTATTTCGTTGTATTCGGGTGAGACTAAATCTGCCAATGATTCGATGGATGAATTGATTGCTTCTGCCGATAATACGGCTCCGATTACGATCACGACCGCTATCCATTCTGTCTGGGATAAACCGAAGAAAAAGCCGGCAATAACCACACAAATAGCCGCAAAACAATGTATCCACGCATTGTGCTCTTTTTGTATCAATAAACGGATGCCGTTAAAAGCATACCGGAAACTGGCTAGTCGTTTACGGAAAGTGAAGCCGCTGTTTTTCATATTATTTATTGTTTTGAGAGAACGAGACAAAGATACTAATAATACTTCAAAAACGGACACTATGTTCATTTTCGGACACTGTTGTTTGGAACATGTTGCAGATAATCAGTTATATATCTTTTTGGCATAGCTTTTGCCAACGGTAGATCAAAACATTTATTACGATGAAAAAGATCTATATAGCCATCATTTCTCTCCTGTTATCGGATGTCGGATTGCAGGCACAGGAACAAGATACTGTCAGGCTGACCCTCAAAGAAGCGATTAACTTGGCACAAATGCAATCGGTGGATGCTGCAGTTGCCTTGAACGAGCTGAAAACGGCTTATTGGGAATACCGTACACATGTTGCCGACCAGTTACCGGAGATAAACTTCAAAGGGACGCTTCCAGCTTATAGTAAACAGTATACCAAATACCAGCAGTCCGATGGTTCGTACACTTTTGTCCAAAATAATTCGCTCGGCTTGAACGGAGAGATTTCGATTGATCAGAATATAGCTTTGACAGGTGGTAAGATATCGTTGAACTCTTCTCTCGATTTCAACCGGCAGTTGGGGAAAGGGGCTTTCAACGAATATATGAGCGTGCCTATCGGGTTGACGCTTACGCAACCGATTTTCGGTGTGAACGATCAGAAATGGAAAAGGCGTATCGAGCCTGTACGCTATCAGGAAGCGAAAGCCGCTTATATCGAGAGTGTGGAAGGGGTGACGATCAACACGATCGGTTATTTTTTCAATTTGTTGCTGGCGAATGAGAACTTGCATATTGCCAGGCAGAACCTTGAAAATGCCGATAAATTGTACGAGATAGCTGTTGCCAAGCGTAAGATCGGTCATATCTCCGAGAGTGAACTGATGCAGCTGAAGTTGTCTGCCTTGCAGATGAAAGGGAAGTTGACTGAGGCGCAGTCCGGTCTCAATGCCAATATGTTTCAGCTCCGTGCTTTTTTGGGGTTGAGCGAACAGGAAGTGATCGAGCCGATCCTGCCGGAGTCCGCTCCTTCTCTACGGATGATTTATGAGGTTGTGTTACAGAAAGCACAGGAAAACAATTCGTTCGCCAAGAATATTCGTCGTCGTCAGCTGGAAGCCGATTACGAGGTCGCGGCTGCCAAAGGAAACCGCCGCAGTATCAACCTTTTTGCCACGATCGGTTATACCGGAAAAGACCATACGTTTGATGCTGCCTATCACCGGTTAAAGGGAAACCAGGTGGTGGAAGTCGGCATGACGATCCCGATTCTCGACTGGGGTAAGCGCCGGGGCAAAGTGAAGGTTGCCGAGTCTAACCGCGATGTGACATTGTCCAAGATTCGCCAGGAGGAAATCAGTTTCAATCAGGATATTTTCCTGTTGGTGGAAAACTTTAATAACCAGGCTGCCCAATTGGAGATCGCTCAGGAAGCTGATGTGATTGCCGAGAAGCGCTACAAGACTTCTATCGAGACATTCATGATCGGAAAGATCAATATTCTGGACCTGAACGATGCACAACAATCGAAGGATGAGGCTAAACAGAAGCATATCCAGGAATTGTACGACTATTGGAACTACTATTACAATATACGCAGCGTCACTCTTTATGATTTCATTAATGACCAGACTCTTGATGCGGAATTTGAGAAGATCGTGAGGCGATGATTGATTTAATTCTATAAATTTGCAAATCATAAATTTGAAATCATAAATCAATGATCTTGATAATAGACGATGATGCTGCCGTTCGTTCTTCGCTAACTTTCTTGTTGAAACGAGCCGGGTTCGAACCGGAAGCTGTTCCGGGGCCGGAAGAGGCGTTGGTTGTCGTACGCCAGACGACGTTGCAGCTTATCCTGATGGATATGAACTTTACACTGACTACGACCGGTGAAGAGGGTATACAACTACTGAAGCAGGTGAAGGTATTCCAGCCCGATGTCCCGGTTATTCTGATGACGGCATGGGGATCTATTTCGCTTGCCGTACAGGGAATGCAAGCAGGAGCTTTCGATTTTGTGACTAAACCTTGGAATAATCTCGTACTGCTGAAATCTATCCGTACGGCGATCGAACTAAGTGAACAGAAGAAGGAGCAGAAAATGCCATTGAACCGCCTGGATGCCGATAATAAATTTCATTTTGACAAGATCATAGGCCAGAGCGCTCCGTTGATGGATGTGCTGGGGACGGTTTCCCGGATTGCTCCGACCAACGCTTCAGTCCTGATAACCGGAGAGAGTGGAACGGGCAAAGAACTGATTGCCGAGGCGATTCATACGAACAGTTCACGTGCGAAGGAGCCGTTCGTAAAGGTCAACCTTGGCGGACTTTCGCAAAGCCTTTTCGAGAGTGAGATGTTCGGGCATAAGAAAGGAGCGTTTACCGATGCTTATATCGATCGTACCGGACGTTTCGAGATGGCAAATAAAGGGACGATCTTTCTCGATGAAATCGGCGATCTCGAACTGTCTTGTCAGGTGAAGTTGTTACGTGTTCTGCAAGACCAGACGTTCGAGGTTTTGGGCGATAGCCGTCCTCGCAAAGTCGATATCCGTGTGGTTAGCGCGACAAACCGTAACCTGCGTGAAATGGTGGTAGAGCGCATGTTTCGGGAAGATTTGTTTTATCGCATCAACTTGATAACCGTCCACCTACCTGCGCTTCGTGAGCGTAAAGACGATATTCCTCTGTTGGTACGCTATTTTGCCGACAAACAATCGGAGATAAACGGCTTGCCTACCGTCCGCTTTTCGTCGGAAGCCTTGACCTTCCTGCAAAAGCTGCCTTATCCTGGTAATATCCGTGAGTTGAAGAATTTGGTGGAACGGACGATATTGGTATCAGGCAAGGCTGTTTTGGAAGCCTCTGATTTCGAGAGCCAGTGCTTCCATACGATGCTGTCGGCAAAGGCTGAGGCTGCTTCTTCGCTTGAAGGCCTGACGTTGGACGAGTTGGAAAAGCAAACGATTCTCCAGGCACTGAAGACACATGCCGGTAATCTTTCACACGTTGCTACGGCGCTCGGCATCAGTCGGGCAGCCCTGTACCGTCGTCTAGAGAAATATGATATACCTGTAGACAAGTAAATCGTCCCGGCTGATGAGAATAAAAGGACTGTTTTGGATATTGACTGCATTGCTGTTGTCTGTATTGGCAATCATTACCTATCATGCTTTCTATACGGAATCGGTTTCCCTGTTCTTCTTGGTGGAAGGACTCGTACTTCTGACGGTTCTCTATTTGTCTGTGTTCTATCGCCGTATCATCAAGCCGCTTCATATCATTGGGAACGGTATGGAGCTGTTGAAGGAACAGGATTTCAGTTCCCGTCTGAGCCGTGTGGGACAGAAGGAGGCAGATCGTATTGTCGATATATTCAACAAGATGATGGAACAGTTGAAGAACGAACGACTGCATTTAAGGGAACAGAATCATTTTCTGGATCTGCTGATCAATGCTTCACCGATGGGAGTGATTATGTTGAATCTCGATAAGGAAGTCCTTTCGGTTAATCCGGCGGCTCGTAAGATGTTGGGGATCTCTTCCTTGCCGGATATTGTGGGTAAGCGTCTGTCGGAATTGGATTCACCTTTGGCGGCAGAGCTGGAGCCGATCCCCTTGTATGATTCGCAGACAGTTCGCCTGAACGATGCCAATATCTATAAATGTACGCATTCATCATTTGTGGACCGTGGCTTCCATCATTCGTTCTATCTGGTGGAAATGTTGACGCAGGAGGTCTTCAAGGCCGAAAAGAAAGCGTATGAAAAGGTGATCCGCATGATTGCCCATGAGGTGAATAACACGACTGCTGGCATTACTTCTACATTGGATACGCTTGAAGCGACCTTCAGCGGGATGCAGGATACGGAAGATATTTGTGAAGTTTTGAGCGTTTCGATAGAGCGTTGTTACAGTATGAGCCATTTTATCACGAATTTTGCAGATGTGGTCCGCATACCGGAGCCGCAAACCAAGACACAGCCGCTGAATGCAGTTGTCTTTTCTTGCAAACGTTTTATGGAAACGATCTGTCTGAACCGGAATATCCGGATCGTGATGGAGCTGGACTCCGTCTCGCCGATTGTCAATCTGGACAATTCACTCTTCGAACAGGTATTGGTCAACATCATCAAGAACGCCTCCGAGGCGATCGGCCACGATGGCGAGATTTATATCCGTACCTTCCGTAATCCGGTTTGCCTGGAGATTGCCGACACTGGTAAAGGCATTGATAAGGAAACGGAGGCCAAGTTGTTCAGCCCTTTCTTTTCCACCAAACGCGGTGGTCAGGGCATCGGCTTGATCTTTATCCGCGAAGTGCTTCAAAAGCACAACTGTTCTTTTTCTCTTAGGACGTATGCGGACGGATTGACGAGGTTTAGAATTTTGTTCGAGTAGTATCGGGCTTACAGGCTTGACCGGACGGAATGATAATAAGTAACTGTAATAAAATATAGATAAACCTACATTTATGATTGAAAATATGACTACTGAACTGACTATGCTCGGAACAGGTAATGCTACCGTTACAAAATGTTATAACACCTGTTTCACGATTAAGACCGGAAAGAACATCTTACTGGTCGACGCCGGAGGTGGCAACGGTATATTGGGACAGTTGGAGAAAGCGGAAATCGCGATAAGCGAGATACATGATATGTTTGTGACACATGCTCATACCGACCATATATTGGGGGCTGTCTGGATGGTCCGTATCGTTATGCAGAAAATGCTGTCCGGACAATATACGGGCACTTTCCGGGTGTATGGACATGATAAGGTGTTGGAAGTGCTGGATTGGATCTGCCGGAAATTGCTGCCGGCAAAGATCGTCGCATTGATCGGGAGCGCAGTCGAGTTTCGTGAGGTGAAGGATGGAGAGACCTTTGAAGCCGGAGGTTTATGCCTGCAATGTTTCGATATCGCATCCACCAAAGAAAAACAGTTCGGATTTCGAACGCAGCTGCCGGACGGACAGTCGTTTGTCTGTCTGGGAGACGAACCTTATAATGTGATAAACCGCTCTTATGTGGAAAATGCGGACTGGCTTTTATGCGAAGCCTTTTGCTTGTATGAGGATCGGGAAGTTTTCCAACCTTATAAGAAGCACCACAGTACGGCATTGGACGCCGGGAGATTGGCTGCGGAATTGGGAGTGAAGAATTTGGTCTTATATCACACCGAAGACCGTAACTTGGATACCCGCAAGCAATCTTATATGCGTGAAGCTGCACAGGCATTCTCCGGAACCGTTTATGTACCGGACGATTTGGAAAGGATTAACATTTGAATAAACACCGGTCGATAGTTGTTCCGAGTGTGGCTGATATTATGCCGGATCTCTGTCGTACGGATTTATATGATTCGCTTTTTGTATAAATAAAAAAAGAGGACTTCAGTCCTCTTTTTAATTATTGCGTTATACTTTATTTTGCAGCAGCATTGATAGCATCCAGAATCTTTTTGGAATTAGCATCGGCTGCGTTCAAAGCGACTGCCTGTTCCAGATAACCTTTTGCTTTTGCCATTTGAGCATCTGCTTTTTTCTTTTCAGCAGCGTATTTGTCTGGATCGGATGTTGCGATCGGGTTGGCATCGGCCAGAATTTTTGCACCTGCATTGTAGAACATAACGCCAAGGCTGTACAGAGCGTTGCCTTTATATTTGGCGTTACTTACAACTAATACGTCTTTGAACAGTTCTTCTGCTTCTTCTGTCTTACCTGCTTTCTGGGCTGCTTGTCCTTTCTTCATGCAATAAGCATACAGAAGTTTTTCGAGGTTTGCGTTTTGGGCATTTGCTTTCAGACCAGCTTCAACTGTTGCTGTAAAATCAGCAGCTTTGTCCTGACTACGCAAAGACATCGCTTTGCCTACATAGGCGTCGTCCGCTTTATAGCCCTTTTGAATGGCCATGTCGTAGAACTTGATGGCATCGTCATACTTTTTGGCATTGTAAGCTGCAAATGCACAGTTAAAGATACGGCTTTCATCTTCGTAGTTTGTAAGTTTCAAGTATTCGCTGTACTTTGCTACAACTTCGGGATAGTTTTTTGCAGTCATGGCTGCGTCTCCTTCTTCACGCAGTTTGTCTGCGTTCGCATCTTGTGCGAATAAATTGCCTACACTCAGGCAAAAAGCCAGTAATAAGATAATTTTCTTCATGGTGATTAAATGTAATATTTAAATTAGTTCGACTAAGGTAGTAAGTGTAATGTAAGAGACAAAAGGATTTTATGTTTTTTTAGATTTATAAAGAAAACAAAGGCGACCTTCAGAGCCGCCTTTGTTTTGATCTTACAGGATAGGATTATAAACCTTGCCCGTGGCAATTCTTATATTTCTTACCGCTTCCGCAAGGACAGGGGTCGTTGCGACCTACGCGTTTTTCGGCGCGAACTGGTTCCTGGCGCGGTTGTTGCTGGGCACGTTCTTCCGGATTGTTGTTACCGGAGATATCGGTCTTCTCAGTACGATATTTGCTCATGTCCTGGTGGCGCTCGGCTTCAGCTCTTTGGATAGCGATACGCTGACGGGCAGCCTCTTCCATAGCTGCTTGACGGGCAGCCATAGCCTGCTTTTCTTCTTCGGTCGGTTCTTCGCGAACAGGGATCTGCCCGCGCATCAAGACGGCAGCAGTCTTACGGTTCATCATATCCACCATGTTCTTGAACAGGTTGTAAGACTCTAACTTGTAGATCAACAGGGGATCTTTATTTTCGTAACTGGCGTTTTGTACCGAGTGACGCAGTTCGTCCATTTCACGCAAATGTTCTTTCCAAGCTTCATCGATAGTATGCAGGACGATCGATTTTTGGAATGCTTTCGTGATAGCTTTGCTTTCTGTTTCGTAAGCTTCTTTCAAGTTGCAGGAAACATTATACATACGTTTACCGTCCGTAATAGGGATCATGATGTTTTCATACATCGCACCCTGATGTTCGTAAACTTGTTTGATCACCGGATTGGCAACCTGAGTCATACGTTCCATGCGGCGTTTGAACAGCTGCAACGCTTCATCGAACAGTTTATCGGCCAGCTTGTCGGCTTTGCCGTTCTTGAATTCTTCTTCCGTGAACGGACATTCCATTGCGAAAGTCTTGAACAGTTCCAGCTTGAAACCTTCGTAGTCTCCATCGGCATGCTGGTCGACGATTGCAACGGATGTATCATAAATTGTATTTAATACGTCCAGACCGATACGTTCTCCCATCAGAGCATGACGACGGCGGGTATAGATTACGTTACGTTGCGAGTTCATCACATCGTCATATTCCAACAGACGTTTACGAATACCGAAGTTGTTTTCTTCCACCTTCTTCTGAGCACGTTCAACAGATTTGCTCAGCATGCTGTGTTCCAACACTTCACCTTCCTTGAACCCTAATTTGTCCATCAATCCGGCTATCTTTTCAGATGCGAACAGACGCATCAAATCGTCTTCCAGAGAAACAAAGAATACGGAAGAACCCGGGTCGCCTTGACGTCCTGCACGACCACGTAACTGACGGTCTACACGGCGGCTTTCGTGACGTTCCGTACCGATGATGGCCAAACCGCCGGCTGCTTTTACTTCCTGCGATAGCTTGATGTCAGTACCACGACCGGCCATGTTGGTGGCGATCGTCACCGTACTGCTCTGTCCGGCAGTCGCTACGATTTCAGCTTCTTTCTGGTGCAATTTCGCGTTCAGGACGTTATGTTTGATCTTACGCATAGTAAGCATACGGCTCAACAATTCGGAGATTTCGACGGATGTCGTACCGACCAGTACCGGACGTCCTGCTTCGGTCAACCGGACGATCTCTTCGATTACGGCGTTATATTTTTCGCGTTTCGTCTTGTAGATGCGGTCGTTCATGTCGTTACGGGCGATCGGGCGGTTTGTCGGGATTACGACAACATCCAGTTTGTAGATGTCCCAGAATTCACCGGCTTCCGTTTCTGCCGTACCGGTCATACCTGACAGCTTGTGATACATGCGGAAGTAGTTCTGCAGGGTGATTGTTGCAAATGTCTGTGTTGCAGCTTCCACTTTCACACGTTCTTTTGCTTCGATAGCCTGATGCAGACCGTCGGAGTAGCGGCGTCCGTCCATGATACGGCCCGTTTGTTCGTCGACGATCATGACCTTGTTGTCCATCACGACATATTCGTCGTCTTTCTCGAACAAAGTGTAAGCCTTCAACAACTGGTTGATCGTATGTACGCGTTCGCTCTTGACGGAATAGTTGGCCAGCAATTCGTCTTTCTTAGCCTGTTTTTCTTCTTCGTTTTGGATATGTTCCAGTTCGGAAAGCTGGGAGGTGATATCCGGCAATACGAAGAATGTCGGATCATCGGTCTTGCCGGTCAGCAAGTCGATACCTTTATCGGTCAATTCGATACTGTTATTTTTTTCGTCGATCACGAAGTACAGTTCGTCTGTCGCTTCATGCATGTGACGCATGTTTTCTGACATGAAATATTCTTCCGTCTTCAACATCTGGGCTTTTACGCCTTGTTCGCTCAGGAATTTGATCAGTGCCTTGTTGCGCGGATATCCTTTGAAAGAACGGTACAGTTGGATAGAACCTTCTTCCACCTCTTTCTGATCGCTGCTTGCCATTTTCTTCTTGGCTTCGATCAGCATCTTGGAACAAAGGTCTTTCTGTGCGTTTACGACTACTTCCACGTTCGGACGGAACTGTTCGAACAGCTGCTCTTCGCCGCGAGGGATCGGACCGGAAATAATCAACGGTGTACGGGCATCGTCGATCAACACGGAGTCGACCTCATCGACGATGGCGTAGTTGTGTTTGCGCTGTACCAGGTCGTTCGGGCTGATCGCCATATTGTCACGCAGATAGTCGAAACCGAATTCGTTGTTCGTACCGAATGTGATGTCGGCATTGTAAGCGGCACGGCGGGCGTCGGAGTTCGGCTGGTGCTTGTCGATACAGTCTACCGACAGTCCGTGGAACATATATAACGGGCCCA
>OLPS01003736.1_pt1 | contig 11518 bp, 8 predicted proteins | sample 1673071 | NCBI WGS metagenome assembly OLPS01 (sample SAMEA3136752, study PRJEB25190) | human gut metagenome | reverse complement strand
TTTACCTCGTTCACCACCGCCATCACGTCCTCAAACGTAGCGTGGCCGCGGTTGATAACAAACCCGCTGTGCTTCTCGCTGACCTGCGCCCCGCCGATGGTGAATCCCTTCAGACCGCACTCCTCTATGAGCGCGGCTGCAAAGTACCCCTCCGGACGCTTGAACGTGCTTCCACAGCTCGGGAAGTTCAGCGGCTGCTTGTCGCGGCGGCGCTGCATAAGCTCCTCCATACGGGATTTTATCTCCGCCTTGTCGCCGGGGACGAGTTCCATCGTGACCGAGGTTATAACCATGCTGCTCCCGCTGAAAACGCTGTGGCGGTAGGTAAGCTGCATTTCCGCAGCGGACATCTCGTGTATCTCCCCGTCGCCGCCGACGTACCGACATGAGGTCACGACGTCCTTCATCTCGCCGCCGTACGCCCCGGCGTTCATGTAGAGCGCTCCGCCCAGTGAGCCGGGAATGCCGTACGCGAACTCCAACCCGGTCAGCGAGTGTTCCAGGGCTGCGGAACACAGCGCGTACAGCGGAACTCCCGCCCAGGCGGTGAGGCTGTTCCCGCGCGCCTCGACCTCCGTCTTCTCGCCGGAAAGCAGGATCACAGCCCCGCGCCAGCCTGCGGAGCTTACCAACAGGTTGCTCCCCCTGCCGAGGATAAAGTGCGGGATATTCTCGCTGCGGCACAGCCTGAGCACGGTCAGGAGCTGCTTCTCGTCAGCGGTTTTTACGAGCAGGTCGCAGGCTCCGCCTATCTTCATGGAGGTATAGGGAGCGAGCGCCGCGTTTTCCTCGCAGGGAATGCCGTCGTTCCGGCAGGCGGCGATCAGTTGGGAATAGTTCAAGGTGTGACCTCCGGTGTGTAGTAGAATTTTGCCGACGCCGCACAAACATGTCCTCCGCGCAGCGCTGACCTGATATAGATTATGCCGGTAAAGCTGCTGTCATTCCGCGAAGGAGAAAACTGCCTCGCTGTCCTCAATGGCGGCGTACACGCTGCGGAGCGCTTCCTGCGCCGCGCCGTAAAGCTCGAAATGTGCAAGCTCCACGTCCTCGCCGCCGTTTATCACGGCGAAGATGGAGCTTTCGTTTATATAGAGGTGGCTGCTCTCGACCAGCCGCATGCCGTCCTGTGAAAGAAAGAACATACTGTCTCCTTACTCAGCGAGGGTGTAGAGGAACGCCGCGCCGATTATACCTGCGTCGTTTCCGAGCTGGCAGATACCGAGCTTTGTCGACCTCTTGGGGTCGACGCAGTAGCTTTCCTCTGCGATTATCTTCTCAAGCGGCTTGATGAGGTTGTCGCCCTCCTTGCAGATTCCGCCGCCGATGAGGAGTATCTCTGGCTGGAAAGTATTTACGATGTTTGTAAGTCCGCAGCCGAGGTAGGATATGTACATATCAACGACTCCGGAAGCGCTCTTATCGCCTGCGCGCCAGCCGTCGAACGCGGTCTTGCCGTCGACGTTATTGATATCTCCGGAGCATATCTCCCACATCTTGCTGGACTTGTCGGCTTCCATAGCTTCCTTGGTCATGTTGATGAGCGCGGGAGCGGAGGAATACGCCTCGAAGCAGCCCTTGCGTCCGCAGTTGCAGGGTCTGCCGCCGTAGTGGACAACGGTGTGTCCCAGCTCGGCGCCGCAGTAGTTGAATCCGGTGTAGATCCTGCCGTCGATGATGATACCGCCGCCTACGCCGGTTCCGAGTGTGACTACTACAACGTCCCTGCAGCCCTTGCCTGCGCCCGCGAGGACCTCGCCGAACGCCGCCGCGTTAGCGTCGTTTTCAACGTAGACCTGCTTGCCGAGGCGTGCGCCGATGAGCGAACGCAGGTCGGTGTTGCGGAATCCGAGGTTGCAGGAATACAGAACCACGCCCGTATCGCGGGAAGCGGTGCCGGGGGTTCCGATACCGATGGAGTTCAGCTCGTCGATAGTTACCTTCGCGTCGTTAAGAGCCTTCCAGACGGTCTCCGCGATAGAATCCGCGATCTCCTCCGCCGGACGCGGGAGGTCGGTCTTGCAGGTTGCCTTGGCTACGATATTGTAATTTTCATCGACCAGACCGACTTTGATGTTAGTTCCGCCGAGGTCGATACCTATATTGTACTTCATTAAAATACACCTTTCTTTTAAATTCGGAATTATGAATTCGGAATTCGGAATTTCGGTGTCCGCTCCGCGGACTGATTTCAATTATTCCAAAATCGTACAACAGCAAAGTAAGCGGAAATGTCCGTTGTAGATTGCTTTTGGAATTCGTCCCGCGAAGCGGGACACATTCATTCCGAATTCCGCATTCCGAATTCCGAATTAATTTTAAATGTTGAGGTCTGACATGATCTCCTCGCTGTCGGAGTCGATCCCGAGCTGATGGAGCAGGTCCTTTGCAGCGTTGTAGCCCATCTTCTTCATACGGTTGTTCATAGCGGCTACCTCGAGAATAACTGCGAGGTTACGGCCGGGCTTTACCGGGATAGTGAGCAGCGGCACCTTAACGCCGAGGATAGCCATATAGTGGGTATCCACGCCCATTCTGTCGTAGGTCTTTTCGGGGTTCCACAGCTCCAGCTCGACCACCATGTCGATCTTCTCGTTGAGCTTAACAGCGCCGACGCCAAAGAGCTGACGCGCGTTGATGATACCGATGCCGCGCAGCTCGAGGAAGTGGCGGATATTGTCCGGAGAGCTTCCCACCAGGGTAATGTTGGACGCCTTCTTGATCTCTACCGCGTCGTCGGCGATGAGTCTGTGACCGCGCTTTACAAGCTCGATCGCGGTCTCGCTCTTACCTACGCCGCTCTCGCCGAGGATAAGGACGCCCTCGCCGTAGATCTCAATGAGAACTCCGTGGCGGGTGATACGGGGAGCGAGCTGAAGATTCAGGAAGTTAACCAGCTTAGATGTGAAAACCGATGAGGATTCGTCGGTGCGGAGCAGGGTTGTCTCATGCTCCTTCGCGCTCTCGACAAGCTCAGGGAACACGTCCAGGTCGCGGGTGATGATAAGCGCCGGGAACTTGTAGCTCAGCAGGTTGTCGATACGCTCGCGGCGTACGTTAGGCTCCAGGGTCGAGAGGTAGGAATGCTCCGTTCTGCCCATCACCTGGATACGCTGCTTGTCGAAGTACTCGTAAAATCCAGCGAACTGCAGACCGGGTCTGTTTATCTCATGGTCGGAGATAAGGGTATTGCCGCCGTCCTCCGGCATGTATATAACTTCCAGCTTATATTCGTCGATTATTTTCTGAAGGGGGAACGAAAATTCCCGGTTGATTTCATCAAAAGGCATAAAAATGTTCCTTTCCCGTATTTTGATAGCGGCGCACAAAGCCACGATTATATTATACAACGATTCGCTGATTATTTCAAGGGATTTTGTGAAATTTATATGGGAACCTCTAAAAACCGGTTTGAAGAGGGAAAATGGGTAGAGTGCGCCGAATGCGATGAAAGCCGACGAAGTAAGGCTGTATGCCTTACGAGGAGGTTTGAAGAAGCAGGCGGTGTGCTATACACATTTTCACTCAAACAAGGTTTTTAGAGGTGACCTTATGCTATTTTCGCCGTCATCGGCGGGGATGGATTCCAGCCGCAGCTGAAGGTCGCACGGCTCGCGGAATGATGCGGTCTCGGGGATATCGTTCCCGCCTATCCGGAAATCTATTCCGGCTTTCCGCGCCTGAGCCTTCTGGAATTTCCGCTCGATGTTGTACAGTCTGCCGTCCTTGATGAAATGCGCGCCGGTCTGGTGGAAGCTGAACGGCACGTTGTTTTCCACGCACTGCCGCCGCAGGTCGAGTATCCAGGCGTAGTCGCAGGGACGGGCATGCGCTCCCGATTCCCCGCCGGCGGAGACTTCCTCGATACCGCTACCGAGCCACTTTGAGAGGTCGACGCGCTCCAGCATCGGAGCCACTATCACCGAGCGGTGCTTTATCGGCAGCGACAGGAATATCGGCAGCCGGAAGTCGGCGCGCTCCTGATTTTCGACGGTGCAGCCTATCATAACGTTGTCGTAGCCCTCGCCCCAATCCGGCGGGAGGCACTCGGCGAGACGGTCGATGCGCTTCGTGAAAAAGTAGAACCAGCAGTCGGTGCGCTCCCGAATCATGCGCCAGCAGTCCTGCCGCCAGGGGTCGGCGTCCTTCAGCAGGAAATCCGACGTGAAGCAGGTCAGAATAATCCTCCCCGGCGGTATTTTGTAGCTGCCGCCGCGGCCTCGCTGCACCGGGAGGTCGAACGCCGCGTTTTTTGTGCACCGGCTGCTTGCGGTCGGATTCCCGTACATTTCGTCCTGCCTGTAGACGTAGCAGAATTTGCAGCCCGGACTTATTTTCGTGCAGCCGTGCCAGGGATTCCAGTCTGCGTATATGATGTCTTTCATGGCGTCTCCTTCCCTTTCGAATGATGAAACGCCTGCGAAAACAGGCGTTTCTTTGCTGTGTTCAGATCAGCGCGTCAATGTCCCCGGACTGTATCGCCGGGATATTCCGCCGTATCTTTTCTTCGTCCCAGTCCCACCAGCGGAGCTCCTGAAGCCGCGCCGCGACATCGTCGCTGAAGCGCTTCCTGATAGGCTTTGCCGGGACTCCGCCGGCTATCGTGTACGGCGGGATATCCTTCGTAACGACCACGCGGCTGCCTATAACGGATCCGTCGCCGATGGTTACTCCCGCAAGGATCACCGCTTCGAATCCTATCCATACATCGTTGCCAATGACTATATCGCCCTTGTCGTTCCACGCCTGCGAAATGGAGGCGCTGTCCGATGGAAGCCCCCACTCCTCGAAGAATATCGGAAACGGATAGGTCGACAGGCTGTCAAGGGAGTGATTAGCGGCGTTGAACAGGAATTTCGTTCCGCATGCGATCGAGCAGAATTTGCCGATTATCAGCCGCTCGCTGCTGCACGACGGATAGTGATAAAGTACGTTGTTCCGCTGAAAATCCCGCGGGTCGTTGACGAAATCGTCATACATCGTGTAGTCGCCGACCTGTATAGTAGGGTCGGTCACTACGTTTTTTAAATATACTGTGCTGTGCCCCTGTGAACGGGGATAGATTTTCCAGGATGGGATCATGTTGTTACCTCCATAAAACTGATGATATTATCTGAGATCCGTCCTGGTCATTACAATGCAGCGCCTCATGATATCCCCCCTGTTCCGCTGACTTTGTTATTTACAGTATATCACAGTTCACGTCGAAATGCAAGCGTTCTTAACGGTATCTTAACACAGCTTTTCGACAAATTATTGCATTCCAGTGATTTCAAGCAGAAAAACGCCCGCAGGCCGTTTTATAAGTCACAGATTCCGGTGGCGCTTTTTGTATAACATTGCCCAAATGTTATTCTGGCTATTGACAAAAGATGTATAAAAATGTATAATTATAGTGTATGACAGTTGGCAGCGGTTAATTTAGTGTTCAAAATTGTGCTGACGCTGTTAAATACGCGGTAATTTTGGTTTGGAGAAAAATATGAAAAAAAGAATGTTCATCGGAATCGCTTTATTGACAGCAGGGCTGGTTTCCGGCTGCACTATGGACCCCTCGGTGGTGGATTCGCCGGACAAGGTGCATGACCCTATCACGATTTTTTCGCCGGTCTGCGAGCTTGACGATTTCATTGACGAAGTGCACCGAAGCTACCCCGAAATAAACATCGAGATCCTGAACTACAATGGTCAGAACACCACCGCCTACACCCAGGAAATGTTTGAAGCCGGAGACATTCCGGATATATTCGGAATGACATTCAACATATCCAAACACATGGAAGTCAGCGATAAGCTGATAGACATGTCGGGATTTGCATTCACCGATAAATACAAGGAAAACTGCCTGAACGACGTGATCACCGAAAGCGGCGCGATATACGCCCTCCCGAGCCACTACCAGTGCCAGGGCATAACCTACAACAAGACCCTGCTTGAGAAGCACGGCTGGGAGCTTCCGCAAAGCCTTGACGACCTCCGGGAGCTTTCCGAAAAGGCACAGCAGGCAGGGGTGCGGCTTGCTCTGAACGAGCTCCAGTTCTCGGGCTACGGATTCCAGTACCTGTGCAACATCTGCGACACCGGGTTCCTGAGCACCCTTGACGGAAGACGATGGCAGGAGGATTTCCTCAACGGAAGGGCAAGCGCCTCCGGAACGCCGGAAATGCTCGAATGCCTCTCAATGCTGCAAAAGTGGCGGGATATCGGAATGCTCAATGGAGATGGCAACGTAATCAATGACAGTGAACAGCATGACGAATACGCTCTTGGAAACACTCTGTTCCTGCTCGGCAGCCATAATTCAATGGCGGGCTGCGAGGACGAATTCGGACTTATGCCCTACCTCTCCGAGGACGGAAAGCAGAATGTGTATATTCTGAACGTGCGGCGGTATTACGCCATGAGCCGCACTCTACAGCAGCCCGGGAACGAGCAGAAACTCAGGGACGCCATGCATGTGATGGAGGTGCTCTCCACAGTCGAAGGAATGAACGCCCTCGGCGGCGACGCCTTGAAAAGCTCGTCGCTGCTGCCGCTGAAAAACGCTCCCATCTCCGAGGATAACTGCTATTACGCCATCACAGAAGAATTCAGCACCGGCCATACCGCTCCGTTCATCTATTCCGGCTGGGAAAACGCGATAGTCTCCGTTGGGGATGTCATGACCTCGTTCATTCTTGGCGACGCGGAACTTGAGGATGTTGTGAAAATCATTGACGCCTCGCAGAACGACATCGTGAACGATATCACTGAGACCTACACGACCGTTACCGAGCACATCGGTCAGGAGGACTGCGCACGGCTTGTCGGCAAGGCTTTCGCGCAGGCGACCGGCTCCGACCTTGCCCTCGTATCGCTGGGCAAATGGATACCCGGCCATATCAGCACACAGAATACGCAGGGAGTAAGCGGCTCGCTGTATCCCGGGGAGATCACTGAGCAGCAGCTCTGCGCAATAACCCCCACCGGCTGGAAAGACACCATAAAAACCGTGACGCTTACCGGCGCACGGATAAACGAGCTGGTTCGGCAGGGCTTCGACCTATACGGCGACGGGAAAACCTATCCCTATATACTGGTGACGAAGAAAGGCTTCAGTCTGGAGCCGGACAAGACCTACAAGCTTGCGATATGCGGAGCGACAGACGCCGTAGAAGCCGAAGGAAATATTCTGGACAGCGGAATCGCGGGGCTTGAATCGGTCGAGGAAATGATGTCGGCGTATGAATCGTTTTCGGCAAAGGATATAATCTGGGAATAATGCAGGAGGAAATATGAAGCATTTGTCTGTCAGACCCGCTGCCGCAAAACTGATGATCTCCTGCGAGGCGTTCGTTGCCGCTGCCGTTCTGGGAGTCGTGCTGTTTCTTAATTTCTACCACAGCTACAACGACGGAATACTCTACAGCGAACGTCTCAATCAGATGAAGGAGGTCACGACTCAGTTATTCGAGGGGCTCAACGATGTGCTTGAGCTTCGCTGGGCTGACGCTCGGTCCCACACGAACCAGCTAATGAGAAGCGGCATTCATACCTCGCAGGAACTTTACCAATTCATAAAGGAGCAGGAAGAAGTCTGTGATATGCCGCAGAAGGGAACGAGCCTTGTCGCCGTAGACACCCGCGGCAGATATTACACCAGCTCCGGCGCCATGGGGCTCACCGAAAATATAAACTATTTTTTCGATGAGCCGGAACATGTGAGCTTCGTTTCAAGCTCCCTCAACGGCGGAACCACCAACATAGTTTTTATGTACCGGCTCAGCTCCCCAATGGAGATCTCTGACGGCGACGACAGGATAAGCCTGATGTATTTCGGGACGGTTCAGGCAATGCAGGAACTGGGCCAGTATTTCAACTGCAAGGCGTACAATGACAACAACAGCGTGTACGTTCTCGACCAAAACGGCTCGAAGATATTCAGCTCGAATTCCATAGAGCTTATCAGCGGTCACAATGTTTATTCCGTGCTGCGGCAGATGGAGTACCTACACGGAAGCAACTTCGAACAGACCCAGCAGGAGCTGAACTCAAATGGCATCGCGTATTCCAACGCAGTCCTGGACGGCGAGGAATACTATTACGCGCTCCGTCGCCTGGATACGGCAGACTGGACGCTGATGTTCCTTATACCGTCGTCGTATGTGGCGGTAAATACGGTCAACCTCGTGGACACAACCGGTTCGATAATCATGACGTTCGCAGGGGTAATGCTGGTGCTGTGCGTGGGATTCGTATACCTGGTGCTGAGGAGCCAGCAGAAGGAAGCGCTCCGGGCAGAGCGGAACAACACGCGCCGCATGGAGGAGCTTAATTCCATACTGGAAGCCAAAAACGAACAGCTCCGCCAGGCGAACACTGAAATCGAAAACGCGCGCCGCGCCGCGGAAGTCGCGAACAAAGCAAAAACCACGTTTCTGTCGAACATGTCACACGATATCCGCACGCCTATGAACGCCATAGTTGGTATCGCAGACCTTCTCGGCTATGAAACGGATAGCTCCGAACGCATCAAGGAATATACCCGCAGGCTTCAAAACTCCAGCCATCACCTGCTGGGGCTGCTCAATGATATTCTTGACATGAGCCGCATAGAAAGCGGAATATCGTCACTTAACATTGAAAAGCTGGAGCTTTCAGAGCAGATATCGCAAATCGAAACGATCATCCGCACCAACACCAGGGAGCGGCGGCAGCAGTTTGAAATCCGCACCCGCATGATACGCCACGAGCAGATAAACGGCAACGGAACACACCTGAGGCAGATACTGCTGAACATTCTTACAAACGCTGCAAAATACACTCCCGACGGCGGAAGGATAATCTTCGAGATAACCGAGCTTGACAGCGAACCGGGCTATGCGGAATACCAGTTCACAATATCGGACAACGGCATGGGAATGTCGCAGGAATTTATCAGCACGATATTCAGCCCATTCACCCGCGCGGAGAATTCCGTTACAAACAAGGTCCAGGGAACAGGTCTGGGAATGACGATCACGAAAAGCCTTGTCGATATGATAGGCGGCAGAATAGACGTCCAGAGCGAGCCTGGAAAAGGCAGCCGGTTTACAGTAACGCTGAAATTCAAGGCTGACGAGAACGAACGCTCAGAGATAAACGGAATGATGATGATCGGGCGGGACGATGACGTGACGGTCTCTGCGAAGGCTCACGGAGTAACCCCGGAAACAGTGTGCAGCATCGGCGCTGCGGCTGAACTTCTGAGCCGCGGCGCGTATGATGTCGTGCTTATCACATCGGGAATCTGCGAAAATATCAGCGGCGACGATATCTCAAGGCTGCGCGGAGCCTCTGAAAAGCCTGTGAAGATCGCCGGGATATGCAGCGACACACTGGCTCAGCGTTTTCAGGAAACGCTTGACTGCGCAATAGTCGTACCGTTTTTCTGGGGAAAGCTCGAAAACGGGCTTGCCGATGAAAATGAAAAAAAGAAGGCAGAATCCGGCTCGGCGCTCAGCGGGGTGCGTTTCCTGTGTGCCGAAGATAACGAGATGAACGCCGTGATACTTGAGGCTAATCTGAAATGGCGCGGAGCGTCCTGTCGGATATTCCCGGACGGCAAGTCGCTGGTAGACTATTTTGCAGCGGCGGATCCAGGCGAGTACGACATGATACTGATGGACGTGCAGATGCCGCTGATGAACGGATACGAAGCCGCCCGGGCAATACGAAAAAGCTCAAATCCCGACGGAAAAGCAATACCAATTATAGCAATGACCGCAAATGCATTTTCCGACGATATCCGCGCCTGTCTCAACGCAGGAATGGACGCCCACGTTTCAAAACCGGTAGACATGTCCGCTTTTGAAAAGACCGTACGTTCGCTCAGGGAAGATAAAAAGCGTTTGGCACAGCGCTGTAAATCAGATCGCAGCACGTACGCTGACTCTTTTGCGTGAAATTTGATCCGCGCTTTTATTCTCAGCTTCAAAGAATAATCCGTCACAGAATGGGAATCATTAAAAGAGATATTTACTGAACGGAGGTTTCTTATGAAAGACAGGATCTTTGGAGTTCTCCAGAGGATCGGAAGATCGTTCATGCTCCCGATAGCGCTGCTTCCGGTCGCGGGGCTGCTGCTTGGTATCGGAAGTTCGTTCACGAACCCCACCACGCTTGAGACCTACGGTCTGACCGGCGTGATACATGAGGGCGGCGTACTCTACACGATATTTGACATCATGAGCAAGACAGGCAGCGTAGTTTTCGACAACCTTGCGCTGCTGTTTGCAATGGGCGTAGCGATAGGCATGGCGAAGAAAGAGAAGGAGGCAGCCGCGCTTTCCGGCGCGATAGGCTATCTCATAATGAATGCCGCGATAAGCGCGCTAATCAGCGCCAAAGGCGGCGCGCAGGCAATGCCGGCGAACTCTCTTACCTCGGTACTGGGCATCACCACGCTTCAAATGGGAGTTTTCGGCGGCATTATCGTGGGACTTGGCGTAGCGGCGCTCCACAACAGATTCTACAGGATAAAGCTGCCGCAGGTGCTCTCGTTTTTCGGAGGAGCGCGGTTCGTCCCGATTATAACCAGCGTGGTTTACCTTTCAGTCGGGGTGCTGATGTTCTTCATCTGGCCGGCGGTTCAGGCGGGAATCGCGCAGCTCGGTCAGCTCGTGCTGAAAAGCGGCTACGCCGGTACCTGGATATACGGCGTTCTGGAAAGGGCGCTCATTCCGTTCGGACTGCACCATGTGTTCTATATGCCGTTCTGGCAGACCGAGCTTGGCGGCGCGATGGTGATAGACGGCGTGACCGTCCAGGGCGCGCAGAATATATTCTTTGCGGAGCTTGCCTCCCGCAGCACCGAGCATTTCTCGGTTTCCGCGACCAGATTCATGTCGGGTAAGTTCCCGTTCATGATCTTCGTTTGCGATGTACCACGCCGCACGCCCCGAAAAGAAAAAGGCGGTCGGAGGACTCCTGCTTTCCGCCGCGCTGACCTCAGCCCTGACCGGCATCACTGAACCGCTGGAATTTACGTTCCTGTTCGTGGCTCCGCTGATGTACGCGGTCCACTGCGTGCTCGCCGGACTTTCCTATATGCTGATGCATATACTCGATGTCGGCGTTGGAATGACGTTCTCCGGAGGCGCCATCGATCTTACTCTGTTCGGAATACTCCAGGGAAATCAGAAAACCAACTGGATATGGATAGTGATAGTAGGACTGGCATATGCGGTGGTGTACTATTTCGTGTTCTACTTCATGATAACCAGGCTGAACCTCAAGACCCCCGGCAGGGAGTCTGACGGCGAAGAAACAAAACTCTACACCCGAAAGGACATGGAAGCCAGAAACGGCGCGTCCGGAGCTTCCCAGGGCAGTGCCGACCGTGTGAGCGCGCTGATACTCAAAGGTCTTGGCGGCAGGCAGAACCTCTCCGACGTGGACTGCTGCGCTACCCGGCTGAGGGTCACGGTGAACGATCCCGGGCTTGTGAGCGAGGATCTTCTGAAGGAAAGCGGAGCCTCCGGAGTTATCAGAAAGGGCA